>Ga0315312_1000624_pt1 | contig 37239 bp, 44 predicted proteins | sample TDP7_MG_FD_203629 | JGI IMG/M metagenome (GOLD analysis project Ga0315312, IMG submission 203629) | Freshwater sediment microbial communities from Lake Towuti, South Sulawesi, Indonesia - TDP7 | ecosystem: Environmental > Aquatic > Freshwater > Lake > Sediment | place: Indonesia: South Sulawesi... | reverse complement strand
GCATAAACGTATTTTGGGAAGGGTGAAATTGAAAATTCTTTTAGGAATGCATATCCTTTCGGGAAGATCCCGTTTTGGAACTCGTTGGCGCCAAGCGGATAAATGTTTTTTCCTATGAGTATTTCTTCATCCAATTTTGCTAAGCATATCCTGCGGTCTCCTGGTGGATGATAAGCAGCTACGAGCAATCCATGATATTTTCTTGTATTTATGCCCAAAACCGTGGAAGAGGCATAACCGCCTAAACCGTTTGTTATAATCCACTCTTGTTTGATTGCATATTCAAAGTGAGAGAGTGACTCTCGGTTGAGGGTTATGGATGGCAAAAACATCTACGGCATCAGCTTTGCAACATTTTTTTCTCTTGAAGCCCCAAAGAAGTTTGCCACGGGATTACATTTAATTCTAAAAAGTAAGGCATGAGGCTTTATTAGTCTAGATTCTGTTAGGGTTTCTGCATAGCCCATGCCCTTAGTAAAAACGATATCAACAGAATTGTAGACATTAAGGAATTCTGCTGAAACCTCTTTCAAAGGCAACCCAACGGCGTCTGTTCCCGTAGTTATTATTTTGTCCGCAATCTTACTCATTCCGGAAACTTCCGCATCTTCTAAGGTGGCGTCGTTAATTACTGGCCCGCCTTTAACACTCACAATTACATTTAAACCCATATTTCTTAATTGTTCCACAAGCAACGTGTCAAAGACAATTTCCCCAGCATTGTCCGCCAGATAAAGAATGGTGTGCGCCTTTTTTGCTAATTCATAAATCTTGTTGGTATCATTTATGACTAAATCTTTTCCAGCCTCTCGGAGGTTTTTTCTTAAACTATTAAATGTGAAATTGTGGCCTATTATGTCAAATTCTATTGTGTTGCCGACTATGGCGCATAAGCATGCTTTTTTAAACCTATCTTGCTGAGAATAGCCTTCTTCAACTAGTTTCCTTGCGTAAGGCAAAAGTTTCAAGGCTTTTTCGTTGCTTATCCTTTTACTCCTTTTATAAGGGTCATCGTTGCCCGTTATTCTCTTTATTAGGCGGTCTCTTTTTGTGCCCAAGTCTGCAGGAACCGCAGATGGTCTAAACTCTTTATTTAACAATCGTAAAAGTTCAGCTATTGCCCTGAATCGTAATGCAGGATTTGTCGTAGCTTCTATGGCTTCAGCTGCAGCTCTGCTAATTATGCATGCGGCGCATTCTGCTTCAACTTTCAATGTTTTCGACTCGCCTACTGTTTTGTTGCTTTTGCAAATTCACGTAAAACCCTATATTGGTCTTTCGCCTTAACAATGCCGCTTGCAACCAATACCCCCTGAGTGCCAAGCTTTAAAGCTACTGCAACATCGTCTCCATGGCTTATTCCAGCTCCGCATAGTATAGTGACTGTGGGGTTAACTTTCCTAACAAGCTTAATGGTGTCTGTAACTACTTCTGGCTTCGCCTTTGAAACGGGAATTCCCGTGCCTATAAGCTCGGGCGGCTCAATAGCTATGATGTCTGGCTTCAGCGTCGCCACCGCTACACTTATGTTCGGATTGTTGGCGCAAACAACAGAAATCAAACCATTTTCTCGTGCTATTCCGATTACTTCATTAATATCTGATAGTTTAAGCTGCCTTTCAGAATGATTAATCAGCGTTCCTACAGCCCCTGCTTCTTTTATGGATTCTGCAAGCACATGTCCAGTATAGTTGCCTGGTTTAATTGGGTCTATATGTTGGGCGAAAACTGGAATGCTCACGGCTTTACCAACGATGGTTAAATCTGCAAATTGAGGAGCTATCGCTATGAAAACGTGTGTTTCATTGCTTGCTTTTTCAGCTTTTTTGGCAAGTTCAATTGCTTTTTTTCCCGTTGCTTCAGAATATGTTTTGAAGTTGACAATTATCATCGGTGTTTGAAACTTTTGCGGCAAGAGTCTTTTCACCTATTTTAGGGTTAATTGTAATTGTTAATATTGTTTTGGAATAAAAAAGTAGATAGTTATTGTAGTAGCAATTGTCAATGCGTTAGTGTCTTTTTCCTTGAAGAAAAACTGCTGCTGCAATGGCTGTGGTCCATAAACCATTTTTGTCGCCGGTTGCTGATTGTGTTATGTTAGTGGTTTTGATTATTAATCCACTTGTCTTGAAAAACTGTTTCCTTTCGTCCCAAGCGGTTTCCGTGTCAAACTGGATTCCCATCGTTGTAGCAAGCATTGTCGCAGCCAAATCTTCCGCGTAATCTCCTGCTTTGTCGTCTGGCTGCCCGTAAGAATAGTGTTCAGAAAGGTAGCCATAATTATTCTTGCCTGATGGAATGGCTACTCCTATTGATGCAGCGATTAACCTATGTGGTTCATTTGTCGCATTTCTAGCTAGAACAATGAATGTTATTTCCCCCGGCTTCACCATTTTTAAGCCCCGTTCTCTCGAGACAAGCTTGCAGCCTAGTGGCACTATACTTGAGACCTTCACTATGTTGCAATGTTGGATGCCCGCGTCTCTTAAGGCTAACTCGAAAGACTGCAATTGTTCCTTGTGTTTGCCAACGCCTTTGGTTAAGAAGAAATATTTGGGAATCATTTTGCCATTTCGCAATAGAATTAATAAAATGCATTTATTAGTCTTTTGTTTCTTTGGTTCTGCAAACTTGCTGGTTGACAAACAATAATTTTAGCGCGAGCCTATTTTCTTTCAATCAGTTCTATCAAAGTCCCATCCGGGTCTTCAATAAAGGCTATCAGCGGTCCAGCCGGACCAAGCCTAAAAGGCTCGTCTGTAATTGTGACCTTCTCCTTTCGCATTAAAGAAATGATCCGCTCCATGTTTTCCACCTCAAAAGCTATATGATCGAACAGCCGCTCTTCATAATCGGCCTGAATAAACTTCTTCTGTTTTCGGTAGAAAGTCAACTCAAGCTTTGCACCTTTTCCCTCCGGATTTTGAAGGAACGCAATCTCAGCGTTGTTTTGCGGTATCTCGCGGCGGCTTAGAAGTTTGAGACCCATCAACCTTGTGTAGAAATCAATCGATTTATCAATATTGCTCGTTCGAATACTTGTATGAATAAATGCCACATTCTTCACCTATCCTTATTGTTCATATCCTTCGTATATAGGAACAGTGATTCTTAGAGGGGTTCATTTATAATCTTTAACAGGTTTTGAACAGCCTTCTTTTCCTCACTGTCCAATGGCAGTGCTGGCTTACGAGGGTAGCCACCGGGTAATCCTTGCAATCTCAGCGCTTCTTTGATGGCTGAGAGCTGATTATACCTCTTTACAAGTACCTCGTTAGCAAACGATATGCGCTTCTGCAGCATTTTTGCCTCCTCGTATTTGCCATTCTTAAAAGTTTCATACAACTGGCTACAGAGTTTGGGAAACACGTTCGCAACTGCGATTACAGCGCCTTTGCCTCCGAGCAAAAATGTCGGTAGCGCTACATCCGCTGTGCCTGCTAAAACAGAAATCTTGTCGCCCACCAACCTTATGATTTCTGTTATCGCGCCGATGTTTCCGCTGCTGTCTTTCAATCCAATTATCTTTTCATTTTCAGACACAAGTTGATGAATGAAAGCGGTTTCCAAGGAAAAACCAGTAAACTTTGGAACGTTGTAAACAACTATTGGAAGATCGACGGTTTCCGAGATAGTTCTGTAGTGCTCTTGCATTTCTCTGTTTGTCGGTTTGAAATAGAAGGGCGTAACTATGAGCGCAGCATCCACACCCAAGTCTTTCGCATCCTTGGTGAAGGAGATTGTTTCTTTAGTGCTCATGCTTCCTGTCCCTGCAATTACCGGAATTTTTCCATTAACCTCATCCACAACAGTCTCGATAACCTTTATTCGTTCTTCTCGAGAAAGGTATGGGGCTTCACCATTGCTTCCACAAGGCACCAACCCAGAAACTCCGCTTTCCAGCCAGAACCTCACGCAAGCTCTGAGCGCTTTGAGGTCGAGGTCGCCTTCACTTGTAAAAGGTGTTACGTGAGGCACAAATATCCCGTTTAAAACTAGCCTTGGCATATGTTTACACTCAAGATTTTAAAGGTGCAAGCATTGGTATATAAGCATGCAATTTCGAATGTTCCTTTGTTTAAGATTAGTTATGTGAGGGAAAAGAATAACAAAGATTTACACATAATTATTTGAGGTTAGTTAAGTGCCAGAGTATAGAAGCGTCTTCAGGGACGAAACAAAACTTGATATTACCTATATTCCTAACAGGCTTCCCCATAGAGATAGGGAACTGCGTTTAATAATGGAGTTTTTCAGTTTTATATTGCAGTTTCCAGCGAAAATGGCTCAAAGAGTCATTATAACCGGTGATGTTGGCACGGGTAAAACCGTGCTTTCTCAACGTTTCGGAGTTGACATCACTCATGAAGCTAATAAGCTTGGGATAAATCTCCGCTACGTTCATGTTAATTGCCGCGAATACCGTGGAAGCCTCTTCCTCATACTATATCACATAGTTTCTGTGTTCCATCCAACTTTTCCGAGACGCGGCTACTCTGCTGAGGAGCTTTTACGCATTCTCTTACAAATTTTAGACGAGGAAAACGCTTATGTAATCTTGGCTCTAGACGAGTTTGAAAGCCTCGTTGAAAGGGAGAGCTCGGAAGCTGTTTACAAGCTTACGCGGTTACAGGAAATAAGACAGAATAAGCCTCAAAGACTTTCGCTAGTATGCATTTTACGAGACCTAAAAGCAATTGAACAGTTAGATAGTAGCACAAGAAGCACCTTACAATCTAACATCATAAGTCTTGTGAAATATTCAAAACAGCAGCTTATAGACATCTTTAACGACCGTGTTTCACTTGCCTTTAAGCCCATAACTGTGCCGGAAGACACTATAAGCCTAACCGCTGAAATTGCCTTTTCTGAGGGTGGAAACGCTCGTTTCGGCATTGAGTTGCTATGGCGGGCTGGAAAATATGCGGACGCTGAGGATTTAAACGTTGTCACGCCGGAATGTGTTCGAAAAGCTGTTTCAAGCATAATTCCAACGATGCGGAAAAGCGATTTAGCCTCTCTAAGTTTTCATGAAAAACTCTTCTTGCTTGGCATAGCCAGAATTTTCAAGGAGGGTCAAAAGGCTTACATTTCTCTTACAGATGCTGAACAAGCCTATGCTGTTGTATGTGAAGAATTTAATATGAAATCACACAGCCACACACAACTATGGAAATACTTACAGACCCTTTCGGATGTAGGTATTGTTGAAACTGAGGTTTCAGCGGCTGGCAATCGCGGAAGATCAACGCTTATTTATTTGCCCAGAATTCCAATCCACGAATTGGAGAAGGAATTAAATGTCCTTTTAGAAAAGGAAGAAGTGTGAACATATTATGGATGTGGAGGATGTTTTCTCTTCAAAGCTAAGGATAAAAATTCTAAAAATCTTAATGCAGGTGGGCGAACTTAATGTTTCTGAAATTGCCCGCAGACTAGGTGTGAACTACAATACAACAAGTAAGCACCTGAAAGTTTTGGAAGATGAAGGCATCCTGCAGCACAAAGTATTCGGGAGAATCCGCTTATACAGGCTTAATGAACATTCACCTAAGGCTAGGGCTTTGCAAAATCTCATGGAAGCTTGGGAACACGCAAATAAGTAATAGGTTGTATTAGTTTCTTTATGCGTGGTGCGAAGTTTTGATTAAAGAGGAGTTTGATGAGAAAATAGGTGATTTTGAAGAGGTTTTGCAAAAGATTGCAAGCGACATAGCCAGCGGTGTGCTCTTCGAAAAGTTTCCACCTTCAGAGTTGCTGAAAAAAACTGAAAATTATGTTAACCGCCTAAGTGATTTGGCAATAAGTAGCGAAGAGCTTATGCTTGTTCTTAAACCGGAAAAGGCTTACACAATCAAGTCTATGTGCAAAAACCTAACGCAAACTCTTGCAACTTTTAAGGAGATTCTCCTTCAGAACACATCAGACCCTCTTGCAAATTCCCGTTTAGCCTTTGAACAATTAAGAAAAGCCCTGACAGACGGTTCAGATTTTCTTTTTTTGATGCGAGAGATTAGGGATAATCCTTCCCCGCTTATAAACGCGATACTCACCTACAAAAAAACCTCTGAAACAAAAAGTTCAGTTATAAGCATACAAGCTAAAGAAGATATTCAACCTCTCATAAAGTATGTTTTAAGTCGCATAGACGATTTTAGAGCTGCACTAATTGGTTTAGAAAAGAAAGTGGGTGAAATGAAACAGATTATGCGCGAACTTCAAGAAGAAAGCCTAAAAATCCTTTCCAGCAAGACTTTCGCACAATCCAAAACAATTGAAAACAAAACGGAAAAGAAGCAGCTTTCCCTGTCAAACTTCAAAATTGGAGAAAACGAGGAAAAAAGGCATGGCAATAGTTGATATATCTGATAAGCCAAAAGTCTTTCGTGAAGCAACTGCAACAGGAACTATTAAGCTGAAACCTGAAACTATACGTTTAATTAACAAGGGAAAAATTGCTAAAGGAGATCCATTATACACGGCGAAGATAGCGGGGATTTTAGCCGCTAAAAAAACAAGCACGTTGATTCCGCTTTGTCATCCGCTGCCATTAACAAACGTGGAAGTCGAAATAAAGGTTTTAGACAGGCCCACTGTGAAAGTTACCTCCACTGTTAAGACGAAGGCTCAAACTGGGGTTGAAATGGAAGCCCTCACTGCAACTGCGGTTAGTCTTTTAACAATTTGGGATATGGTTAAACAATATGAAAAAGATGTGGAGGGCCAATATCCATCCACTGTCATAGAAAACATTCGTGTTGTAAAAAAAATTAAAGAGGTCAATCCCAGTGAGCGAAAGCACAAAAAAGCATAAGGCTGAGGCTCCTAAAAGGCTGAAATTCGGCATTTTCGTATGTAGTACATCTCGCTATCAGAAAATGAAAAAAGGCGAACAAGTGGAAGATGTTTCCGGCGATTTGATCGAGTTCTTACTGAAAAATGCTGGACATACAATAGCTTTCAGAAAGTTGATTCCAGACGATAAAACTTTGATTGAAGAAGGCATACGGCAAGCCTTAGCTTCTGCTGATTTAGATGTTGTTGTGTTCTGCGGTGGCACTGGCGTAGCCCCATCTGACATCACTATAGAAACTGTTTCACCATTCTTAGAGAAAGTTCTGCCAGGATTCGGCGAGATTTTTAGACGTTTTAGCTTTGATATGATTGGTTCTGCAGCAGTTTTGTCTCGTGCAATTGCTGGGGTGGCAAAAGGTAAAGCCTTTTTCTGTATTCCAGGCTCTCCTGACGCTGTGAAGCTCTGTTCTGAAAAGCTTATATTGCCGGAAGTTGCTCACATCGTTAAGCATGCACGGGAATAACGATGGTTCTGAGCGACAGTTATGGACGCCCATTACTTAACTTGCGTGTGGCAATAACACGACATTGCAATTTGTATTGCCAATACTGCCATTTGGAAGGCGAAGAGAAATCTATAGAAAATTTTGCGGAGGAAATGACAGTTGACGAGATTGTCCGCATCGTCAGAATCGCTGTTGGATTAGGCATTTTCAAAGTGAAGCTGACAGGAGGAGAACCTCTTATGCGCAGGGACATCGTGGAAATCATCAAGGGCATCGCAGCTATATCAGGCTTGGCAGACGTTTCCATGACAACCAATGGGACGGTGCTTGCTCCTCTAGCTAAAGAATTGCATGCAAACGGCTTAAAACGTGTGAACATTAGCCTTCCAACGCTGAATGGTGAAGTTTACAATAAGTTAACTGGCGGAAGATTAGAAGATGTTTTGGAAGGTGTTGAGGCTGCCGTTGAAGTTGGATTTTATCCCGTCAAACTTAACATGCTTATCTTGAAAGGTGTAAACGATGATGCTGTTCCGGAAATGGTTATATTTGCCAGAGAAACTGGAACAATTTTGCAGCTGATTGAGCTTGAGCCAATAAACATAAGTGGGACATATTATTCGGTACACTATAAATCGTTGGACGAATACGAAAACATGTTGAGGCAAGAGGCGGTGAAAGTTGAAACTAGACAGTACATGCAAAGCCGCCATATCTATCACTTGCTGAATGCCACAGTTGAAGTTGTGCATCCAATAGAGAACACCGATTTTTGCATACGTTGCACACGTTTACGCGTGACAAGCGATGGAAAACTCAAACCATGCTTAATGAGAAACGACAACCTAGTGGACATTTTAACGCCCATGAGAAACGGAGCGAAAGACCAAGAACTAATGGAACTGTTTAAACTGGCAAATCAGAAAAGACGACCATATAACAAAGAATAAATACGTATAGTGGCACTTCAATTTCTGATATTTTATGCTTGAAGGCAGAAGAATCAATTTGAGAGTAGCCGAAAAGGGAGACGTATCTCTGTTGGTGCTTAACAAAGGCGTAAGCAACGGGGTAGACATTAATGGAGATTTTAACACATAACGAAATTGAATCAAAAGAAACGCTTCTGCCTTTGATGGATAACGCGTTCGGTTGGCCATTCAATCCGAGAATGTATGAAAGGCTTGTGAAAATTGACCCGAGATTGAGAAATAGCCCGGTTGGCTTTTGCGCTGTAGAGAATGGACGTGCGATTGGTTATGTTGGCGTTATGGATGTGGCCACACGGACTTTGGATGGAAACTTGGAGTATGTTGGCGGCATTTATGGTGTTGCCACATTGCCAAGCCATGCAAGAAAAGGAATTTCTACAGCATTAATGAATAGGGTGCATGAACATTTTAGAGAGAGGAATTACCATTTTTCGTTCTTATGTACCAGCCACACTCTTGTTGCATACGCAATGTATCAGAAGCTAGGTTACACGGACTTGTTGGAAAGACCAAGTGCATATAAAGTGTTAAGCCCAAAAAAGGCTAGGGCTACTGTGGAGCAGAGGAGTGGAAAGCTTGATTTTGACAGGCTTCTAAAAGTCTACAGCGAATTCGTGAAAGACAAGACAGGTCTTGTTGTGCGAGATAAAGCCTATCTGATGATGTTAAAGAAGACTGGTTACTTCAGTGGTAAGGACTGCATTGTCGAAGAAGACGGATATGTTATTTTCAGAAGCAACGTGGGTGGGACTTGGTCGAAGGCATCGTGGATCAGAGAACTCGTCGCGTTAAACGCTAAAGCGACGAATAGGCTGGTGGAGCTCGTAGAAGCGAAAGCAAAAGATCTTATCATGGACAGAGACGTGTTAGACAAAGCTTTACTGCAGGTTTACAAGTCTCGTGGTTACATGATTGAGAAAAGAAGCCATATAGTAATAATGGTTAAACCGTTAACCGCAGATGCATCATTCAAAAGAACCTACGGCGACAAATTCTACCTAACAGACCTAGACTTCTTCTAAAAACCCTTAAAACATAAACGCGCGCATTCTGAAAGGTGAATTCGTTATGAATAGTAAACAGCGCGATAATTTGAAAGAGCACAAAGACCATTAATCTCTGCAAGTGTTTTCTCAATTAACAAATTCTACTTGAAAGTTCAACCTATATATAGAGGGGTCTAAACACTAGCGAGAGCAAAAACGCAAAACATACTCGCATGTTGTTAAACAAAAGAAAATTTTCAGCTTTCAACAAATCTACAAGTCAACCAGCCTAACTTCACGCTTAACCGTATCAAACAACGCAATAGTTGATTTGCCACTCAAATACCCACAAACTTCGCCAGGATTCACAACCAAAGTCCTACCCTTCTGATAAACTTCCACCATGTGCGTATGTCCATGAACAACAACATCAAAGCCTTCGCTGTTAATCAAAGCTTTTAAGAGCCCTTCTTCGCTTCCGTGCAACAAAGCGATTTTTACGCCATCCACCATTATTTCGGCAAAGTTTCCATATATCTCCAAATTTTTGTGTTCACTGAAACGCTGTTTCAAAAGTTCCCGGTCTCCGTCGTTATTGCCAAAAACACCAATTAGTCTTGCTTTTAAATCCTTAAATTTTGGAACAACAAAAGGCGCGACGTAGTCTCCGGCATGAAGCACAAGCCCAACATTTTCCTCATTCAACTTTTTTACCGCTTTTTCCACCATTGGCAAACGATCATGCGTGTCTGCAATTAAACCAACTAACATTTTCTCACCTTCTCTAACATCTTCATTTTTATGAAAAAATAAAGTCTTCTTGGCATATAGAAGTTTGTTCTAGAGAATATTTCGATTATTGAAATACTTAGACATGCGAAACACCACTTAAAACATTCCATAGCCCTTTTTTATCATAGAAAACAGTTCTAAAAGAGGAATATAGAAAATGAATCCTTGGGGCTCAAACCCTACTTCAAAAAGAAGGGATAAGCTCTACATAATTGCGGAAATTTTGGAAATAGCAAAGGACAGTGTCCTGAAAACTCAAATTATGTATAGGGCAAACCTAAGCTTCACACAACTTAACGATTATCTCAAATTTATGTTAAAAAACGCATTATTGGAAAAAGTTTTGTTGAATGATAAAGAAGTATATAAGGCAACCGAGAAGGGCAAGAATTTTCTTCAACGCTATCGCGAGATAACAGAGCTTCTTAAAACGGAAGGAGATAATTACAAAAACAACGTTAAAATTCCGCCCACACACCTTCTCAAAAGAAACTAAAAGTATTAATTAACAAAAGTGAAATACAATCGAACCTAAATTATTGCTTCTGCTCTTTCAGATATTTTTTAACCTTCTCTTTCAACGTTGGAAATTCATCAAGCATCGCTTTTATTACTTGCCAGCGGATTTCTTCACTTTTTGACCGTGCACTCATGTTCTCGGACATCCTATATAGTGTATAGCAATACACCATATAAACTTTTATTTCCAAAAATGACATATGTTCCTTAAAATGAAAAAGAAAAAAGGGAAGTTATTGGATGTTTACTATGTTAACTGTTTTCTTTCGCAGTTTAACAGCAGCCACGGCAACAGCTATCGCAATTGTGGCTTCAACCAGAATAATCAGCAGTTGTGGCTTTCATCAATTATTATGGCGTAATCTACATGGCCAAAATGAGAAGAAAAACTTCAATAAACATGGTTGGAGCCAGCTGAGACTCCATCCTTTGTCCTTTCTTTTTATTTTAAATCATAACTGTTCAAGTTTTTGAACCATGCTGTTCAAAAGCATTGCATTAAATGTATGGTTGCTAATGTTCTTGCTCAGGTGAAAACAAAAATGTCGAATGGAAGTAGACGCGCAGGATTCTTTGCAGCCATAGGCACTTTGGTGGCTGTCTTAATAATTGCAGGCATTGCGGTTGGGGGCATACACTTCCCAAGCATTAGACTGCCCGGCATGATCTCTGACAAGAGCAGATTAATCATAAAAATAATGGATAAACCCGTTAACTTGACACACCTCAATGTAACCATCGACGGCCTTTGGATCCAAGGCGGTGGAGGAAATTGGACCGAACTGGAACTGCTAGGTGGTGTAGAACAAATCTACTTTGATTTGTTAGCGCTTCAAAACGTGACCATGACACTCTCTAACACAGAAATCTCACCCGGAAACTACACAATGATAAAGATGCATGTGTTAAAGGCGAACGCAACTTACGCTGATGGCGACCATGTAGACCTGAGGGTTCCCAGTGAACACATCAAGGTGCTGCTGAGGCCTCATTTGGAGATGAAGAGCGGTGGCTCAATCATCGTAACGATTGATTTGGAACCAGAATGGTCAAAGATAGTAATAGGCCACCTTAACCTGAAACCTGTGCTAATAGCCATGGTAGGGTAGCTAAAACTTCCAAAACTCTCTTTTTGTTTTTTGTTGCTGGATAACATTTACCATGAGAATTTATGGCTTCTGTCTCCATGCTTTGAAAGTTTCATACCACGCAACGCCAGTGCTAAGTAAGCCCAAAATCAAAGCAAAAACGCTGTAGAAGTCTATTCGCCTAAACTGTGTCAAATAGAAAATCAGGAGCGTCGTGAACATAGTGGCGTATAGAAGATGGCGGGGGAGCGTGAACGCCCCAAACCGTACGAATTGTTTCAAGACTCCCACGTTTACAGCTTTCACCAAGCGGTATTCGCCGTTCGTTTTCTCAGCCAAACCCATCTCAGCCAACTTGTCCAAGTGATATACGGCTAAAGCTGGGCTGGAGAAGCCGAGCGCTCGCTGGGTCTCCCTCGCGCCAACCATACCATTCGAAGACCTCAACAAAAACCAGTAGACGCGCAGGGTGTTGCCCTTCAAAAGACTCTCAACCTTTTCGTCGACCATGACTTGATCGCCTGATTCATTTAAGCAAACTAAAAGCTCTATAAAAACTCTGAATTCAGACTAAGGTGCATTAAGTTATAGGTTTTGCTCGTGCGCGCTAGGTTGGGCTGAGAGTTCTCACTAGTATCTTCTTTTCAGACGATTACGTTCTCAAGGATAATAATGTCAGGCACGGAATCCGCCACCGGTAAGAGCCTGTGGGTACGGGGAGCCACGATCTATAAGCTAAAGGAAGGGAAGATCAAGCAACACACTGATTACTACGATTCAGCTGCAGTAGACCGTGCCTACGCCTAAACCCAGCATTTCTCTTAGCTCTTTGAACCTGATTTTTTCTTGAGTGCCTAAAATTTCAATTATTTTCCTGCGTGCCGGGTCTCTGAGCAGAGTGTAGTACTGTGACAGGTCTTCCATTGGCTGCTTTCTCCGCAAATATAGAGCTATGTTTTAGGCTGTGTATTTATACATTTTTTATAGCTGACAAGCATCAATCATCCTTATTGAGGTTCATGCTTCTATATTGAGAATATTGCTTTTGTGGTATTGCTATGTTTTCGAGTATGGCGGAGCATTTATTGATTTGGCTGCAATGTTTGCGTTTCCGTTTCTTTTCTGGTTTGCACCTGACCGCATCTCTTTTGTTCTTAACCTGCTGATCTTCGTTCCTTATGGCTTGCTAATAGGCTTCATAAACCAGGCAATAGCCTTGAAATATGCTTATAATAAACACAATTACCGATCTCTGCTCTATTACACGCCGTTTTACCCAATCCTAAGATTGATAAATGTTCTAGCACGGCTAACAAGTTCAATCAAATATTTTTTTGGTGATAATGGCAGCTGGCATTCTGCCAAAAAGTAACATTACTTCACTTCTTCCGTGTATTTTAAGTATCTCCAAACTATGAATCCGAAGAAAGATAGGGCAAAACTGATCATCATAAACGTATCCAGTGTAAGCCAAGGTAAATTACTATCAACATGCCAATCTCCGAACCATGTTTTAGTCACGTGAATCGCCAATATTCCATATCCAACAATGATTAGACCGTAAATCATGAATGCCTCCGCAATAGACATGAGTAGCTTACGGGTGTTCATTTTCAACGTTCCTCTGTGCTTTCACGTTAATGTAAATGCACATATATATTTTAACCGTTTATTGCAAAAACCGTTTTATCTTTGGTATGGGCTATTGATTCGCTCGCAGGTGTAGAGATGCAGGTTGAGGCTGTACTTTTCGACTTGTTCGACACTTTGCTTCTACTTGAAAGTCAAGAAGCTTATTACCCTCCTAGCCTCAGAAAGCTTCATGAATTTTTGGTTAAAAATGGGGTGAATGTTCCCTTTGAAGATTTTATTCAGGTCTATTTTGAAGTTAGAGACAAGTTTTATTCTGAATCACGCGAAAGTTTAGAGGAACCTCATTTTAATATTCGCATTTCGCAGACTTTACAAAGATTTGGCTACGATTTGGATGCTTCGGATAAGGTTGTAGTTGGGGCTACTGTGGCTTTTGCTGACGAGTTTATGCATTATGTTAGTATAGATACAGATGCCTTCGATGTTTTGCAAAAACTACATGAAAAATACAAGCTTGGATTGATTTCAAATTTTGCCATTCCAGAATGCGGTTGGAAACTGTTGGACAAATTTGGCTTAAAAAGATTTTTTGATGTTGTAGTGATTAGCGGTGAGGTTAACAAGCGTAAGCCTAGCCCAGAAATCTTTGAAAGAGCATTGAAGATTTTAGGTGTAGAAGCTTCCAAGGCGGTTTTTGTTGGTGACATGTTGGATTTAGATGTTATGGGTCCAAAGAAGGTTGGGATGAAAACTGTTCTCATCAATAGGAGACCCATGGAAGAAAATGCGGATGTCAAACCAGATAAAGTTATCACCCGTCTGAGCGAGTTGTTGGTTGTGCTTGAAGATTGCTAACTCGAAGATAATAACGTATATTAGGGCGGAAAGAAACATTTATATCAGCTAAGATGCCTTCAGATTCATTTTGGCGAATGAAAGCTAGCCCCGCAATTCACGACGGCGGCGGCTCAACCCCAACTACAAAGGCGCACAGTCGCCCTAGAGGATGAAGATGGTTGGCCTCCATTTGCGGGGACAAACATGTGGACCTGACATGCTTACAAGCGTTAGGTCTGAATTGGGCTTTAGCGTTAGTGGTTGATTCCCTCCAAATCCAGTTGGCTTTGCGGTTGTACAGCAAATAAACGTCTGGCTTATGGTCAACCATGAAATATAACTCCGGTTGATCCTGCCGGACCCCACTGCTATCGGAATGGGACTAAGACATGCTAGTCGTGCGCCTCCAAGCCATGGTAGAGGCGCGGCGCACAGCTCAATAACACGTGGCTAACCTGCCCTTGGGACGGAAACACCCCCGGGAAACTGGGGCTAATTTCCGATAGGTGAAGACTCCTGGAATGGATCTTCGCCTAAAGGGCGCTTAGGCCATGCTTCTAGGCGCTGCCCAAGGATGGGGCCGCGGCCGATCAGGTTGTTGGTGAGGTAACGGCTCACCAAGCCTTTAACCGGTACGGGCCGTGGGAGCGGGAGCCCGGAGATGGGCACTGAGACAAGGGCCCAGGCCCTACGGGGCGCAGCAGTCGCGAAAACTCCGCAATACGCGAAGGCGTGACGGGGTCATTCCGAGTGCCGTCCGCTGAGGATGGCTTTTCCCCATTGTAGATAGCTGGGGGAATAAGGAGAGGGCAAGTCTGGTGTCAGCCGCCGCGGTAATACCAGCTCTCCGAGTGGTGGGGATGTTTATTGGGCCTGAAGCATCCGTAGCCGGCTGGGCAAGTCCCCAGTTAAATCCAGCGATTTAATCGTTGGACTGCTGAGGATACTGTCCGGCTAGGGGGCGGGAGAGGCCGACGGTATTCCTGGGGTAGGGGTGAAATCCTATAATCCCGGGAGGACCACCAGTGGCGAAGGCTGTTGGCTAGAACATGCCCGACGGTGAGGGATGAAAGCTGGGGGAGCGAACCGGATTAGATACCCGGGTAGTCCCAGCTGTAAACGATGCAGGCTAGGTGTTAGGGCGGCCACGTGCCGCTCTAGTGCCGCAGGGAAGCTGTTAAGCCTGCCGCCTGGGGAGTACGGCCGCAAGGCTGAAACTTAAAGGAATTGGCGGGGGAGCACCACAAGGGGTGAAGCTTGCGGTTTAATTGGAGTCAACGCCGGAAATCTCACCGGGAGCGACAGCAGAATGAAAGCCAGATTAAAGGTCTTGCCAGACGAGCTGAGAGGAGGTGCATGGCCGTCGCCAGTTCGTGCCGTGAGGTGTCCTGTTAAGTCAGGCAACGATCGAGACCCGCATCTCCAGTTGCTACCAGCCATGCGCTGGGCACACTGGGGAGACCGCCGCCGATAAGGCGGAGGAAGGAGCGGGCCACGGCAGGTCAGTATGCCCCGAATCTCCCGGGCCACACGCGAGCTGCAATGGCAGGTACAATGGGTTCCAACCCCGTAAGGGGGAGGCAATCTCTAAAGCCTGCCGTAGTTGGGATCGAGGGTTGTAACTCACCCTCGTGAACATGGAATCCCTAGTAATCGCGCGTCACTATCGCGCGGTGAATACGTCCCTGCTCCTTGCACACACCGCCCGTCGTTCCATCCGAGCGACTCCTGGGTGAGGCGTGGTCCTTTTGTGGCTGCGTCGAATCCAGGTTTCGTGAGGGGGGAAAAGTCGTAACAAGGTGGCCGTAGGGGAACCTGCGGCCGGATCACCTCCTAAGAAAGTGTAAGCTTTGCAAGGCTGACTGGAGGAGAAAGAAAAGGGGAGAAGCCACAAAACGCTAAAGACCATTAATATTTGTTAAGTTGTGTTTTGTGTGTGCGTGCAGCGGTTTCTAGCCCCTCTATTTGGAGCCAAATATGTCATGAGAAAAGTTGATAAATCGGCATGTTTAACTTTCCGTTTTCGAGTAAAAGATGCTTATCAAGTTCATGTCTTTTGGTAGCACGGGATAGGTTCAAATATCGGTTTAAGACATCGGAGGTAGAACTTAATTTTGAGTCTTTTCTGGGAAATGTCTGCAAAATGAACTTAAAAGAAAGTTTTATTATGGACAGAGGCTAGGTCAGAAAGATAACTTAGAATCTAGATTTTGTGGTCTAAACGAGAAAATTTAGATTATCAGAAAACAGTAATATTTGTGACATAATGAAACTAGTAGGGCAGGCGATTAAGAATGAAGGTAATTGGTTTATCGTGTAGTGCTAGGAAAAATGGAAACACTGCAAATGCCATAAGTACAGCTCTAAACCATTTGTCTAGTAAGGGCATCGAAACTAAGCTAGTTCATTTAACAGATTATGCGGTCGAACCTTGTAGAAACTGTGGTATGGAATGCTATTATAATAGAGAGTGCCCAACTCCAGATGATTCCAAAAAGCTTGCTGAACTTCTTGAGGAATTTGATGGTTTGATTGTTGGTTCGCCCCTGTACAACGGAACCATACCGGCTCTGCTATCAGCCTTCTTAGAAAGAAACCCTTATCCATACGATGATGTCTTAAGAGACAAGGTTACAGCTGCTATTATTATTGGAAGCATAGGTGAAACTGCTGCAGCTCTAATTTTGATGTCGTGGCTTGCCCCTGGTAAGCATTTTGTCGGATGGATTGAATTAGACCCTAGAGCTACCGCGTCTAGGAATGTCGAATTGAAAGATTCTTGGCTTAAGGGAAACATGTTGAAAGATGAGCAAAACCAAAAAAGAGTAACCAGCCTCGCAGACAAAGTTTATTCAAAAATGCTGGAACGAAAAAACCGATAATGTAAACGAAACCTGACTTGGGGTTATTGGTAGCCAGGGAAAGATTCGAACCCCGATTTTCGCCAAAAGATAAGAACCAAAGATATAAGTTTCACGCCAAACGAAAATGTGCAGTTTACAAGAGAGAATGAGGATTTTAGTAGATATCGCTACTTAGGTTTATTGGAAAGGCTAAAACACTGGAAGATTTTACTGTAATCGCTTCAGTTTCATAAGCCCTGACACAGTAATATTTAATTACCAACTTGCTGTTCTCTTACGAAAATATGACAAACCATATTCAGGATGAATGGGAATGGTTAATGCTATCATTTTCGGTGCACCTGGATCGGGTAAGGGTACTTATGCTTCACGGTTACAATCCAAGCTCGGCGTTAATATAATTGCGATGGGCGACATTTTCCGTGAAATCATGAAAGAAGATACTGATTTAGGAAGAGAAGTAAGAAGCTACGTTGAAAAAGGATTACTTGGCCCAGACAGTTTGACAATACAGGTTTTGAAACAGCACATAGCAAAAATCAAGAACAAGAAGGGTTTCCTTTTTGATGGATACCCACGCACAATCGAACAGGCAAAAGCCCTAGAAACAATTGCAAAAATCAACGTTATAATCCAACTTGTAGTGCCAGATTGGATAATCATAGAACGCTTATCCACACGAAGAATATGCAAGAACTGCGGCGAAGTCTACAACATACGCTACTTAAAGCCAAAGGTAGACATGATGTGCGACAAATGCGGCGGACCTCTATACCAACGCCCAGACGATACGCCAGAAGTCATAAAGAAAAGGATTGAAGTTTATGAGCAGCAAACTCAGCCGCTTCTGCAATATTATAAGGAAAAAAATGTTCCTTTCATAAGGTTCAAAACCGAATCGCTGGAAACGACGCCTGAAGTAGCAGTAGAAGAAATTCTGAAAGGCTTAAAAAAATTAAAGCTAGCTTAGCGTGCCATAAAAGCGATTTACTCGTAAGTGAAATCTAAAGCAAAAGAAAAAATTGCTTATATGTCAAGAATAAATTTTAGCGTAACTTTGTTTGGTTCTCTGATGATTTCCATACGATGATATGTAACAGCCTTCACACCAACTTTTTGCGTGTGTTTTTCCGGATTAAACTTTTCTCCCCAAATCTCTGCCCTAAGCCTAAAACCGTTTGAGATTTTGTTCAACTCTAAAACTTTGAACTTAGAATAAAGCATCCCTTTAATGTCGAATTTTACAAGCAACGCTTCAAGCCAACTGTAAAGAAGAGCATACTCGTCCTCTGCCACAACTTTCACATGATCCTCAACTTCCGAACTAACTTTTTCCACTTCTGTCATAACATCAAACATTGCAAGTGCAGCATTCTCGAAAGCCTCTGCTAAATCCTTTCCATAGGCAGCAATGTATGCATCAGCCATATGATCCAGAAACTCGAAACTTTTTTTGTCAGCCATGGCTTCAACCATATACGTCATAAATCTTCTAATTTTAAAACTATTTTGTTCTTTGTAATAGTGAAAGGTTAATTTAATGTTCACTAAGCTCTACCAGAGTTGCAACAGCTTTTTTTACAAAATTGACGCACTTTTCTTCAAACACTTTTGCCTTTCTAGCCTTTTCTAATTCTTCGGGATTTGAAAGGTCATATACAATAAGTTCCCGACACAAAACGCTTCCATGCTGTCTTTCAAATTGTTTGTAAAATTTGTGTGCAAGTTCATAGGCTTTTAGTCGATTTTCCACTGAAGGTTCATTAGTTCCATATTTAATTCCTAGGGCCATCACACCACCAGTTAAGACCCCGCAAACAGAGCCGCATCTCCCTATTCCCCCACCAAAAGCTGTGGCAATCTTTGGAATTAATTCGTTCTTGCCATTCCAATGCTCAAACATTGTTAATAAGACGCTTTGAGCGCAATTATAACCTTCAAGAAAACGTGTTGCTGCCTTTTCAAAGTACATTTTTCTGTTTCATATTTTCAACATCTCATATAGCTTTCGTTCAACAATATTCTTCCAAAAATTTGAAAATTCGTCAAAGAGAAAAATGTCAGAAGTCTTTGGGAATTTTTTGGACAGCAGCAACTGTCAGTTTTACAGCTTTTTCCGCATCTTCCAGGCTTAGTAGGGATGATGGACTATGAATGTACCGCGTCGGTATGGATATGACACCGCTTGGCACCCCTTCCCGTGTTAAGGATATGCGTGCTGCGTCGGTCGAGCCCGGCAAGCCTGTCTCAAGCTGGTACGGAATCTTGCTTTCTTCGGCTGCATCTACTAACAATCGAACAACTTTTGGATGGGCAATCAATCCCATATCGGCAATTTCTATTGATGGCCCTTTTCCAAGCTTTATTGGCGCTTCAACTTCTTTAACTCCAGGCACATCTCCAGCCACTGTCACGTCAAGCGCGATGCCGACTTCTGGATATATCCCGAAGGCAGCTGTTGTTGCCCCTCTTAAGCCGACTTCTTCCTGCACTGTTCCGACGGCATATACTGTGCATTCTGTTTTTTCGAAACGCTTCATTACTTCAACCATAACTGCACATCCAACACGGTCATCAAAAGCCTTGCCAATTACGATGTTCTTTCCAACCTTCGCGAACTTTATGTCAAAACCCACAGGGTCTCCGATTTTTACTCCCATTTTCTTGGCTTGTTCTTGGTTTTCGGCTCCAATGTCTATGAAGAGTTCGTCATATGTGAGGACTCTTTTGCGTTCTTCTTCTTTTTGTATGTGGGGAGGCTTTGAACCAATTATTCCGTCCAATGGCCCTTTTTCCGTGTAGACTATGACTTTTTGTGCTAGTAGAATGCGGTCGTCTATCCCGCCTATCTTTGCGAACTGTATAAAGCCTTCCTTCGAAACTGTTTTCACAAGCAAGCCTATTTCATCCATGTGGGCAGCAAGCATCACTTTAGATGCGTTTTTCTTTCCCTTTTTTATTCCAATGATATTTCCAAGTTTATCCTCTGTGACTTCGTCCACGTTAGGTTTTAAAAACTTCTTCATCAAGCTTCTGACTTCTTCCTCTCTACCCGCCACACCACAAGCATTTGAAAGCTTTTCTAGAGTATCAGCGAGCACCATATAATTCTCCCTTAAAGAGTTTAGGTAGAATTCTAAAACTTTATATTAAACAATTGCGGTAATAAAACCCGAATTGAAACGTGGGTCATAATATGTTGCCCTTTTACGGTGAAGAGATAACACTTGAGTAAACTTTTCAAAAAGCTCTTTGGGAAGGTTAGGGTCTACCTCCGCATTACAAAGGCGAGCGGTATAGCCAGAAGATACTTTGTAATGAACGGGTTCGATGGAGCCATGACTGTTTTCGGCATAGTTTTGGGCTCATGGATAGCTGGGGTTTCAAAATCAGAAATAATCGTATTGGCTGGCTTAGGAGCCTGCCTAGCAATGGGGCTTTCAGGTTTCTTTGGGGCTTTAATGGCTGAAAAGGCTGAAAGAGAACGCCATTTAAAAGAAATGGAAGCAGCCACAAATAACAACGTTGATCCAATTCATTATGAGGCAGCACAATTTGTCACATTTTATGTGGCTTTCATCGATGGATTATCACCAGCCTTAACGGCAATAATTTCCTTAATGCCTTTTATCCTTGTTTCAGCTGGATTGATGCCCATATGGAACGCCTATGTAATTTCGTTGACACTTTCGTTGGCGACGCTTTTCCTATTAGGCATATACCTCGGAAAAGTGGCAAAAGAAAACGGTTGGTTTTATGGTGTAGCAATGCTTACAGTAGGCGCCTTCACAGCGCTAATAGTTTTCCTTATACAATTGTTCCTGGAAGTTTAGGCAAAAGCCAGAAGAGAGTGATAAATTTTTATTAAGTTCTTACTGCTGATAGTTATCTTGTAAAATATGGAAGCCTGACTTAGAAAATTAAAACTGATAGACAAAATTGAAACTCAAGGGTGATAAGATGGATCAGAGGAAAACACAAAAAATCGCGTTAACAGCAGTGTTTGCGGCGTTTCACACTGTTCTCTTTCTGCCTGAAGGCCCATGGCGAAGCTTTGTCATATATTTAATACCAATTGAAGGAATTGTGCTGGGACCTACAATTGGATTCTCTGCAGCCTTATTGGGTAGCATAATCGCAAGGCTGATAAAGCCAAGTATGTGGTGGATGTTCGGGATAATTGCAGAACCAATAGGCGTTATTACAGCTGGCCTTTTAGCAAAAGGAAGATGGAAAGAAATAACAGTGATCTACGGCGTTATGCTTAGCAGCTATTTCATTCATCCTTATGGAAGGATGCTTCCCTATTGGACAATTTTGGATTTACTTATAGCATTTATCCTCATTTATCCTGTGTCGAAAATTGGTAAATGGATTTGGGAAAAGCACGCCAAAAGACTCCTCATAGCGTTGATTCTTATTGCCTTTATAAGCACAGTGGGAGATTCTATGACTAGGGTGTTTCTGTTAGTCCCTGGATGTCTGTACCAGTATTTCGGCCTATCTTATGAAGCTTTAGCATATGGATGGTTTATCCCAGGAGCAGTTGGATCGTACATCGAGGATCTACTTGTTAGCATTGCAACGCTCATTGTGGGCGTTCCCTTATTGATGAGCTTACAGAAAATCTTACATCTCAATCAACCTTTATCATGAGGCGAATTGGATAGAAACAAGGTTGAGAGTTTGGTGGAACGCATTGTTACGCTGGCGCAGGCGGTGGTTGTTGTCTTTGAAGTTCTAAGTACTCGGTCAGTAGCAGGATGCCTTCTATGATAAGGAAAATACCAATAATTATTCCCACAAGGTCGGGCTTCACTATGACTATTATGCCGAAAACTATGCATAAGATGGCTGGGACAGGTTTAGAGATTGTTATTCCAATTTTTTTCGATCCTTTCTCAACAATTTCTGTCAAATTGTGTTCACTTTCTGACATATATTTACAATTGCATAGACAACCATCAATATTTAAGGTATTCAATAACCATGCAGGTAATGGCAATTTTTAAACGTTTAAACACTATTAACAACTAGAGAGGTGCAACCTTGCCAGAACAACAATTCAAAAAAGTGTTTATTTTTTTAGATACAGATAAACACGCAAGCCCCTTTGACATACTAACAACAGTAGACATTTTCCCAAACGCTACCATATTGAAATATGAGGATGTGACTGTTGAGGATGCTGAAAAAATCATTTATGATGCAATGTTTCCAAGGGGTCCGGAAGGAGCAAAACACACAAAAATTTTCATTAATGGACATGACTTTAAACGAGCAAACGAAATTTTAGAGAAAGCCAAAAAATGCATGTTTCCACCCTTTGAACTTGCCATAATAATTGACCCAAGAGGAGCATACACAACAGCCACAGCCGCTGTTGCAAAAACCTTGGAACTATCCCTTGAAAAAGGCTTTGGAGGCTTAGAGAATAAAGCGGTTACGGTGTTGGCTGGAACAGGACCTGTTGGACAAACTGCTGCAAGGCTTTATGCTTCGGAAAAGGCTAAAGTAATTCTTACTTCCCGCGACCTTCAAAGAGCTTCTTCTGTGGCAACAAAGATAAACGAAGAGACTGATAGTGAATGGGTACGGGGCGTTGAAGCCCAAACTTCTGACGAAATTGGAAAAGTCATAGAAAATGCAGATATAGTTCTTTCAACCGGAGCCGCTGGAACTCAGCTTCTTCCATTAGACGTACTCAAAGAATATGGGAAAAAATGTAGGATAGTGGCTGACATTAACGCTATCCCGCCATTGGGGGTTGAGGAGTTAAAATCAAAAGCTGATGGTGAAGAAATCCTACAAAACATTTTCGGAATCGGTGCGTTAGCAATAGGGAAACTCAAAAACAAGGTTGAAGCTGAACTAATTAAGAGAGCTGCGGAAGAACCGAGGGGAATTTTCGACTATAGAATGGCTTATGAAATAGCTAAAAAGGCAGTGCTCGAAAAACTCGAAGAGAAAAAAATGCCTAAAGTCGAGCCTGAAAAACACTGGCTTCCTTAACGGGAAATAGGTAAAGAAGTGAAACCAAATGGATGAAGGAATATTTACGTACAGAGCAGAAAATGGAAACGTCTGTGAGATTGTGGATACTTTTGCAGAAATGTTTCCTCTGTGGGCTGGAAGAATATTGATTACAGCAGATAACGAAAAATGGGCTTTAACAGCAGGAGAAGTTGTAACGGGCTTTGCAACAAGCGTAATCATGTCTCCCGCTGAGGCTGGCATAGAAGGCGCAGTGCTAGCAGATAAAACTCCAGACAATCGCGTAGGCGTTTTAATCCAAATATATAACCGCAACCGGTTTGAATTGAAAAACCAGATGATACTGCGCATAGGACAATGCGTAATGACTTGCCCAACAACATCAGCCTTTGACGCAATGCCCAACGCCAAAAGAAAACTGAAGGTCGGCAGAAGCATACGGCTTTTTGGCGACGGATTTCAGAGAAAAGGTTTGGTTGGAAACAGAAAGGTCTGGAAAATCCCTGTGATGGAGGGCAACTTCATTGTTGAAGACACTTTCGGCGCAGTAGAAGCAATAGCCGGCGGAAACTTCCTAATACTAGCTAAAGATAAGGCTTCAGGGCTTAAGGCGGCAGAAGAAGCAGTAAAAGCCATCAAAAGCAAAGCAAGTGATGTTATTTTGCCGTTTCCAGGCGGAATATGCCGTTCTGGCTCGAAAGCTGGCTCGTTAAAGTATAAACTTAAAGCATCTACCAATCATCCTTTCTGCCCCGGATTGAGAACGCTTATACCAGATTCGCAGCTTACTGAAAACGTGAACTGTGTTTACGAAATTGTTATTAATGGCTTAAGTGTTGAAGCGGTCAAAAGGGCTATGGATGAAGGGGTAAAGGCTGCTGCAAGTGTCCCAGGTGTTGCTAGAATTTCAGCGGGCAACTACGGCGGAAAATTAGGCCCATACAAAGTGTTTTTAAAAGAAGTTTTAAAAATAACCTAAGCTTTATTCCTAAACTCTTATTTAATGCTCTGTAAAGTAGCTTATTGCTAAAAAATAATTTAGTGAAGATGCTTTGAGCGACAAAAAAAGAACTTCGTTGGAACTGTTCAGGCTTAAAAAGACACTGAATACGCTGGCCAGCAAAGAGGGGCGTGGAACTGAACTCGTTTCACTTTATGTCCCGCCTGGAAAACAAATAAGCGAAGTTATGAATGTGCTTAGAGACGAATACGGCACAGCTTCAAACATAAAATCCACAACTACTCGCAAGAATGTTCAAGATGCCATTGTAAAGGTTCAGCAACGCCTCAAACTCTTCAAAGAAGCCCCAGAAAACGGACTTGTAATATTTTGCGGTGCAATTCCACAGAATGGAGCGGGAAGCGAAAGAATTGAAACATATGTAATTTTACCGCCAGAGCCAATACACATATATCTTTACAGATGCGACGCAAGGTTCCATACGGAGCATCTGCAAGAGCTTTTAAGAGAAAAGGAAACCTATGGCATACTTCTCATAGACGCTTCAGCAACCACACTCGCAACGCTTCAAGGTAGAAGACTCGAAATAGTCAGAGAATTTACGTCTGGCGTGCCAGGAAAAACTCGTGCTGGAGGACAATCAGCCAGACGATACGAGAGACTCAGAGAGATGAGGCTTCAGGAATATTTTAGGCGAGTTGGTGAGCATGCTAACGAGACCTTTTTGCCCATTGAAAATCTGAAGGGCTTAATCATTGCAGGTCCGGGACCAACGAAGCAAGACTTTGAAAAGGGCGACTACCTAAACTATATGCTGAAAGACAAAATCATAGATATAATCGACACAGCCTATGTGAACGAGCAAGGTGTAAAGGAAGTTGTTGACAAGGCTCCAGAAATTATGCGGAAAATACGTTACATAGAAGAAAAAAAGATAGTGCAGCAGTTTCTCTACGAGATTGGACATGACACTGGAATGGCAACGTACGGCGAAGAAGAAGTACGAAGGGCTTTAGAAGCCGGCGCTGTTAGAATGTTACTGCTTTCTGAGGGAATAGACATCATACGAGTCAAAGTGAAATGCAACGCATGCGGCTACGAAGAAAAGCAAACCATGAAAAGCCAAATGCTAACGGGTTTTGAACAAAGCCTTTCCGGGAAATCTTGCCCAAAATGCAAAGCTCCAGCCTTAGGGATAGCTGAAACACAAGAATTAATAGAGAATTTCGCCCAACTGGCAGAATACACAAACACTGACGTGGAGATAATCTCTGGCGAAACAGAAGAAGGGCAGATGCTAAAAAACTCTTTCGGCGGAATAGCCGCAATATTAAGGTTTAAACTTCAAGCAGAGTAGAAACCATCACTCATGCAATAAAATACGTTCCACCTCACTTTTTCCAAAACCTCTTATTAACAACTTCTTCTGTCTAGAAGCAAAACCAGAAACAAGCTCTACTTTAGTATAAAAAAGCCGTGAAAACTCTTTTACTAGTTCTTTGTTGACTTTTCCCTTAACAGGCTTTTCCACGCAGGAAACGACAATTTCGTCTCCTTCAACTATAATTTTAAATTCTCTAGAATTTGGTTTTACGTTTACTTCTAAAATTACGCCATCTTTAACTTCATTGATTTTCATAGAGCTCTCATGCAAATGTTAACGTCATTACATAAAAGCATATTCAAACAAAACAGGTGAAAAGGAAAAAGATAAGCTGTAAGAATATCTTTGAAAGAATTTGGGTGCCTAGTACGAAGAATCCATCCTTATATTTAGACTGGTACGTTCATGTGCCAAGTTTAAAATATGATTTCTGCTCCAGCGGTCTAGGGTATTTTAAATATAATTTGACGCTGGGCTATGTCGACTTAAGCGCTAACTATGCATACGGAAACCCTGACGCTGCTAAACGTTTAGCCCAAAGGTACAATGTTCAACCGAAAAATGTTTTCATTTCCAGTGAAGGCGCCTCAGGACAAAACAATCGGATAATTAGATATCTGGCAGAAAGAAACAACAGGCGAAATGAGGCAATAGTGGAATATCCAACATACGAACCTCTATTACGGCAGGTGCAAGAGCATTTTCCACATGTAAAAAGGCTGGAAAGAAACGAGAAAGAATCTTATAGACTTGATGTCGATGCTCTTCGAAAAATTGTGTCTGAAAAAACTGGTTTACTTGTGTTAACGAACCCGCACGCACCAAGCGGAGCAATATCCAATACCAACGAGCTAAAAGAAATTATAGCTGTTGCTTCTGAAAACGGCTTTTACGTTTTATGTGACGAAATTTACGCTGAATTTGACAGAAATGCTATACCCACTGTTTTCTCTGTTAACAAAGATTTCGGGATAGTTACGACAAGTTTTACGAAGGCTTACGGCCTTGGAGGATTAAAACTCGGTGTAGCCATAGCTAAAGAAAGCCTTGTAAACGAACTATACACGGACGTATTGAACACCGTCGGAAATAGTCCAAACATCGTACAAATTATCGCAGTAGAACTGTTAACAAAGGGCAGAGAAGACCTTGAAAGACACAAGCAAAAATGGACAAACCTCAAAAAAGAAACGGAAGGATGGTTGAACGAAAAAGGGTTTGAATATTTTCCCAACAAATTGGGCATAACTTATTGGGTGAAAGTGTCGATAAAAGACACGTACAAATGGATAAATGATTACGTAATACTAAAATATGATTTAGCCGCAGTTCCAGGTACTTTCTTTCTCTTCAAAAACAACTGCAGACTAATAAAATCAAACATGATAAGACTAGGCATAGGCAACATAAACCCAGACAAGCCAAACTTAATGGAAGCTTTGGAAGTTCTAGAAAAAGCAGTAGATACGTACAAGCAAACGTAGTCTCATAAACTCAGGCATTATACTTTTCCTATCAATTCTCAACTTTCAACATTTCCTTTAAAGCCCAACTGTACTTCTTTCTCAACGTTTTAGAATATAATTTCTCTAAATTGAAGTCTACCTTAGCAGCCCATTCTACGTATAGTCTTGGATCAATGTAAGACTTGAGAGAAGTCCCTAAATTATACTCTTTTGTTTTCTCCGCCAGGTCTATATCAAGTTTAGTCTTCTCAATTCTGTCAAGAATAGCATCTGTTTTCTTTCTCTGTTTACTTTTCTCTTCTAATTGAATTTCAAGTTCTTTAAGCCTAGCTTCTTTCTTGGCCAATCTTTCATTAAAATTCGCAGGAATCATTTTTTTATGATTAGCCACAGTAGCTCCTTCTAGGTTAGCCATCTTAGCCTGAAAAACCTTCACGTATTCGGCATCCTCTTTTTTGACGCCACATTTATCCAAGTACTTTTTGACAACTTTCGTGGTTCTCCAAGTTCGGAACACTTTAGCTGTTAACCCGTTCATTTTCTCTGAAAGAAACCTAGAAACTTTCTTAGAATCTATCCCTTCGAAGAGATATTCCTTGCATGTTTTAGAATAGTGTTCAATTTTACTGATCAAAATTGAAGGTGCATTTATGCTTTTAACCCATCTTACTGAATCTTTTCCTAAAAAGTCAAAATGCAAGACATTGCCGTCTATCTTGATATGTTCTGGCCTTAAAGTTATGGCTCCAACAGTGTCAGCTTCTCCAGGGTCCTTTTCGTCACCTACCCTTAGGTTTAGTGCAAAGATAAGCCAACACACCGTGGCTATCCTTCTTCTTTCATCATCTTTAGCGTCTAAATTCTTCATGATGTGTTCTTTGATTTTCGGAATTTCGTTGCCTAACTGCTCTGTCTTGTCAAATTTTTCGTGTTCTTTTCTTTGTTTAAGAAAGGCAGAATCTGAGAACCATACGTATTTGATTTTTCCAGAAAGTTTGTCTTGCCATTTGGCTATGTACATTTTTTCTGGTTCCCAGATAATATCTTTCCAGTTGCCAGGCGGTTTTGGGCTGTCTACGGAAAGATTCAGGATTATGTCCTCTTCTTTTGGTCCTTCTTTCCATTTTCCTCGTTTTGGATGACTTCCTCTTCCAGTAAAGAGGCATGAAGGCTCTGCTGTCCAGTTAGCTATCTCTATCTTTTTCCCATCAACAACAGCATAACCGTATTTTTCTTTGAGGGTTTCTCTTCTAGCTTTTCTTTCTGCCGCAAGTTTTTTTTTCTCTTCCTTTGTCATGGTTAATTTAGCTGATTTTTCCTGTTCTAGATGTTTGGAAATCTCGGAAAAATCAAATTCTAGGTGTTCGACGTCCTTTTCGTTAGGGCTATCATTCTCCATTTTATTCATGTATTCGTTTTGGATTTGCTCCAAAAAAGCTAGAGAAGGATTTTCCTTTTTTAATTGTTCCAGAAAATCTTGAAAGAAATTCTTGTAAAAGACTTTGTCAGGAGGAGTGGCTGATTGCTCTTTCTTTACTAAGGCTATTGCCATCTGCTCACTTTTGGGTTTCAGTTTTATTGTGTGTTCTTTAATTTTGATGGTGAAGCCTTTGTAGTCGTAGAGTGCAACGTAGATGCCGTTGTGCTGAAGACTTTTCAGGTTATGCTTCATTCATCCCACCTAAACGGAAATCATAGCGTCTGAAAGCATGTATATTTGGAAGGCTTTACTTTTCACTTGTTTGCTTCCTTAAAAACTTTATTTGCTAACTGAATCAGACACGTAGTCGTCTATGTCTTTAGCTTTTCTTTGTTCTTGCAACTTTCTGTGCAGAAGCTCCACGGTTCTTCTATCAACGTATCCTCTGTGTGGACGGAAGCCGCCAGAGAATCCTTTGGGAATGTGCAGAAGTTCATGGATTATGGTTTTTTCTTTCTCTGTTTCACACAGCTTATCATATCGTTCAGAAATGACTTCAATCACATACGCGGAAGGAAGATTGAGAACTTCTTGCCATATTTTGCCTAACCCATGAATGCGAGCGATCGTGCGCTTTGATTCGGAGCCCGTGCTTCTGACACAAAACACGAACTGGGGTACTACGTGGAAAAAGTCCAACGTTTGTGCAATTTCGTCAGCCAATCTTTTCACGTCGAGAGCTTCTTCATATTTTATTGGCATGGTTTTATCACTTTGAGTTTTTTCTAATAGAGTGTAAATTCTACAGAATATAGCCTTGCATCATTAGGATTCAGCTTCCTTTAATGTGGCTAATAAAAAATATTTAGTGGACACTAACTTTGGAAATGACTCTCAAAGATTAAATGGACCGGGGGGGATTTGAACCCCCGACCTCCTGAGTGCAAGTCAGGCGTTCATACCAAACTGAACTACCGGCCCGTCTATGCTTTTCTGAATTGCTTTCACATCTTGCCAATATTTAGGTTTCGTTTTGAGATAAAATCGACATATCGCTTAAAGCTTTTACACAACAGAAAAGAATGAAAAATCGGTTTTAAATAGAAGCTGCTAATCTAATCTACGCAGATAAGCCATGAAGGGACGCTTTCAATGGAAAATGGCGATGCAGAGACATCCAAAAGTGTATCTTTAAAGAATGTGTTTTTTAATCTAAGCGTTTTCCAGTTTCTAACATTTGTTAGAAGAGGTGTATTCTACACTTTCATGATAAATTATCTTTACACACTTATGCAATCAGCAACATTAACAGCCGTGCTTGGAACACTTAACATGATGGCTTCTGCCTTAGGTCAAAACCTGTTGTGGGGAAGAATATGCGACCGCTACAAATTAAGGACTACACTAATAGTGATTGGCGAAACAATTGCTGGATTTGCCTATATCATCGTGTTTTTTATTCACAGATCTCTAATCGAGGCTGGAAACTACTTCCTCGCAGGCTTATCAATAATCTTCGGTTTATCAATCCTAGAGTTCTTTTGGTCTATGTCAGACGTTGGATGGGCAGCGCTGCTAACTGATGTAACAACTCCTGAGACGCGTGGAAGAATCATAGGCACATTAAACTTTATTGCTTCTCTAGGCAGAATGGTCGGCATACTATTCGCGGGATTCCTCTACGCTGACGGTGAAGGCTTCAAGAATGGAACCATCTTTTACATAGTAACCATTCTACTGTTCATTGGCGCGGCAATGATGGCTTTGATGTCAAGGCATACTGCTGTGAAAAGTGCCACGCAAAAAAATCTAAGTATAAAAGAAAAAGAGGAACAAAAAGGTAAACTTACTGGCGAAAATGAAAAAACATACGACTGGTTTCTAGCATCCCTCATAATAATAATTTTGGGTGCTGCCTCAATCAACCAGATATTCCTCCTTTTCATCAAGCTAAAGCCCCCGCAAGGATTAAACGCAAGCGACCCTGAAATGAGCCTTATACTGGGCACTTGGACCATAGGCGGCATGATTGCTAGCATCGTATTGGGAAGACTGGCGGATAAAGTTGGAAGAAACAAAGTCATGTTCTTGGGACTAATCCTAGCGGCAATCACGCCCCTGCTTTATGGTGTCGCTCTAACTGTTCCTTTGATGGCTTTGATTTATGGATTAAACGGTGTGTCATTCTGGACCAGCCAAACCGTGGGCTTTGCCATCGCAGGAGATATAATTCCAGAGCATAAAAGAGGGCGTTTGCTCAGCAGATATAATGCTGTAATGGCTATAGGTTGGGGACCAGCGGGATTTCTGGTTGGTGGACCGCTTGCAGATATTCAAGTTAAAATCCTAGGATTGCCCGCCTATACAGCCTATTTGAACACTTTCTTTACCTCATCAATCATAGTGATTCTGGGAACAATATTATTTGCTGTAAAAGTTGCAAAAATGAAGCTTGAAAATACCGTTTAAGTTTTAAACCAATCCCTATAAAAACAACACATGGTGATGGCGATGCTGCAATTTAAAACTGTTAAAATCGAAGCGCTAGAAAACTGCAATGTAATTTTGGGCATGGCACATTTCATCAAAACGGTTGAGGACCTATACGAGGCGCTAGTCAATGCTGTCCCTAACATAAAGTTTGGGATAGGTTTCTGCGAAAGCTCCGGACCTTGTTTAGTAAGACATGAAGGAAACGATGAAGAGTTGAGGCTGTTGGCAGCGGAAAAAGCCTTTGAAATTGCCTGCGGTCATAGCTTCATAATTTTCCTGAAAAACGCCTATCCAATAAATGTTTTAGACAAAATCAAGAAAGTGCCCGAAGTTTGCACAATTTATGCTGCTACTTCAAACCCCTTAGAGGTCATAATTGCGGAAACGAAGCAAGGTAGGGGAATAGTGGGTGTTATCGACGGATTAAAGAGCAAAGGCATAGAAACCGAAGAGGACATAAAAGCTAGAAAAGAATTTTTGCGGAAAATAGGCTATAAGCTTGGATAGATAAATATCGCATGCGTTATAAAAGATAAGCAGTGCAGGGTGCAATTGCCTTTGATGTTGCGTTGTCCTGTGGAATTATCGACTCATGAATGGTATAAATTGACTTTGATTTTATGTTTTACCTGTGCGCCATTAATTTTTGTTGTAGTTCAAAAGGAATTTTTTCTTCAATTCTTTCAGCCGCATAAGCAACAAGCTGTTTAAATTGTCTTTCTGTTAGAACATTGCGTGCCCTTGACAAAATTTCAAGGCATACTTCTTTAAAAACGAGATCGGCGCAGCCCATTCTTGCGTCGTCAATTAATTCTTTGCAAGCTTGAAGAACTTGTTCGCTCAAGGCAATTCCACCCTGCAATTAGATACCTTAACTGTAAAGCATTAAAACTCTTATGAATTTATAAACAGAATCCAAAATTAACATTGCGTTTTTAGGTAACTGGACAAAAACTATTTAGTGTGGTTTATATCCAAAAACTGGAGGTTTTCCTAAAAAGCAAAGAAAGTATGGGTGTGACAAAACAGAAAGGTTGAGAGATGCAAGATTATGGACGGTAATGGTGAACTGCACTTTATTGGAATCGTGGAAAAAGCTGGAGAACAAGAGGCAAGAGTACGCGTTTTCCCTGAATTCTGCGCTGGACTCAAAGGCATAGAAGATTTTTCCCATCTGATTATTCTCTATTGGATTCATTTATGCGACAACGAAGAGGAAAGGTCAACCCTGCTGGTTTTTCCGAAGCGGCATGCTGTGAAAGTGAAAACAGGCGTTTTTGCCTCTAGAAGCCCATCCCGCCCAAACCCAATAGGTTTATGTGTAGTAGAACTGTTAAAAGTTGAAAAGTGCGTTTTAACAGTGAAGGGTCTTGACGCCTTTGAAGGCTCACCGATAATCGACATTAAACCTTACATTCCAAGGGCTGATTCCATTCCAAACGCACGAGTTCCAGAGTGGACATGGCATGGTCCAAAAACATGAAGGAAGCGAGTCTGGGCTGATTATTCATTTAAGATTAATATGCGTCAACGAATCATAAAAAAAGTGGTGGATAAAATGGGTGTCTTCATAAAATGGTTGGCTCATGCCAGCTTTCAAATCAAGGCTGAAGGAAAAACCATCTACATAGACCCTTATGAGGGCGAATACTCTGAGAAGGCAGATTTGATATTGGTGACGCATTCTCACACTGACCACTGTGATCCAGATAAGATCAAAAATGTTCAGAAGGAGGAAACTGTGATTATTGCTCCGAAAGACTGTGTTTCAATAATTGGTCGAAGTGTTAAGACGCTTAGGCCTGGAGAAGAGACAAGTGTTGATAACATAAGGGTCAAGGCTGTTGAGGCCTACAATTATAAGCGTTTTAGGTCTCCTGGAATTCCTCATCATCCTAAGGGGTTTGGAGTTGGCTACTTGATAACGGCAGAAGGCAAGACGATTTATCATGCTGGAGACACGGACTTTATCTCAGAAATGCGAAAGCTTGGCCCCGTAGATGTGGTTTTGCTTCCCAGCGGAGGCACTTACACAATGGACAATGTGGAGGCTGCTGAAGCTGCGATGGCAATTAACCCTAAAATTGTTATACCCATGCACCGTTGGGACACAAACCCCGAAGAGTTCAAAAAGAAAGTGGAAGCCAGCTCAAACGTCAAAGTTGTGATATTACAAGAAGGCGAAGAGTATAAAGTGGCTTAGAATGCACTTTGCCATTATTTACCTACAAGCTAGTTAAGTGAAAAGTGCGGGGGGTGGGACTTGAACCCAATGAGGGCTGGCGACGTCTCCCGCAACTCCCCTTTTTTTCTGAGTTAGATTGTTAATTGTGGCCATTTTCTTATAAATTGTTAACATGAATCTAAGTTAATAGTCCTACTGCTTCCTTTTGTCATATCTTCCCATGTCATGCATAAATTCCTTGAATATCATAGCTACTTTATCAGCAAATTCGTCATGTGCACGATACATTGCTTTCAAGAAGTGTTTGGGATTGTAGTTTGAGTCTTCTTGAAGGTAGAGTTTATTCGCTTGGTTTATTGATTCTTCAAGAGCTTCTTTGGCTTGCTTTACTAAGGTATTGTCCTCTGTGTAGATCTCCCATGCTCGTTCTATTCCACGCCAGTAGGTGCGACGTGCTTCTTCAATTTTCTTCTCTCGTGGGCTGCTCTCTATCGATTTTCTTTTTCGAGCCAAGTATGCCCAGCCATGATTAACTCTTATTCGGAAGAGTTTCTTAGCTTCAACCAATGCTTTCTTATTGCTCATTTTTCACACCTGACTTTCTGTGGATTAGCAGACGAACATATTTGTTATTTCTGTTATAATTGTTATTTGGGTTTGGGAAGATACCTCCCTATCGTTTTGTAGACCCCCCTACGTTTTTTGCGTAACTTATGTATTGGGTGAGATCCACATGGTTTTGAAAGACGTGGGATTTATCAATGCCGCCCAATTCGATTTTAACGACTTTCAATTCCCTTTGCTTGGGATTTTTCCATGCATCTTTCGCAACAATAGGTACGGGTGGGGAAAAGGATGCTGACTTTCAATTCCCTTTGCTTGGGATTTTTCCATGCATCTTTGGACGATTCCGAACTTGTCTATTTGTTTGTAGATTACTTTCAATTCCCTTTGCTTGGGATTTTTCCATGCATCTTTTTCTATTTTTCGTTAGCTCGAAGCCATAAGGTTTATCTTTCAATTCCCTTTGCTTGGGATTTTTCCATGCATCACAAAGTTTTTCCATTGGACTGGCAATTCGGCTCTTATCCTTTCAATTCCCTTTGCTTGGGATTTTTCCATGCATCCGACGCCCTTTTTGGCTTCGTTTGTCAATTACGGGCTGTCTCTTACATGATTTGAGATATGTATTCTCGATTATTATTGAAACGTAATTCAGTTTATAAAGATAATCGATTGAAACTCGTTTGATGGTCGACCAGATTGTACTTTCTGTCCGACATTGAGCATAAGCAGTTGCTCTATCAGCTTTTACCCACTGCTCGAGAAGTGGGCGTCAGCAAAGAGCTGAGAGGCTGGAACTGGCATCAACCACCATTAAAGCCCTACTTTGACAACGTGAAATTGCCGATGTACGAGGTTAGCTCCAAATACTGTCCTACAAATCGGGATGTGTATCTGCGACATGTTGAGAAGACATACCCTGTTCCAAGTCCGAGGATGGCTCTGGGAAAGTTGTTCCACGGTGTAGTGAGCGACAGCCTTCAAGCTTTCCTTCAACGCCAACGCCTGAGTTTTGAAGACTGGTGGCATAAGATTAGGTGGCAAGAGATTTCTGAAAAGCCTGAAAACGTTATGGAGCCCTGCAGAAAGGTCTGGGAGTTTGTGCTAAAAATGTGTGAAGCCAGGTTGGCTGAGGTTTCCAGTAGGCAGTCTCATGCCTCTGAGTTGGATTTGATGGCTTCTGCTGTGCCATTTCTGATTGAGCATAGGATTTCAGGTGAGCTTCTCGGCTTAAGTGATGTGCTTAGCGTGGATTGTTATGATTATCTTAGGGCGATAATGTTTGATTTGAAGATGGCAAGTGCCAAAGAAGAGTGGCACAGACTTTATCCTGTGGGCTACTCTCTTGTGTTCGAAAGCGTCCATGAAGTGCCAGTGGATATCTGTTGCAGTGTCTATTTAACCGTTGAGAATGGCAAGATAGGTGTTCAGAAGGACCTATTTTTTGCAAACGATGAACTGAGGCAGTGGTGGATTGAGGAGAGAGACAAGAAGTTGGAAATTGTGGCGGAAAGAAAGGATCCTGGCAAGCCTGAACGTTCACAATGCAAAGAGTATTGCCAATACTATAGTGCTTGTTATGGGTAGGCGCCTCTGATATGGTGTTTTTATGAAGATTTTTCTTGATGATTTCGGCATTTTCTTGGGGCGAAAGAGAAATCGGTTTATCGTGAAGAAAGCTGGCGAAGTTAAGGAGATTGTAGCGGATGATGTCGATTCAATTCTATGCTGTTCTTCTGGAGTTGCTTTTTCATCAAGCGCGTTGGATTTGGCTGTTCAAAATAATATTCAGGTTGTCTTTGCTCGTTACAGTGGTTGGCCTTACGCTGTTCTGATGCCAGCTTCCATGACTGGCTCTGTTAGAGCCCGTAGGGAGCAGTTTATTGCTTATAATGACGAGCGAAGTCTGATTCTTGCCAAGAAGTTTATTGCTGGAAAGCTCGTGAATCAAGCTAACTTTTTGAAGCTTATGGCGAAGAATAGGCGGCAGACTGATCCAAGTTTGGCTGAGAGGCTGTATGAGTCGGGCAAGTTGATTGATGAGGTGAATGAAAGAATCGGTAGAGAGCAAGGTTCTAAGATTGATGAGAAGCGTCAGCAGCTGATGAACTTGGAGGCTGAAGGCGCGCGGTTCTATTGGGATTCGATTCGACAGATTTTGCCTTCAGAATTGGGGTTTACTGGAAGAGAGACTCGCGGCGCTCGTGATCCTTTTAATGCAATGTTAAACTTTGGTTATCAAACTATCCTTTTTCCTGAGGTTTGGAAGGCTGTCAGCTATGCTGGTTTGGATTTTTATGCGGGGTACTTGCATGCTGATAGACCGGGCAAGCCTTCTCTTGTTTTGGATTTGATGGAGGAGTTTCGTCAACAGCTTGTAGATCGGACATTAGTGGGGCTGATCACAAAGAATGTTATAAAACCTAATGAGATTTTGGCTACTGAGGCTGTTGAGGAAGGTCGGGTTTTGAGCAAGGATGTGATTAAGGTTCTGTTGGCAAGTTTTCAGGAGCGTTTGGATTCTGAAGTGATGTTTAATGGTCAGAAGGGGTCGTTGAAAAGCTTCATTCACCTACAGCCCAGATGTGTCGTTCGCTTTCTCTTGAAGGAAGCTGAGTATGTGCCTTTCTGTTTGGGATGGTGAGTGCCTGTGCGGTATGTTGTGATTTATGATATTACTGACGATAATTTGCGGGCTTTGGTTGCTGAAACGTTGAAGGATTATGGTTTGCAACGTATTCAATACAGTGCGTTTATTGGCAGTCTGCGTAGGGATGAGTTGAATAGTTTGCTTGTAGATTTGCGGAATTTGATTAAGGATTTGGTTGAGAACGTGCAGTTGTATCCTGTTTGTGACACTTGTTTCAAAGGGCGGAAAGAGGTGGGTAAGCCGAAAAGATACGAGCTGAAGGAAGAGAAGGACAAGATAGCATATTTTTGACTTTGCGCTCATTTTGCGGAAAGTATTTATGTATGCAATTGATATCTTTTGTATACGGTGAACGTGTTGACGCTTAAACCTTTAGCGGTAAGGATACCCAAGGAAATCGAGAAGGAAATCCTCGAAGTGGTCGAACGTGCAAAGTTGGACAAGGCAACGGTTGTTAGGAATCTTCTTGAATTAGGAATTGCGGAGTGGAGGAAGCAAACGGCTCTGGAGTTATTGCGTGATGGGAAAGTAACGTTTGCTAAGGCTGCTGAGATGGCGAAGCTTTCGCTTTGGGAGTTTGCTGATTTAGTGAAACAGCGTAATGTGGAATGGGTTAGGTTTACTCCTGAAGAAATCGAGAAGGAGCTTAAGGAAGCGTCGGCGGCGAAGCATAAGTGAAAACGCTTGTCTTCAATTCTACACCTTTAATCTACTTAACTAAAGTGGGAATGAGCAAGGTTCTTGAGAACTTGAAGGGAGAAAAGGTAACATCGCCAGAAGTTAAGCGCGAGGTTGTGGATGGAGGCAAGCGTAAAGGCGTTCCTGACGCTGTTGTATTAGAGAAGCTGTTTAGCAGCAAAGTGTTTCGAGTTGTTGAGCCGAAGGATAAGGAGTTCTTGTCAAGATTATCTAAGACGAGGGGGCTTCATGTGACTGACGCCGAGGTTTTGACTCTTGCGAAGGAGTTGGATGGTTTGGCTGTGGTGGATGATGAGGTGGCGAGGAAGACGGCTAAGGTTTATGGGATAGCGTATGTGGGTACGCCGTATGTTTTGATGAGGGCTGTTTCTGAAGGAGTCATTACGAGGGATAAGGCGCGTCAAGCTGTTAATGAGATGGTTTCTGCTGGTTGGCGATGCAGTGTGGAGAC
>Ga0315312_1000623_pt1 | contig 37290 bp, 37 predicted proteins | sample TDP7_MG_FD_203629 | JGI IMG/M metagenome (GOLD analysis project Ga0315312, IMG submission 203629) | Freshwater sediment microbial communities from Lake Towuti, South Sulawesi, Indonesia - TDP7 | ecosystem: Environmental > Aquatic > Freshwater > Lake > Sediment | place: Indonesia: South Sulawesi... | reverse complement strand
CGTCGTATTGCTGATAGTTCGCCTTCAGCTCGCCGATGGAGACTTCGTAAACTTCGGGCGCTCCTGGTGCAGGGCCCTGGCGCCAGAGCAAGAAGGCTAAAGCGACTATCGCGATGATCGAGATGACCAATACTACTAATCTGAAATGGTACCCTAGCTTCACCTATCCACCAAATTGTTTTTGATTGATTCAAATAAAAAGCGTGGGGATTAACGGAAATTCACAGGCCCCGTTACTGCGGTGATTAACTTGAACGTTTTTAAAGGAAAAACAAATAACGGTTGTCGTTTACTTATTCGGGTTTAATCTCACACTACACCTAGTGAGATAATCACGAGCGCTAAAATGCCGAGCGATAGGAGTCGTCTACCCAATCAGACCACTCAGTGGAATGTTTCAACCTGGAGAGATTAACCTTCCCATCTCAAAAATCCCCCTCTCATAAAACTCCCACCAGAAGCGAGTTTTGAATGGTCCCAAGATGGAGAGATAGTGTTTCAACTTTAGAACACGTTTTTATTAATACACAATGATTTAAAGCGGGATTGGATGGGTGAAAGAGCTCTCGGTTGGGGCCTCAGGTTATTGGGGATTGTCTTCTTCATCGGACCATTCATCGCAGCATTTACGGCCCATGACTGGGACCTCCAAGCGGCCGTGGTGCCTAGCCAAGCTGAAATGGATGACGTGAAGGAAAGGCTCAGTGGGTTGGTTGTTGAAGAAGGGTTCTCAGAAGATCCGTTTATATTCGAAACTCCAATATTCTCCAACGATACGGTTAGGATGGCGGTAGAATTCACATCCCCCCTAAAAATACCAATAAAAATTACAGACCTCTCCGCAACGATATCTGATCAGGGATTGCAAGTAGCCCAAGTTCAGATGGAGGAGGCAGAAGTAGATGTCCCGGCCAATGGAACTGCGAATTTCACATTAGTTGGATCATACACAGGGGTACCCCCAACCGATCCTGAGCCCACCTACGTGAACATAACATTTGAGCTGTATGGCATAACTTTACAATTACAGATGGAGGTAGGGTGAGTTCGGATGAAAAGAATATCCCTGAGGATGCGCTTGCCGCCGGTGAACTGGTTCGGCTTGGTCGCGGGCGCGTTGATGTTGCTGCTGCCATTTCTCGGCCCGTGGTGGAGCGCCACGGTAGGAGCTGGGGCGATGGACCTTGCGTTGTCCCCCTTCGACTATCGCATGAGCCTCTTGGAGCAGCCGATTACTTCGACGTTGATCGGGTACTTCCTCTTGGCGGCCAAACTCTCGGTCATGATTGGCGGGGCCCTCATGATCGCCGGCTCCTTGGGGCCAAAGCGGTGGTGGGGAAGGCGCTTGGTTCGGTTCGGGGCGATGAGGGTTTTTTGGATGGTCATTGGGTTGATAGCATTGTTGTTGGTTGGGGCTCTCTTCTTGAATAGTATCTTACCAAATCTGATATCGGGAATGGTTGAGGGCGGGTCGATGCAGGTTAAAGTCCCCTATGTGGAGGGAGTCACGACATCGACGATCCAAGTTGACGCAGCCACGATTACCGCGCCGATAACTGCATCGCTCACTGAAATCTTCTGGGTGGCAGTGGTGGTGGCGGTCTTGGGGGTCGCGGCGAGGATCTACCACCGAAGGTTCGTGAAACCTGTGAAACCTGTGAAGCCGAAGTGAAGTTGTGGTGCGGCAGGCGGGATTCGAACCCGCGTCGCGAGCTTGGCAAGCTCGTGTCATAACCAAGCTAGACTACTGCCGCCCGTGAAAAAATTATCCACACCCCAATAAACATTTTGCCACATTTCAAAATAACGAAAACTTCAAACGGATTATTCACTAAGAATTTACTGATGAAAAACAAAAAGAAAAGACAAGTTTCGTTGAGGGTTCCAAGCAAACGCAGTCGGCTGCCGAAATGCCACTACTGCGGTGCCTCCATCCGAGGAAGCTTGATCTTGAAAATAGAGGGGAGTACTGGGGAGGTAATTTTCTATTGCTCGGGAAAGTGTTGCGACGACGACTGGAAATGAAGCGCACTGTTTTTTTCCATTAAAATATTTCTAACCGATGATCGCTGCAAGCATCTGCCCACCTATGATCGCGCCAGCGGTGAAAACACCCAGCGCCACGGGCAAAGCTCGTGCGATCGCTATGCGCTTCGCAAGCGGGTCATCGCCGAGCTCGATCTCGACCGCGTAGCTCATTAGGATCACGCTGAGCAGCATCACGTAGAAGCCGAGCACGAACAGGAACGCAGCCGACGAGACCCCGACGCCCGAACCCAAGAAGCTCACGGAAGCCGTCTTCGAGGCGAGCAGCCCCTGCATGCGCGCGGCCATCGCGGCGATGAATGGGGCGAAGAAGAGCGCGACCGAGCGCATCGAGGTCACGACTTCCGCAAGCGAGCGCCGGATGTCGAGCTCCACTTGCTTCAGCTCCCGGAGGTGGTCGGCCGTCCTTAGGATCGCGGCCCCAGCTGCTTGGGTGCTTCGCTCGATCACGTCGACGAGCAGGCGAAGCACGCTGTGAATCATCCTTGAGGGAACCCCAAGGAGCGCCCCTCGCTCGGGGTCGAATAGCGAGGCTCGGAGCCCCATGCCTCCAAGTCGGATGTTGGCAGAGGCCCGGGCGAAGACACCCGCCAGCTCGCTTCCCCGCGCGGTGTCAGCCACGTGTTCAAGTGCTTCCTCAGCTGGGCGCCCCTCGCTTATCCGGTTGCCAAGCTGGACGAGCGAGTCGCAGAACTCGCGCTCCATCTGCTCGATGCGGCCCCGCCTTTCGAACGCTCGCGCAGTGGTCAAGTGCAAGTACAAGACGATGCCGAGCGTTAGAGCCCAGAGGAGAAGGATGGCTCGAATTTCTCCAGTGATTGGTGAAACGAGCCCGACCCCCAGGAGCGCGGCTGCGAGGAATCCTGCAAACAAGAGGGCTCGAGCTCGGTTCTTTTCAATCGGTACCCCGGGCGGTGGGAAAGAGGCCGGGCGCTTCGCCAACGCCCAACGGCTGAGCCCGTACACCCCCAAGGGTAGCACGATGCAGTAAATTGCGAAGATTTGGGGAGCGTCGAGGCTGATGTCGATGACCGAGAGGACGGGCAAGATGGCCACCATCACTAGGGGCAGGAGCACGCCCATGCTGTAGATGAGCAGTGTCGGGAGGTGAAGACCTGCAGCGAAATCTCGCATTCGGTCGCGCGCGCCGCGAAGGCTGAGTTCGAGGGCTCGGTCGAGGGTCTGAAGGCGAGCGGCTTCGGCCTTCTCAGACACCGAGCTCCGGAGCAGGTAGATAGAGCGCTTGAGGTCCTCGCACCATTTCCCCCATCGTTCAGCAAAACTTGACAGCGCTTCCCCGACCCCGGCGTGGGCGCGCAAGTACATGCGGCGCAGGGCATCCTTAAGGCCAACCCCTAGGGGGCCCTCCACGTTCTCGGCGGCGAAGGTTGTGGCCCGCTCCAAGTTCGGCGTGACCTTCATCGACATCGTGAGATAATTGACGAGCATCGGAGCCTCCCCCAGTCCGCGAACCCGTTGCCGCTCGGCCCGGAGCTTTGGGTACCATCCGACGAATGTGTATGCGAGCAGTGGCATCGGAGTAATTGGTAAAAGACTCAAGGGCGGCAAGCCGACGAACATAGAGATCAAAAAAACTCCAGCTACTAGCGTCGCGCAGACCAAGGCGGCTAAAAATGCGAGGGCAGCCACTTCCATCGCTTGGACCTCGAGGGAAGCGATTTCCAAGTTTTCATGAAGTTCATCGGTTGTACTTTGCCCAAGCTTGAACCAGCCGAACTTACCAGCCCCATGACAAGCTTGCACATAAAATTTTTCAAACAAACTCAATTTCACACCCCTGTGAACTTCACACCCCTGTGAATTTCCCCTGATTTCGTGCCCAACTTCACACCCCTGTGAAGTTTGATCCCCAGCTTCCTCAGCTCGCTGGCAAAGCGTCCAGCCTCGTTCCTCAAGATATTCCTGACAGATTCCGGATCTTCACTCCAGGCCGCCTTCAACAACGACGTGGTGGCGATGTTTGATGGGTGATGCAATGAGCTAAAAAGCCAGTTTGAAACAGCTCCTGGGCAGACCCTACATAACTTTGCGATAGCCCGCCGTTTCAGCCCCGCGTTCAATAGCACGTGTAAGAGCTGTATTCTCGCAGCCCTACTCAACCTCTCTGCAACACCATCCCACCTAAGCCTCTTCAAATTTCACACCCCTGTGAAGTTCCATTGTGCCGACTTCACACCCCTGTGAAATTTTTCCCGCAGAGTTCGCAAGCCACTCGCGCCAGTGCCTGAGGATATCAAGGTAGTCGACGCGCTTGCGTTGCAATTGTTCCTGCAGCAATGAATGCAGCACGAGGTTCGAGCGCACCGAGAATTCAGCCTCGAGCATCTCCGGCTTTTTGAGCCTAGCAGCCGTTTCTACTAGCGCTCCTTGGACTTCAGCCCGGAGCTCTAGATTTCTCAAGACCTCCCTCGGCTTGGTCCCCCATTTTCTGGCGATACCCTCGATGAGTCGCGATTTCAGCCCCGTCATCGCTCGCGTCGGCTCGAGCTTGTCACCCTCTGGGTCATACCTCATCAGGTCCTCGAAGCCTTCCTCGCTCATCGGGTCCTCCCGCCAGTCCTTTCGGACCTCGGTTATCTGTACCAATCTGCGCGTCCGAGTGACGCTGCCCCGCAGTCGAATGGGTGCTGCCACAACGATAACATCCGTCGCCTTGAAGGAGCTTGGTGGGATGCCTAGGTCGTAAACCACGCGCTCGAAGACATCTCGAGCCGTGGCGCCGTGGATGGTGCCCATGACCGAGTTGCCCGCAGCCCCCACGCGCATCGCCTCGTAAAGCGTCTTAACTTCGGCCCCTCGAACCTCACCGATTACAAACACCGACTCCCCCAACCGGAGTGCTGCCCTTAATGCATCCTCCGCGCGCAACTCCACATCGGAGCTCGAAACGGCAGACTGCACGCGCAATGCTTGCACCTTAAAGCCAAGCCGCCGAAGTTGCTCGATAGGCAACTCGAGGGTGTCCTCCAGTGAAATTACGCGAAATTTGGGAAGGAGCTCGAGCATGAGGCCCCCCAACAGCGAGGTCTTCCCAGCACCGCGACTCCCCGTCACTAAGAGCGAGGCTTGGGAGTCGACCAGCAGGCTGAGGAGGCCAGCTGCATAGGGAGTCAGAAATTTCACTCGGATGAACTGCGGCAAAGTCCAAGGGGTCGGCTTGTGCCTGCGCAGTGCAAACGCCAACCCCTCCGGGCTTAGGGGATGCCCGATCGCCGCTATCCTCACGCCCCCGAGGTTCAGGTCGAGCACCGGGTCCGCCTCGGAGAACGGTCTCCCGCTGATGGCGCGGAAACGTGAGATTAGCGACTCGGCATCTTCGGGCGTCAGATGAATGTTCGTGAGACACTCCTCAAAATCTCGGTGATAGATGTGGATTGGCATTCGCCCAACGGGTGCGTCGATATAAATATCCTGAACCCGGGCGTCTGCCAGCAGGATTTCGAGCACCCCCAGGCCCGCGGTAAATCTGGCCAGGTGTCGGGCTAGCTCCTCCACATCTTCCTTCGCCACATTGAGCCTTTCATCGACCACCAGCTTGGCCATGAGGTCCGCGCCGAGGTGCTCGAGCTGCTCCCGGGCCCGAAGTGGATCGAGCTCGAGCTCGGGGCGCTGCTTCAGAAGCGTCTGGCGGGCCCGGTGCAGGAGCGACACCTGCTCGCGGGGTAGCCTATGCTCGGGGGGAACTAGGAAGTAGAGGTGTTGAAGCTCGCCACCTAAACGGTAAATTCGAACCTCACTGCTCCCCACCCGATATGCGTCGACCAGCCCGGCTCCGGCGGGTGGCTCAAGCGCGAGGCGGGAACTCATGAAGCACGGGCGGATAAGCCCCTGTAGGATCTTCGCATAGCCCTCGCGACCTTTTCGGTCAACGCCGGCCAGCCTCGCGCGTTTCAGCGCCGACAGCGTGGGAGCCAATGCGCGCTCGATGAAGGTCGCCCGGCACCGCCTGCACTTTTCCGCCCCCCGTTTTGACCTCGCCCGCAGCTCCCGGACGATGTCCTCGAGTTCATCACGCGCTCGTGCAGGATCCCCCGGCATCCTCTCGAACGCCCTCTGGAGCTGTTGCCTCCGCTCGGGCTCGCATCGCTCGCAATCGGTCGGCGAGAGGTGGGCGAAAGGCCAGTACTTGCACGCCCTAAATATTTTCGCTATTTCCTTGAGTTCGACCAAGCTCGGGCCACTGTACTCGCGCTCGTAGATGCCAGCGAGGACCACGGAGTTCACTTCTGGATGCTCGGCGAGTGAATGCACGACCTCGCGCATGCAGACCTCAGATTCTTCAATGGAGGCGCCTTGCTCACAGCCCTCGCACTTGAACCTCAGGATTCGTCCATCTCCCAGCCTGATAACCGCCCGCTCGCAGCTCATCCCCTCCGCCTCCTCGACTTTGCACCCTTGTAAAGCCCAGTGAGCGTGTTAACCCGAGAATCCAACCGGGCGAGCTCATCGCTGATGGGCCCCAGCGCTAGGTCAAGCTTACCGTAAAGCTTCGTCAGCTCCGCGAGGTTCGACTCTAGCGTAGCCAACCTTCTCTCCAAGCTCCGGAGGCGCTGCTCGAGCACCCTCGCGTCGTCCCGAAGGGTGGCTATCCACTGCCCATGTTCAGCGAGCACTACCTTGCCGTCCTCCTCGCCAAACACCTCCGCTCCCTCCTCGCCTCCTGCAGGTCGAGAAGCCAGCTTGATATGCGCGCCAGCTCTTCAGAAACCTCGCGGTCCTTGAGCGCCTTTCGCCACGCGTTCGGCTGGGCCATGAGGAGCACCCAGGTGCGCTCACTTATCGCCCGCTCCTCGTGCAGCTCCTCGAACAATTTTTCCGGATCAATCCCACCGATATCCCTTAACCTCGCCCGCATGCAAGCGAACTTGAGAAAATCCGTCTCTCCGACCAAAAATTCCCTCAAGGCTAGAACCTCATCCTTGAGCTTGATGAAGTCGCGCTCGGCAAGGCGCGCCCAATCGTCACGCAGGGGTCCGCCGCGCCTCACGTTGAGTAGAGATTGAAGGAACTGGGCGGCCGCAGCTTTGAGCGAGGCCATCAGCCCAGCTAGGCGCCCGTGGCGAGCTGCATCGAATTTAGCTGCACCGAGGAGCCCGTCGACCATATTATCTAGCTTCGGCCAGAGTTCACTCGCCGAGCTCACTTCCCGGGGCGAAAACTCCAAGAGTCGGTCGACCACTGTCAAGACCGCCTCGAACATCAGCTCATCCCCCATCCTCACCCAACTCCTTCAGCCTCTCGTCGACCTCCGACAGCTTCCGCTCGCCCCTGAGCTCACGACTGAGGCGAAGGCGCCGCCTGAGTTCGCTCCTAAGGGTCATGAGCAGGTCAACCTCGGCCGACAGCAAGAGCTTCGCCAGCGGGGGCCGGGCTTGCTTCGGATAGCGCGAGCGCTCGAGCAAAGTCAAGCCGATGTGCCAGGCAACAGCTAGCGCGACCACCGCTTGCAAGGTTTCCAATTCACCCGCCCAGGCTTTGGGTGGGAGTTGTTTAAAAGGGGGAAATTTGGCAAAAGCTAATGAACTATTGCAGACACCTGAAGCTTGGTGAAACTTGGTGAAAGCGTCCCCATCATTCGTGTTCCTACTAGGGCGCCCTGGCTCCGGGAAGTCAGCCATCTACCGCATGCTGAGGCAGAGGTTACTCGAGGAAGGCATGGCGATCGACGTTACGCGCATCGATGACTTCCCCGTGCTCAGGGAGCTGCTCGACCGCGACACCGAGTTCAAGCGCCACTACCGAAAGGAGGGTGGCTTCGTCGTCACCGACTTCACGATACTCGACGATGTGCTTAAAGAAATAAACCGCAAGCTCAAGGGGCTCGAGCAGCCAGGCAGGGTGACCTTCGTCGAGTTCGCCCGCGCCCGATACGCCGATGCGCTCAAAAATTTCGACCGCAAAGTGCTGGACCGCTCGCTGATCCTCTACATCTACTGCCCGTTCGATGTCTGCATAGAACGAAACGTTCGGAGGTTCAGGGAAGCTCGGGGCGAGGACATCGACGAGCACATCGCCCCCACCGACATTATGGAGCGCTACTACAAGTACGACGACTACGAGGAACTTTACCTAAAATCGGAGGCGGAGCTGAAGCGGCGGGCCCCGGCCCCGCTCGTGGTGGTGCGCAACGATATCGAGGGATTGGAGAGGTTAAAGCGGGAGCTGAAAAAAGTTACGGAAGCGCTCAAAAAATAGGTCAACCAAAACCCTTAAATTTAGGCATACCTAAATTCAACCGATGATTACCGAAAGCGTTGAAGAGTACTTAGAGGCAATTTACCGCCTGGGCGAGCGGGAAGAGGCTGCGACCACTACCAGCGTAGCTAAGGAGCTCAAGGTGGCCCCCGCGAGTGCAACCCAAATGCTGAAAAAATTAGCCAAGCAGGGATACCTAAAATACAAACCCTATCGAGGGGTCACCCTGACACTTAAAGGGGAAAAAATCGGGAAAGAAATTCTGAGGAAACACCGCGTGATGGAAAAGTTCTTGGACACCTTGGGCTTGCCGAAATCTAGGGTTCACAAAGACGCATGTGAGCTGGAACACCACATCCCCAATGACCTTGAGCGGGCCATCCACCAAAGGGTCGAAGGTGAAATACCCCTGCCCCCTGGGGCCCCTGGCGATGTCATGCCGCTCACCAGCCTTTTGGACGGGCAAAAAGGCATAATCTTTTTCATCGGGGGCGGTCGGGGCGCTTCTCAGAGGCTTGCCGACTTAGGGCTAACCCCCCGTACGGAGATAACGGTTGTCAAGTCGGCGCTCTTCCACGGCCCGCTTATGGTGTGCGTAAGAGGCACCACGTTGGCGATTGGCCGTGGCTTGGCGTCAAGAGTTTTTGTGAGAGAGAAATAAAATGTCAACTGCCAGGAAAGAACTTCTAACGATTGCCCTAGCTGGCAATGCAAACGTCGGAAAAAGCGTAATCTTCAATTATTTGACCGGGCTGCACCAACACATTGGAAACTGGCCCGGTAAGACAGTTGAAAAGGCCGAGGGGACGCTTCACTTTAAGGGGCGCACGATAGATGTCCTCGACTTGCCCGGCATCTATTCGCTTTCCGCCTTCTCCATTGAGGAGCGGATCTCCAGGGAGTACATCGCGACCGAAAAACCGGATGTCGTCATAAATATCGTCGACGCCTCAGCACTTGAGAGAAACCTCTTCTTCACCCTCCAGCTGCTCGAGCTGGAAACCCCGATGATTATGGCGCTGAATCAGGTGGATGTGGCAAAGGCGAAGGGGATAACCATCCATGTTCCTGAGCTACAAAAGTCCCTCGGCATACCCGTGATCCCGACCATCGCCACGAGGATAAAGGGTCTAGGTAAGCTGCTGGACAAGGCCGTAAAGGTTGCAAAGGGCAAGAAGTTACCGAAACCAGCCAGATATGGTAGGGAAATAGAAGAAAAAATTCGCGAAATCACAAAGCTAGTGAAAAAGATCCCAATTCAATATCCGCCGAGATGGGTTGCGATCAAACTCCTCGAGGGTGATGAGGAGATTAGGAAAGTCGTCAGCAGGGTTGATCCTAAAATAGTCTCCAGCGCTGAAGGGCACGCTAGGGATCTGGAACGGATCCACGGCGAGCCATGCTCGATTGTAATAACGTCGGAGCGTTACAACGTCGCGAATAAAATTGCTAGAAAAAGTCAGCGAATCACCCCCCATCCTGGGCCATCTCTCACGGAAAGATTGGACGCGATAACAACCCACCCCATCGTTGGCTACCCAATCTTGATCGGTGTCATGCTTCTTGTTCTCTTCACGGTTTTTTCCGTCGGGGGTCACTTGAGCGGGTTCTTCGAGGACGCGATGGAGCCGATCAAGGATGCATTTGGAGGTGGGGTGGGAGAGCTGATCGGTGAGGGGCTGCTCGGTGGATTGATAGCGGGGATAGCCATAGTGTTGCCGTTCATCCTGCCATTCTATTTGATCCTGACCCTCCTGGAGGACTCCGGGTACCTGCCTCGCGCCGCGTTCATGACCGACAACCTCATGCACCGCGTGGGGGTTCACGGCAAAGCATTCATCCCATTCATACTTGGCTACGGCTGCAACGTTCCCGCATGCCTCGGGTGCAGGGTAATGGAGACCGAGCGGGAACGAACGATCGCTGCATTTGTCGTGACGCTGATCCCCTGTGCTGCCGTGACGGTCGTGGTCCTAGGTTTGGTCGGGGCCTTTGTTGGAATCCACTGGGCACTGGCACTTTACCTGCTCAACTTGGTGATGATTTTCATCCTCGGGAGGGTCGCATTCAAGGTTCTGCCGGGCGAACCCATGGGGCTGATCATGGAGATGCCCCCCTACCGAAAGCCGAACGCGCGCTCGGTGCTCAATGAGACCTGGATAAGGGTAAAGGATTTCGTCTACATCGCGTTCCCGCTGATAATTATTGGTAGCGTGGTCCTCATGGGGCTGAAGGTTGAGGGGCTGTTGGAATCGATCGGGGATTTCATGAGTCCAGTCACGGCCGGGTGGCTGGGCCTGCCCGCGATTACAGGTGTCCTCCTCATCTTTGGGGTCCTCAGAAAGGAGCTAACGCTGGTCATGCTAGCAACTCTCATGGGCACGGCGGATTTCGGGACGGTCCTAACTCCAACCCAGATGATCGTCTTCGCCATAGTCGTTATGTATTACATCCCCTGCATCGCAACCATCGCTGCGTTGGTGAAGGAGCTGGGGTGGAGAAAGGCAGCCTACATCACGGTGTTCGAGATAGCGTTTGCCCTCCTACTAGGTGGCATCGCGTTCAGATTGCTGACGTTGGCTTAGAAAACAACTAATAATGTGCAATACCACTTTAATTGGGGACTAGTACCAGTGGCGTTGCGAGGCGTTAGCGAACCCGACAAAACTTGTCGGCAAGCTTTTCAACTTTGGTTAGCAGTTCCAGCACCGAAGAATCCGCGAGCCTGTACATTATTTTTTTTCCTTCGCGCCTACACTTTAAGATTTCACATTTTTTCAGGGTCTTTAAGTGGTGCGAAATTAAAGATTGCTCTTTTCCCAATTCTCTGAAGATCTCGCACACACAACGCTCCCCGCCTTTAAGTGTCATAAGTATTTGAAGACGTGTTTCATCCGCCACACATTTGAGTAGTCTAAGCTGTCTATCAACCGTCAATTCACTCATCCCCCACCTTTTAATGAAAACCAGTGTTGAGTTCGGAGGCAAATCTTTACTAGGGTGAGCATGACAGGCACCTCTATTAACACACCAACAACCGTTGCGAGGGCTGCTCCAGAGTCGATACCGAAAAGCATTGTTGCAACAGCGATTGCGACCTCAAAATGATTGCTGGCTCCAATCTGCGCAGTCGGTGCTGCATCCTCATATGCGAGACCTACTCTTTTTGAGATACCATATCCAATGCCGAATATTAGGAATACTTGGATTAAAAGTGGTAACGCGATCATTCCGATGATTAACGGTTGTTTGACGATTACTTCACCTTGAAGACTGAAAAGTACTATCAGTGTGATGAGCAGAGCGACAATTGAAACGTAATGAAGATTCGGAGCAAAATATCTCTCAAACCACTCTTGTCCTTTTCGCTCAATGATCTCCTTCCTTGAAAAGTAGCCTGCCACTAACGGAAGTCCGATGTAGACCCCTACTGAGAAGGCGATGGTTTCCCATGGCACTGGTATACGCGCCACTCCCAGTAAGAAGGCACCGAGAGGGGCGTAGAAAAAGACCATACTCAGTGAGTTGATAGCGGTCATCACTAAGGTATGCCCCATGTTGCCTTTAGAGAGATAGCCCCAAACTAGTACCATGGCCGTGCACGGTGCAACGCCTAGGAGGATCATGCCGGCTTGATATTGGGAGGCCATCTCCGCAGATATAAACGGCAACCAGATTTTTGTCATGAATAGCCAAGCGAAGAGCGCCATGGTAAAGGGTTTAATCGCCCAGTTCACAAACAAGGTCACAGCGACGGGCTTTGGTGTTTTTCCGGCCTCGATGACTTTCTTGAAATCAATCTGCACCATAATTGGGTAAATCATGAAAAAGAGGCAAACAGCGACTGGAATGGAGACGTGAGCGTATTGCATTTTTCCCAGCGCTGTAGATAGTTCTGGAAATAACCTACCCAAACCTATTCCAATGATTATACAAAGGATGACCCACGCCGTCAAGTATTTTTCGAAGAATCCAAACTCTCGTTTCTCGGCCATTTTCTCGCCCCACGCTTTAGAATTTCGAAGACATCAATAATGAATACAGATTCATATATAAAAAGGCATGTGGTTTGGGTATTTAGTAATTACAATATGCTATTCTCAGACAAGTTTCGGATGCAAAGTGCAGCGGGTTAATTTATGTGCAAAAACAAGTTTATGTGCTAAGCTACATTAAGAAAAAAATTACGAAAATTGGTGAATAAAAATGAGTATTTATCTAGACTGCATCCCGTGTTCCGTGAAGCAGGCTTTGGAACCGAGCAAAATGGCCACAAGAGATAAGGCTAAACAGGAGAAAGGCGTCGTCGGAAAATAATCGCGTTAATTTGCGGGGCGACCTCAGGATGTCAGGAGTCAAACGCGAAGCCATAACTGCAGAAAAAATGGCTGAGATAGATAAGAGGGCAGTAGAATTCGGAATCCCGCGCCTCTTGCTGATGGAAAATGCTGGAGGCGCAGTTGCTCGGACGATAATGGAGAAATTCGGACAAGAATTAAAGATCATAGTTTTCGCTGGAACCGGGAACAATGGCGGAGATGGGTTCGTTGCCGCTAGGCACTTGGCGAACAAGGGGGCAAAAGTTGACGTTTTCTTAATCGGGGATCCCAAGGCTATCCGCACCGAAGAGGCAAGCTTGAATTGGAACATGATATGTAGGATGAAACGAAACATCAGGATTTACCCTGTTAGAAACTCTTCCGACCTCAAGAAAGCGAAGCGCTACTCAAAGGACGCGGATGTCCTCATTGACGCCATGCTTGGGACAGGCTTGAGGGGCCCGCTGAGGGAGCCATTTTCTTCCGCAGTGCGATTGATAAACGAGTCAGGCGTCCCAGTGGTCTCGGTGGATGCACCCACGGGGTTAAACCCATCTACTGGTGAGGTGTTGGGCTCTGCGGCCAAAGCAGCCTACACGGTGACTTTTCACAAGATGAAAAAGGGATTTTTCAAGGCGAAGGAATACACGGGTGAAGTTATAGTTGCTGATATCGGGATCCCAAGGGAAGTCGAAGCCGCGACCACCTGTAAATACCCGAGCTCACGGCGGCGCGCCCGCAAAGAGTTAGGACAAGCCACGAGGCTCGTTAGCGCGTGTCTGTTGGGGATTAACTGTAGGTACGATGGTCAAAACAACCTTAACGAGAAAGTAATGCGGCTAGCTGCAAAAGAGGTGTTGGTTCCTATCTGCCCCGAGCAGCTCGGTGGGCTAGGGACGCCCAGGGAGCCCATGGGGATAATCGGTGGAGGGGGTCTTGAGGTCTTGAATGGGAAGGCGAGGGTCATGAACGAAAGCGGCAGGAACGTGACTGAAAAATTGGCAAGGGGTGCGGAGGAAGTTTTGAAAATTGCGAAATCGTTAGGCGTGAGGGAGGCCATACTGAAGGCGAAAAGTCCCTCATGCGGGTGCGGAAAAATTTACGATGGGAGATCCTCAAGCAGGCTAATCGAGGGGGACGGGGTCACGGCCGCGTTGTTGAAGAGGAGCGGCATCATAGTAATCACAGAGGATGATCTCTGAATATTAAAAATATAAAAGGGAAGGTCTTTCACGTAGGTACACTTTCACATCCAGTCACCAGATTTTTCTTGTTTTACCGGTCAAGCTTCGGAACTGTTTAAAGTCTTCAGGATGTCGAAGTATCAAAGGTGGGGGTTTTGGAAGAAATGCCCATGAGTAGGCTTAGACACATCGCTGCGGAGCTCAAAGAGCATGCACCCTTCACCGCCTTTGGGGCGGGCGTGGGGGTAGTTGTGATGGCCGTCGTTTCCCTGGCCGAGCTCGACCAAGACATTTCTCAGTACACCTTCCACACCCTACACCCCGCCCACATGCTACTTAGCGCGATCGTGACCGCCGCGATGTTTAGGCTGCACAGAGGGGGCATCGGGGCCTCGATAGCCGTCGGACTCGTGGGGTCGGCTGGGATATGCGCGATAAGTGACATAGTGTTTCCATACGTGGGAGGTACGCTACTCGGAGCCAAAATGACCTTACACGTTTGCATTTTAGAACACCCTTGGCTCGTGATCTTGCCTGGGCTCGTCGGTGCGACAATCGGCGCTTTGACGGGGCGCTGGACCAAGTGCCCACATGCGGCGCACGTATTAATAAGCACCTTGGCGTCGCTCTTCTACCTCATGGCATTCGGGGAGGTGGACTGGCTCCCGATGTTCCCACTCGTGTTCGTGGTGCTGTTCATAGCGGTTTGGGTACCATGCTGCACCAGTGATATAATCTTTCCCCTTCTGTTTACGAGGAGGATAAAAAACTACTAGCTCTTCAATTTTTTCCAAACCCTTCCTTTCGTCGCAATAAGCGCTGCAATTCGGGCCGCCTGAGCGTTGCTCGGCATCACCAACACGCCGGCCTTTTCCAGCTTTTCCCTTTGTGTTACCAAGCCTTGGGGGTCCCGGAGCGTCCCCGTGATCGACGCCACGATGCTGAGGCAGCCTCCCCCCCGATCTGTTATGCGTTTCGCCCCTTCGCCCGCCTCAACTATCTCCCCCGCGGGGTCGGGGTGTGCTCCTTCCCCCAACACCACATCCAACACAACTACAGCAGTTTCCCAGTCCCGAGCCTCCTTCGACATCCGCTCGCATCTTGGGCCAAGGTCGACCACTGGATGCTGCCCTCGGGTTAGCTCGGCTGCACTGAAGTCGACGCAGGCATGCCCCCTGCTTGAGTGCGGGTCAGGCAGCCGCAGTCGAGGCTTTAGGGGGACGTTCGAGCGCACATCGCCGATCAGCTCTTGCATGACCACCATCGCCTCCGCGCAGAGCATCCCGCCCGAATAGAGCCCGCGAAGGTACTTCTGCCCGTAGCTGAAGCGCCGGTGCTCCTGCTCCGCAATTTTCCTAACATCCTCGGGCGATAAGGTAAATGTCACCTCATGGGGTTTTCGCTTCTCAACGAGGGCAACCGCGTGGGCTGCCGCATCCTCGAGTGTTTGAGCAGGAATCACGCCCTTCGGGAACTTGGGCCCGCGCCCCGCTCCCAGAAAACAAACAATCGCGGGCTTTTCCACGGCTTGAATGGCCTTGAGCACTCGCTGCGCGACGCTGGTAGGAGGGGCTAGAGCAATCACCACGATTATTTTTGTGGCCTCATCCTCCCCTAGGAACTTCAGTGCACTAACTGTTCCTAGCCCATCGACCTTTTGCGAGAGGTCTTGGCGCCCCACGCCTAAAGCATGAGATACCCCAACTTTGTCCACCAAACACGAAACTTCCTGAATCCCCGTCCCGACGGTGCCGATGATGCCCACGGGCCCCAGGCGCACGGCGTTGGCGAACCCATAACCCTTGCCTTCGATGATGGCCGTGCCACACTCCGGTCCCAAGAGCAAAATCTCACGTTCAGCGGCCGCCCGCTTGAGCTCGATCTCTTCCTCAAGTGAGACACCGCCGCCGAGGAGCACCACGTGTTTGCCAGCCCGCAGCTCCCGCATCGCATCCCGAGCAGCGGGGGGCCCGGACACGGAGATTACAGTAAATTCAGCCATACATTCCCCACCCATAAATCAAACTTTAATTCAAATAGACATGTGTTGGGGATGGGAGAGCTAGGCTTCACTTTTTTCGTTTATCAAGAAGGAAAACATCTTAAACTAAAGCGCAGATGTGGGTTGGGACAATCATGCAATCCACAAGTTACCAACTTGGTAGATTTTTCTTGTGCGAGCTCAAGCACGATTCGGAGCTCGCGCGATCGGTTGTAGATTTTGCGAGGGGGAAGAGGATTAAGATGGCAGTCTTCATCGTAGTCGGAGCGGTTAAGCAGGCGCGGCTTGCCTACTACGATCAAGCAAATCACGAGTATCAAAAAATTGAACTCGATCAGCCCCTAGAGATCGCGAATTGCTTCGGCAACCTCTCGATCAAGGACGGCAAACTATTTGCACATATCCATGCCGTGCTGGCCGACAAGGCTGGCAAGACCTACGCGGGGCACCTAATCAGGGCGACGGTATTCGCAGCCGAGCTTCACCTTCAAGAGCTGCTGGGTAAAAAACTCGAGCGGGAGTACGACCAAACAACTGGTCTAGCGCTGTGGGAGTTTGGGGAATCATAAGTGGACCTGTTAATAAAGAACGCTCGAATTGTCGGGCGGAAGGCTCTGAACGACATCGGAATCGAGGGTGAACGGGTTGTCAAAGTTGGAAAAATTCGGGGCCGCGCGCGAAGGGTGATCAACGCTAAGGGAATGCTGACATCTCCGGCCTTTATCGACCCACACATCCATCTCGATAAGTGCATGATAGGCGACGAGGTGCGGCCGAATGTCTCGGGCACCTTGCAGGAGGCGATCGAAATCATCTGGGAGCGAAAGCGTCGCTACACCACAGCTGATATCGTGCGCCGTGCGGGTGAGGTTATCCGAACGGCTGCCATGAACGGCACCACTCGTATGCGAACTCACGTCGATGTCGATACAATCAGCGGGCTCAAGCCTCTCAAGGGTCTGCTTGAAGCGCGCAGAAAATTCAAATATCTGATGGATATTCAGATCGTCGCTTTCCCCCAGGAGGGAATCCTACGTGATCCCGGGACCGAGGAGTTGCTTTACAAATCGATGGAGCTGGGAGCCGACTTGGTTGGCGGGATGCCTCACCACGAGCGCCCGTACTCGAAGGCGAAACCCCACATCGATATCTGCTTTGAGGTGGCGAAGCGGTTCGGCGCCGACATCGATATGCACGTGGACGAAACCGATGACCCCCGCTCGCGCTCGCTCGAGTACCTAGCAGAAAAAACAGTCGCTGAGGGATACCAAGGTCGAGTCACGGCGGGTCACACGTGCGCACTCGCGGCCTACCCGGACGACTACGCTCGCAAGGTCATCCGAAAGGTGAAGCAAGCGAACATCAATATGATTACCAACCCAGTCACAAACCTCGTAATCCAGGGTCGCGGGGACAAGCAACCGGTTCGCCGAGGGATAACGCGGGTCAAGGAATTACTGGCAGCGGGGGTTAACGTCACCTTTGGTCAGGACTGCGTGAACGATGCATTCTACCCGTTCGGCCGCGCGGACATGCTTGAGGTTGCGAACATAACTGCCCACGCTGCGCACCTGAGCACGCCGGATGAAATCAGGACGGTCTTTCAAATGATGACCTACAACGCCGCCCGCACACTAGGGGTACTCCATGATTACGGCGTAGTTGGGAAACGCGCAGACCTCGTGGTGATCGACGCAGCCTCGGTGAAGGATGCGATTCGGATGCAGCCAGACCGGCGATGGGTAATCAAGGGCGGCAAGATCATCGCGGAAAGTAGGTCGATTCGGAGGTTGGCTTGACCTCGCGTGGTCACATGGCCAAGAAATTTGCTGATTTACACGTTCATACCCGCGCCTCAGATGGAGGGATGCTGGCGGAGGAGGTCGTCCGGCAGGCGGGAAAAGTCGGGCTCGCTGCGATTGGGATTGCCGACCACGACTCCGTCGACGGGATCGAAGCAGCTCTCGAGGCGGGAGAGAAATACGAGGTCGAGGTAATCCCTAGTGTCGAACTCAGCGCATACTTCGATGATTCTGAGTTACATATTTTGGGTTACTTCATCAATTGGCGGGACGAGAGATTCAGGGTCATTCTCCGGAAGTTCCAAGAAGTGCGCATGAGGCGAGCCGAGCAAATGGTCGAGAAGCTCCGCGGGCTCGGCTTGGGCATATCATATGAAGATGTACTGGGTGAGGCTGGCGAGGGGGCGGTTGGCAGGCCCCACATCGCGCGGGCACTGACCAATGGCGGTTACGTCGAATCCATCAACGGTGCATTCGAGCGATACATAGGTGTAGGAGGCCCAGCTTATGTGGGTAAATATCGCCTACCCTCCGCTGAAGCGATTGAGGTGATCCAAAGAATCGGCGGGGTTTCGGTGCTCGCCCACCCTCTTTACGGCTTCCGCGAGGAGATGTTGCCGGAACTCCTAAAGCAGGGACTCAGGGGCATTGAGGTCTACCACAGTAAGCACGATATCCCTGCAACTCGGCGCTTCGAACACCTAGCGCGCCGAAACAACCTGCTGGTGACGGGCGGCAGCGACAGCCACGGCTTCGATGTGTCAATCGGGACGGTTCGAGTCCCCTACGAGCTTGTGGAGAAATTAAAAGCTGAGCGCAAGCTTTTATGAGCGCTCACGCTATTTTAGATGAAGCAACGGCTGTATCATAACCAAAGGGTTGTAGTATGATCACCGCAAAAGCAGCAATATTCGACCTCGACTGCACGCTGGTCGACACCCTCAAGCGATTCTTCGATGTCTTCAACGAGATGATCGAGGAGGGTGAAAAAGATCCCCTCTCGTGGGACGAGTTCCTCAAGGGCTACATTGCGGACACGCTCGACGATATAGTCGCCGCACCCTCGAACGAAGGGCGAGAGCGAAAGCTGCACGAGTTCTGGCTCGAGTTCCTCCGGAGGTACCGAGCGGGTGACCCGGGCAGCAAGCTAATCCCAGGCGTGAGGGAAGTTTTCAAAAAGCTCAACGACGCAGGTGTCCCCATCGCTGTCATCACGAGCTGCATCGCCCCCGCAGCCAAGGTAAGGGAGGAGCTGGCGAGTTTCGGGCTTGATAGATTTGTGAGTGCGATTGCCACCGGGGACGACGCCATCAAAGACTTGAACGAAAGGCATCACTTCTCCAAGGTCGAGATCCTCAGGCTAGCGGCCAAGAGGCTTGGGGTCGACCCCCGGGAGTGCGTGGTGGTGGGTGACTACTGGAACGATGTAACAGGTGGAAAGGATTTGGGCGCAAAGACAGTAGCAGTGCTAACGGGCCTGATGCGGCAGGGGCTCTTGGAGAAGTTCAAGCCTGACGCGATTGTCAAGAGCGTTCGCGACCTGCCGAAAGTCGTAAAGTTTGAAAGTTAAAGTTAGCTTCTGGTGAAGACGTGGTCCAAATCGACAGCACCAGCTTCGGAAGCATAACCGTGAACGGGAAACGCTACGCCCATGATGTTTGGATCTTCGCTGATGGCTCGATCAGGCGACGCGACCGGAATCACGAGTTCACGCTGGATGAGCTCGACATCCTGCTCGACGGGAGGCCCGAGGTTGTGATCGTCGGCACGGGACAATCTGGCTGTGTTAAAATTGATGAAGATGCTGCAAGGGAAGCTGGCAGACGGGGGATAAAAATAATCAGCGATGTCACCCCCAATGCCCTTAAACGGTACAATGAGGCGATCAAGGCCAAGCGCAAGGTTGCGGGCGCTTTTCACACCACCTGTTAGGTGTTTGTATGGTTCGAGCATTTGTTGGGATAGACATCGACGAAGCTGTGAGACAGAAACTCGTTGCCGTGCAGGAGCAACTCCAAGCGACCGGGGGGCAGCTCAAGCTCGTAGAACCGCCCAACATCCATGTGACGATGAAGTTCCTCGGGGAGGTTCCCTACGACAAGGTTGGTGCGATAGCCGAGGCGTTGAAAAAGGCTGCTGCGGGAACAGGGCAATTTGATATCAGTGTTAGGGGCATAGGTGTCTTCCCAAATCTGCGCTACATCCGAGTCGTGTGGGTGGGCGTGACCGAAGGGCGTGACGAGGTAATTGGTCTTCATCAAAAAATCGATCGGGAGCTACAGCCACTCGGTTTTCGCCCGGAGCGGGATTTCGTGCCCCACCTGACCATCGCGCGGGTCAAGACGGCAAAACAAAAAGAGCGGCTGGCAGCTTTTGTCAAAGAAATGGCCAGCGCCGAGTTTGGGGTGACACGTGCCCAAGCAGTAGAACTCAAACAAAGTACGTTGACTTCGAAGGGGCCAATTTACAGCACCTTGGCGCGGATCGAGCTAAGCTTATAACTCATACTTCGATGTCGGTCAGCGGTACCAAGGCAGGCAACGCGTTAAATATTCAGAGATAAACTCGCGAACTTTTTCATCCTTGCAGAGCTTGACTATATTCTCCCCTTTGTAAATCTGGTATCCCCTTCCGATGGCTTCACCAACGTGTTTGCCCAGGGTCGTGCGCTCCCCCAACGCCTGCTCGAGTACTTTCCTAGCCCTCGCTTGTTCGCGCTCAATCTCAAAGACCAGCCTCCCTGTAGTGTCGACGAATGGGCCAGCAAATTTTCGCCTCGATTTTAGGTGGGTTTTGATGAAATCTCCCACCTCAATCGAAATTGGGGGTCCAACGCGGGTGCGAACCCGGGGCAGCTCCGCAGCCGCTAACTCAAGCAGGATGAGGGCTTGGGAATTCGACCGAACATCGCTCCGCACCACCTCGAATCCAGCCCGTGTTAGCCGCGTCGTAAGGGCTTGCTCGGCCTTCCGGAGCTGAGGGTAAAGCACGTCTGGGACGACATCGGGTGGGGAGAAGGTAACGCAAAAGAGTGTCGTCCCCCTTCGCTCCAACATCGCCTGAATCTCTTTCGTGCTCAGCCTTCGCCCGGGCCTCGGGAAGAAAAAGCGTTTTCCCGGTTCCTGCGCGAAATTTTGGCATGCCCGAACGAAGGTGGCGAAGCTCTGCATCGATACCGCGGCGCCCACGTTCCGGCTGGCGTCGACGGGATCGATAACAATCAGCGGTTGTCCCTCGAAGATCGCTCGGGGCTCGGCCTCATCTGCGTAGCTTCGTTCAGGGTCGATGACGACACCAGGGCTCCATTGGCTTGCCGCTTCGACGAGTTTTCTAAATGAACCGTAGTGCAGTACCAACAGCTCACAGAGGTAGCCCGAGAATCCCTGTACCCTGAGCTCGGCCCCGTAGACCTCCGCACCCGACATGAACTGCTTGAGCAGAAGGACCTCGTCCTCGAGCCTCGATGTCAGCCGCTTCTTCACGTAGCGCTGGTGGTGGGGCGAGCGGTCGACCGCGCTGCGAATCTCGCTCGGCTTGGCGATATTGTAACAGGGGACGAGATCGACATCGAAGTCCTTGAATCGCATCGTCACGTAGGGGTGCTCGGCGAAGCTCTCCTTCCCGCGCTTACCGGCCACTTCCCTCGCTACCGCTAGGCCTTGCCGCTCGAGCTCCTCGCGGGAAAGACCCTCTGGAAGGAGGATGAAGATATCGATGTCGCGCTCTGTTCGGAGCCACGTGTTGCGGGCCGCGGAGCCCACGAGCATTGCTTTTGCTTCGATGCCCAGCTTGGAGCAGGCCGCATCCGTCCGCTCGATAAGCTCGGTCGCCACCCTCTTGAGGCGCTCCCGGTCGGCTGGGGTTGGCTTTACCTGCTTTAGAATCAATTTCAAAATTTTATCCATTTACTCCCGAACACCGATTTGTGGCTGGCGTTAAAGGGTTAGCGCCACCGAAGAGTGCACAGCTGTGAAATTATTATAGTTTCCAATAGCTCACGAGCACCCGCTTGAGTTCATCGACAATGCTCGGCCGACGGGGTTCGACGATCATCGGAGGTTTTTCGCCGGTCAGGGTTTTAACGACATTTACCACTCCTTCCGCCACAGCATCGAGCACGTAACCACCTTCGAGCGCCAACACCACTCGCCCCTTGCACAGCTTCCCGGCCTGCTCGACGACGAAATGTGTAAGCCATCCATAAGCAAGTGTTGACAGCTGCAGCTGTGTGAGCGGATCATCGGCATACGCGTCGAACCCAGCGGAGACCGCGAAGAGCTCGGGCTTGAATTGTTTGGTTAGTGGCACGAAAATTTCCTCCATGACGCTTGCGTACTCAGCATCGCCGCTTCCGGGTGGCAGGGGCACGTTGACGGTGTATCCCTCACCCTTTCCCGAACCCAGCTCGTGGACGAAGCCAGTTCCGGGGTAAAGCGTGAGCGGGTTCTGATGCAAAGAGAGGAAGAGCACGCTCGGGTCCTCGTAGAAGATGTCCTGAGTGCCGTTGCCGTGGTGAGCGTCGAAGTCTAGGATGAATATTCGTTTCAGCTTGAACTCCCGCTTCATGCGCTCGATCATCACCGCGAGGTTGTTGAAATAGCAGAATCCCCCGCCCCGCGCTCGGGAAGCGTGGTGGCCAGGGGGGCGGACCAAGGCGAATGCATTTGAGGTCTTGCCCGAAAGCACCGCGCGCCCGGCATCGATCGTCCCTCCAGCGGCGAGCAGCGCTAGCTCGAAGGTGTTCCTGTGCACTGGGGTGTCGACATCGAGGGGGCGCTCGGACTCGCTCAGGCGTTCGACGAGTTCGATGTGTGCGGCATCATGAACGAGCTCGATATCCTCACGTTTAGCTGGTTTGGGCTCGGTCACCTTTACGCTTGGCGTTTCCCAGAGCTTTGCCTGCTTCAGCGCGTCCACGATCGCCTTCAGGCGCTCGGGCCGCTCGGGGTGCCCCTTGCTCAGTATATGCTCGAGGTATTTCTCGGAGTAAATGAGGGTAGTCGTCATGGTTCATTTCTCCACGAGCTTTGCTTGCTTAATGATTAAATATCCGTTGGTTCCCTTCCATACATGCTTTACCTCGACAGGCTCTATGCGCTTCTCGAAAAATGGTGCATCTAGGACGAGGCTCTCATATTCACCGCCCTCTCCGCTCAAGTTGACCTTGTACCTACGATTGAGCTCGAGCAAATCGCGTACCGCCGTCTCATCGAGCTTCCTCCCCAACCAGCTCTCATCGAAGCCCTCAGCGGAGACGCTCGTGATGATTGTTTCGAAACCCGCTGCGATGAACTCCCGCAAGAGTTCGAGAGGCTCCCTCCCCCATAGGGGCGCTATCGACTTTAAACCGAGTTCTTTGCAGATGCGGTCGATGCGGCTCTTTTGGTAGTTCGAGGCTATTGCGCCGCTTACCACACCCTCGACGTCAAGCGTTTGGAGGACCTGTTTCAAATCCTCCAGCTCTACCTCACGCTCGCCGCTCGTTTTGCCTTTGATGAGGGACAGGCCCACGCACTCGGCGAAGAGGTCGATGAGTTGAATATTAGGATAGTGAAACATCCAGGAATCCTCCCGACGCGGGATCATCGCTACTACTTGCACAACCTCGTGCCCTCGTTGCATCGCGAGCCAAAGGGCAAAGGAACTGTCCTTACCACCAGAGCAAAGCGCAGCAACTTTCATTCCCATCGAGAAAACTATGTCTTTAAATCAGATAAACTCCAACATTTTTTGGTGGAGGATGAACGCAGCCAGAGTTTTTGTTGCATTTATCGTCCTCGTTATAGGAGTGTATCTCTTGATCGAAGGGGTTTACCCGATACCCGAGAGCTTGGTCGATGCGGCCTTCATGGGGCTTGGGGCCGCGCTCATACTCAGTTATTTCCAGCTGATCGGCGATTATTTCTCGCGCTGGCTCCGGATGCCTTCTGATATGATCTTCATGCCGGTCCTTCTCGTGCTTGGGCTCGCAGTGCTGTGGTTCGGTCTGGTCCGGCCGGGGCTGACTTCGATTGAACTCAAGCTTTCGCTCGTGATTCCGGGGCTCGTGCTCGCCCTCTATGCCGTTTTTAGGACGTTGAAGGCGATCAGGGAGCGTGGCTCATAGGCTGAGGTCGCATCCGCTCAAAAGGATTATCTCAGAACAGCCAAAGAGTTTATGAAAAAATTTAAATTAAATTGGAAGTGGAAAAATGGAAAAGGCCTGCGAAAGCTGTGGAATGCCGATGAAAATAGCTGAGGAGCACGGCGGCGGAGATTCACGGCAAACCACGTACGGTCGAGGTCGTGAGCTGGCCATTTGATAACCTTGAGTGATATGACTAATCGAGGCGATGAGCAATGCATCGACCATTCAACGATTTAAGAAACCGGGTCGTGCTTCGAGGCTACTGTCTGAAGTGTATGGCATGCGTGGCGTCGTGCCCGTTCGAGGCCCTTGGGGAAGAAGAGGAGACACCCACCCTTAAACAGGCGTGCATGAATTGCGGCATATGCTATGGAGTATGCCCCCAAGTGATAGATACCAAGGAGCTCGAGGGGCAGATATTCGGGAGAAGATCGTCAGACGATGAATCCCTCGGCATTTACCGGCAAGCGCTTTCAGTCGAGGCGAGAGACGCTGACATCAAGGCGCGCGCCCAAGATGGCGGGGCAGTCACGGCCATTCTGGAATCTCTCCTCGAAGGCGGGTTCATCGATGGTGCCATCGTGATGGGCATAGGCTCTTTGCCATGGCAGCCATCGCCTAGGGTTGCGAAGACCCGCGAGGAGCTCATCGCCTGCGCGGGCACGAAGTACGCGATGGGCCCGATTTTCTTGGGGCTGAAGGACGCGGTCGACCTCCACTACTGCTCTCGTATCGCAATTGTGGGTACCCCCTGCCAGATTGCCGCTTCGCGCCGGATGCAACTCTCGGAGCTCACCAATCGCCGCTTGGGCGAAACCATCAAGCTCCATATTGGGCTATTCTGTATGCACGCATTTGAGTACGAGAAATTTTTCAGGGGTGTAATCGAGAAGCAGACCCGCACCCCCCTCTCCGAGGTTGTGAAGTTCGATATCAAGCGGGGACGATTCATCATCTACCGCAAACAAAAACCGAGGCGCGAGCTGGCGTGTGAGGCAGTCGAGCAGTATGCGGGCTTCCCGTGCACGGTGTGTTCGGATTTTGTAGCTGAACTGGCTGACATCTCCATCGGGGCGGAAGGCTCACCGCTTGACCGATCGACCGTGCTCCTGCGGACGCCGCTTGGGGTAGAGGCCTTCGACATCACGATGCGATTCAGGAAGCTCAACGTGACCGAACTCAAAGACGTCAAACCGGGCGCGGTAGCGATCGAGCGGGCCTCAAGGGACAAGAAGCTCAAAGCCGCAAAGCAGCTTGAGCTACTTCAACGACAGGGCAAGTCGTTACCAGTTTGGAAGTGGGAGAGAAAAGCTACCGTAGGAACGCTTTCGCAATCGAGCGAAGGGAGTTAGCTGGCTTCGGCCCTATTGGTGACTCCTACTAACTCGCGGGTCTTCTTAATGACCTCTGAAGGGCCCCGACCTCGGCCAGCCTAGCCGCGTTTCAAGCTCGACCTTTGTGACGGACCTAATCTTCCTTGCTAAAAAATATTATAATCCAATAGCCGATAGCACGACATCCTTCATCCCCGCGAAATACAGGATGCACGGAACCATAATGGTCCCCATACAGTGGGTGCGCTTGACCTTGGCCACCGCTGGGAGCACTCCAATCGCGGTGGCAGTTGCTAAAATGAGCAGCCCGAGCAAACCCGCGTACCAAAACGTCATCACCGCCATGCCCGAGATCACTGTCAGGCACATTTCTCGATAGGGCAGCCCCCCAATGCGGCGGGCCGCGAGCCTGCCGAGCCTCAGATGGAGCACCGTCGCGATCCCTCCCGCCACCAGAGCCACCCCGACCAGAAAAAGCAACTCGCTGAGCCCGACCTTATCGATGAGTTGGTCGACAGCCACGGCCGCTCCGCTCCTGGGGCGGGCGATCGCGTAGAGTGCTACGAAGGAAAATAGGGCCTTCGCCGTGTTCACCCCGCTCACCCCCACCAAGAACTCACGCGTGCCACTCGAGCGGGTCACCAGCTGAGCGAGCACCGTCCCCTGCGAGGGGCCTATGCCTGGGATGATGCCAGTCAGGATGCCGGCCCCAGTTCCCGCACACAAAGCTCTCGCATTTCCGCGAAGCTCGAGCGGTTCCGAGTCCTCAACGTTCTGTTTGGGAAGGCTGCCCTTGCTGAAGGCACTGAGCAGGAGGACGCTCACCCCGAAGAGCCCGCTGAGCAAGGGCATGAGGGCCACATCTCCCCTCACCAAGTTGGTGTCCAACGTGAATAGGCCCAGCAAACCAGAGAGAAGGAAAATCGTCGTGGCCCACAGAATGCCAGAACGCGAGCGCTCGAGCGCAATCATGGCCGAGATCACCACGAACAGCAACCAGTGCATCTGGGGCTGGACGAACGCGTAGGCGGGGCCGAATACGAGCGAGAGGGGCAGGGCTAGCGCGGCGCTCAGCATTAGGGCACCCAAGCAGCCGAAAGCGGTCAGCCGGATGGCCTCATACCCCCGCCCCTCAAGCAGCAGGCGGTGGGCGGGCAGCACCGAGAGCTCGGTCCCGGGCTCGGGCGCACCCAAGAAGGTCGCCGGGATGTAGCTGATTATGGTGTTGGCCATCATCATTGCCACGATAGCGGCCACGATGTTCATCGGTGGCAGGCCCGAGACCGCTGCTACCCCGACTAATAAAGGGGTGAGATTGTTCACGTGAATGCCGGGGATCAAGCCCGTGAAGGTGCCCAGCCCCACGCCCAGCAGCGTGTAGGCCAGCACCTCCAGCATCTACGCCGCCTCGACGACCCGCAAGTGCGATGGAGCCCCCAGCTTAAGCTCAAGCTCCTCGTTGTATATACGGAGCCAACCGTCGACACGAACCACGTTCCCCACATGGAGCTCGGGCAAGCCATTCTCGACAATCCATGCGGGGACGAAGACCGACAGCTGGCTGCTATCCTCCTGGAGCGTCAGGATCATGCTCCCGCTCCCTACTATTTCGCGCTCCACGATGGTTGCCTGAACTTTCACCGGGATGTCCACCTTTTCCTGACTCAGGTTCGAGAGTTTGATCGGAGCCGTGTGCACAACTCTCAGGTCACCCGCCCCTTCTGGGATGACCTCGAGCTCTCCCCTGTAGAGCTTTACCTCGCCCGTCACTTGCACGATATCCAGAAACTCTATTGGCTCACCCAGCTCTGCGCGCACCCGAGCAAAAACAGGAACGCTGACCACGCTTCCAGAGTCGTCGCGCAGCTTCAGGAAGAGGTGCCCGTCGGGATGCTCGTAGGAGTCGACGACCTGCCCGGAAACCGCCACCTTCAGCCCGACGAACTGGTTGTCCAAGCTCGCGATGGGAGTCATCGTCGGACGGACCTGCATCGCCGCGGCGTAGATTGCCCCCAGTCCCGTCAGCGAGCAAAGCAGGCTCAGCTTGGTCATAGTTTTCTCATCCATTCTTTTCCCGCCGAGGCTTTGCGCGGAGGTTCTTTATAAAGAGGAAAAGGAATTATGACGGTGAAAAATTGCGCAAACTCCCAGTCCTAGTGTGCATTTCATTTGCTTTGCTCCTCGCTCAGCCAGCGGTCGCGGCCCAAGCGGAGGAGTCGGCGATTTATTCGACCATCGTAAACTACGACCTCACCAACACTGGACAAAATCCCGCGTCCAACGTTAGGGTCAAAATCTACCTCTTTGGCAATTATTCGGGATGGGTTGATCAAGAAATCATTAGTGAAACGATATTGGTTGAGGGAACTCAAGAGTATCCCACCATTACGGAGACCGCTGACAATCGATGGACAGAAATTACGATCGGCAACCTCGCTCCCGACGAAACCAAGAGAATAACCGTGATGCAGACGCTTAGGGTAGGGTCAGTTCAGTTCAATATAAACTCAAACGCAGTGGGCACAACTTTTCCATCAGAAGTTGAGGAATTTATGCTTCCGGTCAGCGGGCTATTCGAAAGCGATATGAATGCAATACAAGAATTTGCAAACAGAATCATCGAGAACGAGACGAACCCCTATCTTAAAGCAAAGCGAATTTTCGACAACGTGATAGATTATCTAACCTACGAACGGCAGGCGGTTGAACATAGTGCCCTTTGGGTATACAATTCTCGGAAAGGCGATTGTACGGAACACTCCAACCTCTTCATAGCCCTCGCGCGCGCGGCAGGAATCCCAGCCAAAGCTGTTGTCGGGAAGGGGTTCCTCCCACTGTACAGTATCGGGTTGGGAAGCGTGGACATCAAGGGTCTGGGACACGAATGGGCGATAATTTACCTTCCGAATATCGGATGGGTGCCGGTAGATACGGTCTGGCCTTCGGGACAAGGCTACTTCGGCAAAATCGACTACCTCCACATCGTTGATGCAACAACGGGCGGGGAGGGAGTAGTCACCGACGGAAATATTTCTTGGCCTGGGCCTGGCTCTTATTCGTGGAAGTGGTCGCAGACAGCACCGACAACCGTGGTCGGCTCTTGGAGTGGAACTATCGCGCCTGAGGTATTGGTAGAACCAGAATTGCAGGATCTCGGAAAAGAGGGCGATATACTTACCCTAACCCTGACCGTGAAAAATTCGGGGCAGCAAACGATTGACAACGCCAGCGCCAGCATCTCCGCCGACTCAACACAATTTGAAATCCTCACCTCGGCGCAGGAACTCGGCAGCCTATCCAGCGGGGGACAAAGGGTTGTGAACTTCGACTTGCGGGTCAAAGAGGCAGCCTACGATAAATCCCACACCTTTACCGCAAACGTCACCTACGACAGCTCCTATGAAACCTATAGCGGGACCTTCTTAGCGAAGGGTGATACAACTGTATCGATCTCGTCCCCTCCAGGGACACCCGCCCAACAACCTTTTGATGTCATTACCCTTGTCCTGGTCGCCGTGCTGATTGGAGCGGTCGTCGCTTTCGCCGCGGCCCTGCTCCGGCGGCGATGATTTTTATAACCAGCACGCCAATCTAGTGTGATACCAATGTACGGCTTCACCGGCACGATTGTGGGGGTGCGATGCAAGGATGGGATCGCCTTGGCATCGGACACCCGGGGAGCGGCATATTATTTAGTTCTCAGCAAGCGCGTCCGAAAGGTCTTCAAGCTCGAGGAGCGCATCGGGGCCGCTGTCTCGGGCAGCTCGGGTGACGTCCAGAGCTTGATCAACATTCTTCGAGCTGAGGCCAACCTCTACCGCCTGAGCCACGGGCACCCGATCTCGACGAAGAGCTTGGCTCAAGTGGCGTCAAACCTGCTCCATGGGCGGCGGGTTTTCCCCTACATAGTAGCTGGTGTGATCTCTGGCGTCGATAGCGACGGCCCGCGCCTTTACTTCCTAGATCCCGTTGGGGGCAAGCTCGAGGAGGAGAAATTTGCGAGCGCCGGCACTGGATCTACCGTAGCTTACGGCGTGCTCGAGCAGAACTACCGCGATGGGATGAAACTCGGTGAGGGTGCCAAGCTGGTGGCGCAATCGATCAAGATCGCGATCGAACGGGATGCCGCGACCGGGGACAAGACGGTCGTTGCACTAATCGACGAGCGAGGGTACCGCGAGCTCCCCGAAGAAGAGATAGAGAAGCTCAAGTAAGGCCGAACCATTCCGCCAACTCAAGTTGGTTCAACACCTTTTTCTTTGCGGGGTCGTAAACGCGCATTGTGTCCCCGCTGAGCGCGTCAATCACCAAGAGTTTATCCCCGACGCGCCCGAACTCAAGTTTCATGTCGATCAACTCGAGCCCCACCTCGGCCAATGCCCTCCGAACCAATCCCGCCACCCTCCGCGTGGTGACCTCGATTCGCCCGAGCTCGACATCGCCCGTAAAGCCGAGCTTGAGGATTGCCTGCCGCGTGATCAGAGGGTCCCCCAATCTGTCCTCCTTCAGGTTGAACTCGACCAGATCAAGGGACATGAACGGCTCGACGTGGCCTCGATATCTCGCTAAAAAGCTGCCGAAAGCCTTGGCGCGGTAAATCACCTCTAGTGGTATGGGGGTCGTCAGAGTGACCTCAAGCTCATCGTCCGAGCGCAGGCCCCTGAAGTGTGTCGAGATACCAGCCTCACCCATCAGTTTAAAGAAGTATGATGCCACTTTTGCAGATGCGGCGCCCTTTCCCTCCAGGGTCCCAACGACCAAATTTCCCCCCGGGTCTGGGTTGCCCTCCGCATCGCCCGTCACGTCATCCTTGAACTTCAGCGCCGCATGGTCCCCGACCCTCAGGAGGCGCTTGGTCTTGCCCTCGTAGATGATCTCCATCGCTGACCCAGCTTCCAATCGTCGTTCACGTCTTTAAGCTATGCGGGCGAAAACCTTAAAGTTGGGCAAATTTAAATGGAATGGCAAAAAAATCAGGAGGGGCTGGAGCTATGGTTGCAAAGATAATAGGTTTGGGCGTAAGCTCAATAGATATGTTTGTAATAGTCGAGGAGTTCTGCAAACCCGACGACAAGATTTGGATAAAAGATTTCGCGAGGCAATGTGGGGGGGTCGTCGCGAATTTCTGCGTGGGGGTGGCGCGCAACGGTGTCAAGTCCGGTTTCATGGGTTCAGCTGGCGAAGACCCAAACGGTCATGAAATAATGAAAAATTTTAAAAATCACGACATGGATGTGAGCCATTTCTTTCTGAAAAAAGAGACGAAAACTCCGGTCAACATTATTGTTGTGGATTCTCACGGAAGTCGCCAAATACTCCAGGATCCATACATGGAAAAAAATGTTCTAAGCGCGGATGAAATAATACCAGAGTATGTCGCTAAAGCCGATATATTCCACACGGATGCTGTGAAAATTGATGCGGCCAGAAAATGCATGAAAATCGCAAAGGAAGCAGGCAAGAAAGTTTCCTTCGATTTGGAAAGGCATGTCGCCGTGTATGGCTTGAACGCGATCAAGGATTTGCTCGGGATGACTGATATCCTACTGCCCAACCGCAGAGGAGCCCTCGAACTTACCAAAGAAAAGGATGTTAGGAAGGCGGCAAAAAAACTATTGAGCTTTGGACCAGAAATCGTCCTCATAACACTGGGTGAGGATGGATCCCTACTTGTAACTTCTGAAGGGGAGCACCGAATACCCATCTATAAAGTGGAAAATGTGGTGGACACGACTGGCGCGGGTGACTGCTTTAACTCGGCTTTCATCAGCAGCCTTTACAAGGGGATGACCCCGATGGAGGCTGCGGATTTCGCCTCGGCATCCGCGGCACTTTCCGTGACCAAGGTGGGTGCTCAGTCCATGCCGACATTTAAAGAGGTTGAAAAGTTTTTAGGAAGTAACCCTGAGAGGGGAACGGTGAGGTGAGAAAATGGCGCATGGCTACAATGGCAAGATTTTACGCGTCGATTTGTCGAGCGGAAAAATCTCGGTAGATGAGCCGGGTGAGGTTTGTTACAGGAGGTATCTTGGGGGAAGAGGTGCTGCGCTCTACTACCTCCTGAATGAGATGGAGCCGGGTGTGGACCCACTTGGACCGGACAACTTGCTGATCTTCGCACCAAGTGTCCTCACGGGAGCTCCCATCCAAGGTGTTTCCCGGTTCTCGGTTGCCACAAAGTCGCCTCTGACTGGGACATATGGTGAGGCGGAGGCAGGAGGCCATTGGGGGCCTGAGTTGAAATTTGCTGGTTTCGATGCGGTAGTGGTTAAGGGAAAGGCAAAAAAGCCCGTTTATTTGTGGGTTCATGACGGGGAAGCGGAGATCCGCGACGCCAGCAAAATTTGGGGGAAACCGACCAAGGAGGCCCAAGAGGCGATCCGCAAGGAGCTGGGAGATGACAAGATAAAGGTGGCTCAAATAGGTCCCGCCGGCGAAAAACTTGTTCGATTTGCCTGCGTCGTCAATGAACTACAAGATGTGAACGGCCGTGGCGGCATGGGCGCGGTCATGGGGTCTAAGAATCTCAAGGCAATAGCAACGAGGGGGAAGAAAAAAGTCGAATTGAAAGATCCCAATGCGGTGACCGCCTTGGTGAAGTGGTTCAATGAAAACTTTCCGAAGAATCCTGATGTCCCAGGACTACGCAACATCGGCACATCTCAGTTAGTCCTTCCGATTAACGAATCTGGAGGTTTACCGACCAAGAACTTCCGAGAAGGCGCGATTGAGGGTGTAGAAAAAATAAGTGGGGAAACAATGAAGGAGACCATCTTGATCGGCCAGAGGGCTTGTTTTGCGTGCTCCGTCGCGTGTAAGAGGGTGGTCAAGATAGATGCGCCTTTCAAAGTGGACCCAGCTTATGGGGGTCCGGAATACGAATCGATTGCCGCATTAGGTTCGTGCTGTGGTGTTACCGATATGAAGTACGTGGTGAAGGCAAACGAGATCTGCAATGCATATGGAATGGACACCATCTCCGCGGGCGCAGCAGTCGCCTTTGCGATGGAGTGCTTCGAGAATGGTATCCTGACGAAAAAAGATACGGGTGGGCTCGACCTCAGATTTGGCAATAGCGAGGCAATGTTGAAATTGGTGGAGATGATCGGCAAACGCGAGGGTTTAGGAGACATCCTCGCCGAGGGCGTTAAGAGGGCTTCTAAAAAAATTGGCAAGGGATCTGAGAAATTTGCTATGCATGTCAAAGGCAAGGAGATTCCAATGCACGAGGCTCGCTGGAAAACGGGTGTAGGGTTAGGCTATGCAGTCTCACCCACTGGAGCCGATCACGTTCAGATGGAACACGATACCTGCTTCGAGGAGAAGGGTTTCTTCTTGGATCAACTCGGCCCAATCGGCATTCTCGAGCCCGTAGGGACCTTCGACCTTGGCCCGCGTAAGGTTAGGCTGTTCACTTACCTGCAACATTGGTGGAGCTTGGGCAACTGTCTCGACTTATGCCTGTTCACCACAGCCCCCGTCAGGGTATGGACGATACCGAAAGTGGTGGAAATGGTAAACGCGGTCACGGGCTGGGACACGACGACGTGGGAGCTCATGAAGGTCGGGGAACGCGCCACCACGATGGCACGGGCGTTTAACGCCAGGGAAGGTTTCACCAAAGATGACGACTGGTTGCCGGAGCGGTTTTTCCAGCCGCTCGAGGGCGGGCCGCTGAAGGGCAAGAAGATCTCGAAGGAGGACTATAAGCGGGCAATTGCCGCGTATTACCGGATGATGGGTTGGGATGAAACCGGTGTGCCCACTAAGGAAAAATTAGAGGAACTCGATGTCGGATGGGTCGCCGACAAGTTGAGGAAGTGAGTTTTCGATCCAAAAATAAGAAAACTCAACCTTTTGCCAACCATTTCAAAATTTGGCTTAAGAATTGAATGTATTTATCACCCAATTCCATGTCACCGACCATCACCCTTTTTGTTCCCCAATCTACCATTCCGCCGACCCAATGCGGTGATGCATCGGTCATTAGTGCAAGGGTCCTGCAATTCCCAACCTTACGAACTGCGAGCAAGGGATTCTCTTCCTCAGCCAGCCTTATCCCTTCAACCCTATCTTTCCCAATAGATTCTATTCTCCTCGAAGTTAGGAGAATTTCAGCGTCGGGTTTCGCGTTGACTTTATTGTATCCACAAATGGTGGGTGCATCATTCCACGGTAATCCTTTTAGGATTGGATGTTCTGTTTTCTTGATTATCTTGAAACCATTTGAATCGTTGATCCTATCATCCTTTGGCAAACAATTTACGGGTAATACTTCCTCAACTGGTGTGCCCCTGTAGTTTCCCTTTGAACCAGTAAATGACCACCATCCGCCTATCATCCCTAAGCCTCCACCTTTCTCTGCATATTCTTTCAACAGCGCCATTCGGTCGGATAATGACGAACCTGGAGCATCGCTTATTATCACTGCATCGTATTCTGATAATCGCTTCTGCGTCGATGGCATTTCCTGTAATCGATCTGGTGGGATATGAGTGAAATCGATACCTGATTTTTTCATTACAGCTACTAAGTATCTCGCATATACTTCCGGTTCACCTGCCAGTAATAATTTCATGGTTGCAGATAGGTAACTTGAACTTTTAAACCTTTTCTCAAGTCAAATCGGCGGGGTTTGGCGGCCGAGAAATGCCTTAAAAGCTTAAATTATTATTATGAAAGAGGTGCCCCACGTGAAAATCCCAAGGTACGTTGGCGCGTTCAAGGGGAAGGATTTCCTCAACACCCAAGATTTCAGCCAGGAGGAGATCACCCAAGTTCTGGATGCCGCGAAGGATTTGAAGGAGAAATTTAAGTCAAGGGTCGAAACGCCATACCTGCATGGGAGTACCCTCTTCATGTTTTTCTACAATCGTTCCCTCCGCACGCGAAACTCGTTCGAGGCCGGCATCTACCAGCTCGGGGGTCATGCGCACTTCCTGAGCCCACAGGATGCCTATACCCCGACCTTACCCGAGGACATGGTGCCCTACCAGACTGAATCGATATCTGACGTTGCGAGGGTGCTGAGTCGCTACGGAAACGCAATCGCGATCCGAATTTACGGCGATGCGGCGAAGTGGGTGATTGGGCGAGGGCACCGCGTAATCGAGGAATTCGCGCGCTGGGCCGACGTGCCGGTGCTGAACATGGAGGACGACCTCTATCACCCATTCCAAGCGGTCGCTGATATCATGGCGGCTAGGGAAGCCGAGCCCAAGCTCCAAGGCAAAAAGTTCGTGGTATCCTACGCCTACTCCGGTGGCCTCAAGCCCCTCGCGGTGCCCCAGAGCGAGGTCCTGATAACGACTCAGTTCGGGATGGATGTCGTGCTCGCTCAACCAAAGGGATTCGACCTCGAGGACAGCGTAATCGAGGCCGCGGAGGACAACGTTGACCGCTACGGCGGGAGCTTCGAGGTCGTCAACGACATGAAAAAGGCATTTGAGGGCGCCGACTTCGTTTACCCCAAGGCTTGGTCGCCGAAGCAGTTCGTCCCGCCCTACAGCAAGACGGTCGACAAGGAAGGGGCATCAGCCTACCAGGCCAAGTTCAAGGACTGGATCACGACTCGAGGACTCCTAGATGTCACCAACAGGGCCTACTACATGCACTGCGGACCTGCGGACAGGGGCCAAGAGGTGACCGACGAAGTGCTCGACGCTTACGAACGCTCCCTCTATTTCGATGAGGCCGAGAACCGACTGCACGCCCAGAAAGCAGTCATGGCTATGCTGATGGGCTGATCAATGGCCGGGTGCAGATACATCACCCACTATATGATGAGTTTTTCAAGTTGTTCTAGCTCCGGCTCGATCACCGTCGGCTCCTCGGCCAGCTTCATCGCCGTCCCGACATCCTTGAGCCCGCCCCCCGTCACCTCGACCACGACGACATCGGAACGATCTACAATTCCGGCATCGAGTAATTTGCGGAGCCCAGCAAGTCCGGCGGCACCCGAAGGTTCGGCGAAAATCCCCTCGCTTTTTGCCAAGAGTTTCTCCGCCTCGAGGATTTGCTCATCGCTCACCGCCTGCGCGACACCCTTCGAACGTTCGATCGCGGGGATAGCGGTATCGGCATCCCAAGGGTAGGGGTCCACTAGCCCCCCCGCCACGGTTTTCGGGTTCGGCCAAGTCGGAATTTCGTACGGTGGCGTCCCCTGCCTGAACGCTTTTATGAGTGGGGCGCAACCCTCGGCCTGAACCGCGGCGAGGCGCGGCACCCCTTCGACCAAGCCAAGTTGCTTGAACTCGAAGTAGCCCTTTGCGTTCCCCGAAAGCAAGGTCCCTGCCCCGACCGGAACGACAACCCAATCCGGCACCCGCCAGCCCAGCTGTTCGCAAATCTCGTACGACATCGTCTTGGAGCCCTCAGGTTGGTAGGGGTTGAAAGCGCCGCAGCTCGGTATGGGGTGCCATCCGAATTTTTTCCACGACGCGCGCATGAACTCGTAGGTCGGGTCACCCACACCCTTGCTGGCAACCTTGACCACGTGGGCTCCGTACATCGAGAGTTGAGCTAGTTTGCTCGCCGCCGCCCCCGCTGGGACGAAGGCATAACACTCGATTCCCGCCTTCGCCGCGTAGGCCGCGAGCGCTATCGCAGCATTCCCGCTCGACGCCGTCACGACTTTTCGCGCCCCGAACTCGACCGCTTTGGATAGACCAACGCTCATCGGTCGGTCCTTGAATGACGCAGTCGGGTTCTTGGTCTCATCCTTAAGGAGGAGCCGCTTCATCCCTAGCTCACGGGCTAGGTTTTTCGCTTCCAGGAGAGGCATGCCTCCTTCATCTAGCGTCACGATGTTTTTCCTTTCAACCACGGGCAGGAGCTCGAAATATTTCCAGACGCCCAAGCGCCGTTTAGCGAGTTCCTTCTTGCTGATCCTCTCGGCAATCGCGTCGTAATTGTAAAGAATCTCCAATTTGCCCCCGCATTTTTTGCAGGTATAGAGTCCCTTCGTGGGTGCGTGCTTTTGTCCACACTTTAAGCATTTGAGCTCCTCGACAAACACCAAAGCACCAGGGTAATGGTTGGGGACAGAAAATAAGAGTTTAGGCCTCTCAGGTGACTTTCAGCTTCTTGAGGGTCTCCCTATTCGGATTCCCTGCTCGCGTCCAACGCCCCAAAAGAAACTTTCAGCTTCCTGAAGATATCCTTGAGTTCCTCAGTGTGGTTGGTGGTGAGCTCGACGCCCTTGGGGTATCGGATGGCGTAGAGGATTCTACCCTTCATCATCGTCAAGAGCATAACCCCGAGCGTCCCCAGCAGGAGCCTGACAACCGCTGACCCCCCGGTGTAGTTCACTATCACCTCGTCATTCTTCGGGTCTATCCCCTTCAAGATGTTCGCGATAGCTTCCCAAACCGAGGCGGGGTCGAAAACGTTGCACTTCTCGAAAACCACCTTGGTCTTGCCCTTCCTCACCGACTCCTTTATCACCTGCTCGTTTGGTTTGCCGTAGCCCGCCCTCTTGGCGATGTACTTCAGCTGGTAGTCCGAACAAATTATGTATGAAACATCGGGCATCTCGCGTTCGATCACGAGCTCAACCGTTGTAGGAATCTCGCCTAGGCCTTGGATAGCTACTTTCATCCGAATCGCCTGATAATTGCCCGCTTGTCTTTTTAAGGTTGCCGACTCCAGCGGTTTTAAATCTCTGAACGCCTAAAGGGGGGCGGTGGTGAGGTGTGGGTTGAGGCGTTGTTTGTGGTCATCATCCTCATTCTCCTCGGGATAATCCTATTTTCTGGCGGCGGAATCGCCCGAAGGCGCGTACTCTCGAGGCAAGTCGATTCCCTTCACAAAGAAATACAGAGGTTGCAGAATGCAAACGAGGCGCTCCGAAGCAGTATGGGTATGGGGTCGGAAACGCGGGTAAAGAGTTTTGCAGATATATTCGAACTGGTTAGGGATCTCGAGTCCCTCAGGTGCGCGATAGCTGGGTCGAGTACCTGCCAGCGAGCGCTCACCCAGAAGTACGGCATCGGGCCGGGGCCGGAGCTCTTGAAGCGCATCCTCGGCGCACGCCTATGGATGGATTCCGTAGTCAAGTGGAGGCTCGCCGACGAGTTGCTCGTGGGTGAAGTCGGTAGGAGCATTCTCCAAAGCCTGAACTCGGGGGCTCCCATAGATCGGGCCGCCAGCAAGGCGGGAGTGCCCATGGCGGTGGCGCGAGGACAAGTCAGTAGGCTCCAAATCCTAGGTTATCTGGACAACCGATTAGCGCTGACAGAGCGAGGGCGAGAAGCCTTGGT
>Ga0315312_1000622_pt1 | contig 37307 bp, 37 predicted proteins | sample TDP7_MG_FD_203629 | JGI IMG/M metagenome (GOLD analysis project Ga0315312, IMG submission 203629) | Freshwater sediment microbial communities from Lake Towuti, South Sulawesi, Indonesia - TDP7 | ecosystem: Environmental > Aquatic > Freshwater > Lake > Sediment | place: Indonesia: South Sulawesi... | reverse complement strand
CCGTTGTGGCTGGGCCGGGAGCGATCGGTTTGCTAAGCCTGCAACTTGCCAAGACAGAAGGAGCCATAGTAATCCTCTGCGGAACGGAATTGGATCGGAAAAGGCTGGAGCTCGGTTCGAAGCTCGGTGCAGATGTCACGGTTAACATTGAGAAGCAAGATCCTTGGGAGGTCGTATCTGAGATGACAGATGGCGCCGGCGCAGATGTCTTCATCGAATGCTCTGGTTCTCCTGGAGCTATCCGTATGGGATTCAACCTCTTGCGGCGCGGGGGCCGATATACACAGATCGGTTTGACTGGACGTAGTTTTGAGCTGGATTTCGATACAGTAGCCTACAAAGAGATGATCATAAGAGGGAGCCTCGGGCAGAGGTGGACATCCTGGAGGCGCGGCATAAAGCTCCTAGCGGACGGTGTAGTTAAAGCTGAGGCGCTTGTCTCCGACATCCTACCCCTAACTGAATGGAAGAAAGGTTTCTTGAGAACTGAGGAAAAGGAAGGCCTAAAGGTAATCCTTACACCTGTCGATTAGATAGGCAATACGCCGGTCTTGCTTAACGGAAAAAATAATAGCCATTATCGGCTTGAACGCCAGAGTCTGGGATAGGTCCCCCTCGGCATCAGTATCCTTATGTTCTTGGCTACAACCCCATGGGTCATGTTCAATATATCCTCTGTGCTTGCCACAGTCTCGGCAAAGGACACAGCTTCTCCCTTCAATGTGAATATCGCAACTTTTTCCTTGGGTCTTATAGGTGTCTCAACAGAAACCACGCCTGGAGCGGTCAGATGGGCTCCGTGGCAGACAGCATCCACAGCCGAATCCCGAATATAAATCTTGGGAAGCAGTTCAAGGCCTTTCTCCATGGGCAGTATGAACTTCCTGAGGAATCCTTCATCGTTCGTTTCTTGCCAGCGACTGAAAAAGTATGCCACATCATGCAATGTAACAAGGTTCTTACCCTCCGTGAAGGGGCCTGCTCGGGTTCTACGTAACTCATGCATGTGAGCGCCGCATGCCAAGGCTTCCCCGATGTCGTGGATTAACTTGCGCATGTAGGTTCCAGCCTCGCATCCGACCTTGAAGAGGACATCTCTCCCATCAATCTCAAGTAGCTCAAGATAGTAGATCTTTCTTACGCGTACTCTCCTCTTGACTGAAGCACGTATCGGCGGTTTTTGATAAATGCTTCCTTTAAATTCCCCAAGAACCTCTCTGATGCGTTCTTCAGATACATCGGCATGAAGCTTCATCACGCAGACGTACTCTTTTCCCGCCGAGAGCAGAGCTTGGATTACTTTTGTGGCGTCCTGCAGAGCTACCGGAAGGACACCGGTCACTTTGGGATTTCTCTGGCTTCAAGCCTCTAGAGTCCCGCCGTGACCAGCGTGTTCAACACCTAAGATGCGTTTGGCCCATGCAGTGACCTCATGGCTTGAAGGGCCGGGCGGCTTGTCAAGATTTATCACGCCGAATTTGATATGGTCCTCGATCTGGCGTTCTTCTGGCTTATGTCCAAAATCAGGATCAGTTTTGTCCTCCGCTTTCATTAGGAGCTCCCGTTTCACGTGCCACGGAACCAATAGTTCTTGCATCTCCACTCCTTTCCTCTAAAGCAACGACGGCGAGTAAGAAGAAGGCTTAGGATTTACCTCCTTTTTCGCCTTTTGAGACTACCTCGGTTTTTCTCGCTTTTGTTAAAGCTGCGGTGACTTCTTCGTCGCTTGCTCCCCTCTTTATCTTTATCTTCTCCTCGGTAGGTTTGATGTGGCTGATATTGACCCGTCTCTTCTTTACGCCGGTTACGCTCTTCGGGCCGGTAATCAAAACGAAGTTCTTATCTATGACATCGACGACAACGCACTGTTTTCCAGCTTCACGGCCAGAAAGCTTCTCGCAGATTCTGCCAACCTCAATCGCAGGCAAGATAGAACCTCCAAACGTTTCTGTGAAGAATTGATTAACAGATACTTATATTTATCTAGAGAGACGCGGTCCCAGAATTGCAGGCCTGGTCATGTGTTCACTCATCTCCCATCTTCAGTTCAGCCAGCAGCCAAAGAGAACAGATGCCTTGCGGATCCATCTAGACGCTTTGGTTTTCGCCTTCGAAACTGGAATGTATAATCATTGTTAGGAAAAAATCTCTGATATCGGCAGGAACGCTTACAAATCTTCCGGAGATTCTAGCTATGCTAAACCTCGTACCTAAGGGCCTCTGCTGGATTAAGCCTAGCTGCATAGAAAGCTGGGTATGTTGCTGCAATTATGCTCAGTCCCGCAGCCACAAGAATCGCAAGTCCGATATATTGCAGGTATTCAAGGGCAGCTCCCGCGAAGAATACGAATCCCCATCCCAGTTGGAAACCATAGATCAATACGGCGCCTATCCATCCGATGAAGGCACCTATCACCCCACCGAGCAGTCCCAGCATCATTGCCTCCATAAGGAAGATCTCTAGGACGCTTCCGTTTGTTGCGCCGAGACATTTCATTGTACCTATCTCTTTATATCTTTCAGTCACTGACATCAACATAGAATTGACGATTCCAACACCGCAGACCAAGAGAGCTATCACAACCATCCAGTACTGGTAAGCAGCAGGTGCTCCCCCTGTACCTCTGAGTATAGAACCCATCGTCAATAACGTAACCATAAAGGCAATCCCCAAGAGAACAGATAACGCGGTGATGAGAGCCCTTGTGAAACGCTTTCTAATGCTCTCCAAAGAGAATCTGAATGCTTCACTGATTGGAAACTTTATAGTGCCGATTTCTTCTTCCTTTGCAGTTTCCTTTTTACCTTCTTTCTTCGAGGACATTTTTCGACCACCATATTGTTATTAGTTCATCTTTAAATGTTTTTTCATATTTTTTCTATTTCCTCCCTTGAAGGTTGAATCAAAATAGATATTAGGCACGATGGGAATACATAACGAGATGCTGGACATAGCCTGCACAAGAGCATCGCCTTGAAAAGAATTGGGGTGATAGTGTTTGAGTGAAGGATGGGTTCAAACGTCGGAGGAGTTGCTTGAACAGACAAGAAAGTTCTCAGCCAAGAAGGATAAGGACCGCTTGGATTTGGTTCAGTCTATGAGGTTCTCGCTCTATGCTTTGCATCGAAGCCTAATAGGTTGGATGAACTGGGTTAATAACCCTGATATAATGGCTGCCTTTGACAAGGAGGAACTGGACGAGATGAACAGGAGGATCACGGAGTTCACGGAATCCTTCATCAAATATGATGTCGAAGTGACTCAGTTGGGATCCGAGAAAAATCTCGCGACCAAGAAGCCGACACGTGAACCAGCTACACGAAGAAGCTTGGAAGACATATTCTACGTATGAGCGTTTCTCTTGGTTTCTAGTGTCCTCATGTTTCCTTTTGATGAGATTTCATAGAAAGCGCTCGATCTCTTTTTTGCCCAGTTCACTGCATCGCATACTTCACGTTCGGTTACAGAAATCTCAACGTTCATCCGTAGCTCGGTGCTTCCCTGATCGAGTAACTTTAGATCTTTCGCGGCACTCTGAAATGCGACTCCTTTCCAGCGCTTATGTACTCGCCTCCTAACTGGTCCCGGATGATTGAAGCTATTCTCGCAAAGTTATCTGAGCCCAGATACTGCCGCGGTCTGATCAATATATGTTCGCCGGTCTCCTCGAAGTACAGCATGCCGACCAAATCGTGGGGAAAGACCCTTTGAACGTCGTCGATGGTTCGAAACTGCTTTATTGCTTCGACCGCTTCCGGGCTCGGAGGAGTTATTCTTGCTCCCGTGATGCTCCTCAAATCGTCTGATATCTCTTTGAGGTCGCCGGAAAGAATCCTGAAAATCTCAACGAGTTCGTCTATCCTCTTTAGCAAGTCATCAATCTTGGGTTTCTCAGCACTCATCGAAGTCATTCCTCTCACTACAATTCTTTTATTTTACTCCCTCATTTGTTTTACTATTGGTGATAGGTCAGCTCGGTTCGTGAGGAGGATTGCCTAGTGATCGAGATTGATGGGAGCCAGAAGAGTGGAAGTGGAACAATACTGCGTTTATCTATCGCTCTGGCTGGAATACTCGGAGAGCCCTTACACATATGTAACATCAGGAAGAAACGTAGCCAACCGGGTCTAAGACCTCAACACCTTGAGTCGGTAGTCGCAGCAGCAAGAATCTGCAATGCTAAAGTTAAAGGAGCAGAGATAGGTTCTGACGAGATCTGGTTTGAACCCGGCGCGATACAAGGAGGCGCGATCGAAGCCGAAATTGGAACAGCAGGCAGCATCCCTATGCTTGTAATGACTGTACTACCTCTCTGTGCTTATGCTAAGCGCATGGTAAAGCTCAACGTCCTGAAGGGGGGCACGGATGTCAGCAACTCTCCCACAATAAACTATCTGAAGTACGTATTCCTCCCGATCCTAAAGCAAATGGGTTTGAGTTCCTCGCTCATAGTCAAAAGGTATGGATACTACCCCAAGGGGATGGGCGAGATTCTACTGGAAGTTCAGCCCTGCAGAAGACTCGCCCCGTTCAGCCTCAGTGAATTTGGAAAAGTAATGGGGATAAACGGGGTTTCAGTCTGCACCTTTCTAGCAGATCGAAGAGTCGCGGAACGACAAGCAGAGGCCGCAACAAAATATCTGATAGCTTACGGTTACAAGCCGCAGATTCAGATTGTGAACGATTTCTCAAATCCCCTCCAAAAAGGCAGCTCAATTGTTCTGTTGGCTGAGACCGACACCGGCGCAATACTAGGAGGCGACGCCATCGGCGAACTCAGGAAACGCAGCGAGGACGTAGGTCGTGAGGCCGCCGATAACTTGGCCCAAGAGATCACGTCAGGAGCTACGGTAGATATTCATCTTGCAGATATGTTGGTGCCATACATCGCATTGGCTGAAGGAAGTTCGACGTATCTGGCACGCTTAACGACTGATCACCTGGAGACCAACATCTGGCTTGTCAAAGAGATCCTAGGCACGGAGATCGAGGTTTCAATGAGGGGGAAATGCTATCAAGTAACGAAAAAGTAGACGGAGTCTCAAGGAGGAGCATCTTATTGCCAAAAGTCCGTGTTCGAGGCATATACTCAACTGCGCTGACGAAGCTGCTCCTAGAACACGGCTTTGAGGTAGTTCAACCTTCCGTTGCAATAAGAGAAAGGTTCAGACTGAGTGACACCATTGAAACGTCGCCTCAGGATCTCGATATCTATGACAGATTGGACTGGCAGGGGATTTATGTTGTTGGAGAGACCATCTCGCTAGATGCTCTCATCCAAACATTGCAGTCTTCGCTTGACGATGTTATCATAAGAAGGGGAATGACGTACAGCGGAACAAGACAACCGCTTCCTACCTACTGGTCAAAAGTCTCCGCATCAACAGCAGAAGGTGCCCGCGATACTCCGCTGTGTCCGAAAAGAGATTTCATAGATGTCGAGTTTCCAGCCGCTTCGAAGAAGAAGCTGGATGACTTAAGAAGTACAGTCATGCCAACAATCGAGGGTCATCACCATTATAAGGCATGCGGAGGGAAAATCTCATCTTTACTTGAGATGGCCGAGAACTTACTGGAAAAGTCTGCTCCGAGAACCGAAGTTGAAGAACTCTTCAAAGAGTCTGTCAGGGCTGAATATCCCGGCTTGGACTCCAAGATCGATATAGAACATGTGAAGATCGATGGTAGAGTATTCCATTTGGACAATGCCAAGATTGCAGATCTTAACGAGGAAGAGGGGACACTTCGGCTCCAGCGCACATTCAAGAATAAGGGCTCTTATGATGGGTTGAGGGTACGTAAAGATCCCGACGATTATGCCTTGACGGATTTGAAGATTGGCAGTTGGACTTTCCAAACGAGCTATTTTTCTAGAGATGGCGGATACAAAGGCACCTACACAAACTTGAATACTCCTATAGAGTTCTATCCAAGTAAGATCCGCTATGTGGACCTTGAGGTCGATGTATGTGTATGGCCAGATGGAAAGATGGAGAAAATCGATTTGGAGAAGCTCGAACAGAGAGTGTCTGAAGGATACATCTCAGAAAGGCTGAGCAACTTGGTGAGAGCAAAGCTGGAAGAAACCCTAGGTTCAATAAGAGGGGTATGGAGAAACAAGGATAGAGAATGACCGGATGAAAGTTGAATGTGCAGGGCTTTTCAAGCGAAAAAGAATTCGAAACAATGAAACTGAAGGCTCGGTTAGAGTAAGAGTAAAGAATATATCTTGCTTTTTCGCTTCATAAACAATAGGTGAGATCATGACCCTGCTCAAGTTGAGGCTTTCTATGATTGGAACTCTAGCTCTCATAATCGGCCTTTCAACCTTGTTCTTCACGTACATCCTTACGCTTATAGGCGTAACCAATATTGTTACCATGGGGCTATTCATCGTAGTCTTCAATGTAGCTCAATGGCTCTTCGCACCTTATCTCATAGGTTTAATGTACCGTGTGAGGAAAGTATCTAGATCGGAGGAGCCAGAACTATATGACATGGTGGAAAGGCTGAGCCGCAAGAGCAGCATAAGGACGCCTGCTATAGGCATAGCTCAAATACCGATTCCGAACGCCTTCGCCTATGGGTCGCCACTGAGCGGAACGCGTGTAGCAGTGACAACGGAGCTTCTAAACAAGCTAGAGACAGAGGAGGTGGAAGCCGTAATCGGACACGAACTCGGTCACTTGAAGCACAGAGATGTCCAGATTATGATGATTGTCTCGATTCTGCCCGCTCTGTTCTATTATGTGGGCTATTCCCTCTTCTGGTCAGCCCAATACTCCCGATACGGCAGAAGAGACGAGAGGGGAAACGGCAGCTTGATGGCTTTGATTGGCCTATTAAGCATATTCGTATATTGGGTTCTGACCTTGTTCACGCTTTATCTGAGCAGGCTACGGGAATACTACGCCGACCGACACAGCGTCTCAGTCGTGGATCAGGGGGCTCGAAAGCTCTCTGAAGGATTAGTGAAGATTGTTCGCTCAACAGAAAGGGTTAGGAGACACCGTCCAGAAACGGGGACCCTATCATCTTTCAAAGCCCTATTTATATCTGACCCGGATAGTTCGGGGAGAGACCTCCAAGATATGTCCGAAATTAACATGGTTAGGCCTGACCGAGAGCTTGTTGAGAGCTACTTGAGGAGAAGAATAACCGCAGCCGACAAGATGGTGGAGATATTCTCAACCCATCCCAATATGATTAAACGTCTAAGAGCCCTTCAAGAACTATAGTGACCCAGTCTTTTCACATCTTTTGATATGAACAAGATTTGCCACAAGACAATACTTTTCTCGAAGCACTAGGCCCAGAGGAGGCTCGCCTCATGTCAGATAGGTTGCCTGCCTAATGAAAGACGACAAAATTGAACAGTCTAAGCTGATTCGTGGATGATCGGACTGTAACCCGCTTACTCTTGGTATGGTGGCCGATGCGTTGTGATGACGACGATCGAGGCGTTTTCGCCAGATCTCCACAGGCTTAAGGTTATGGCTTGGTCGGGCGACACACGTTCCTCAATATAGGCGGACCAGTCTTCTATGGCGAGGGTATGGTGACCATCAACAGCGAGTATAATGTCCATTGCTCTGTAGGCTGGTGAGCCGTCTGGGGCTGTGGCACTAACCGCAGGTTTTAGCCCTGCTCTGGCCGCCGGAGTATCTGGAACCACGTTCATAATCAGAAGTCCGGTTTGGAAGGGCTCAACATTCAGAATGTTCAGTGACCTTATCGTTTCTGGATTCAGCTCAATCGCCGAGAAGCCCACGAATGGATGTAGATATTGTCCCTTCTCTATTATTGACGAAGCTGCACGGTTCACGATCTTAGAGGGAACTGCAAAGTTGAAGCCAATCCCGGTTCCAGCATTTGTTACGCCGACCACTTCTCCAGATAGATCCAACAAGGGTCCGCCTGAGCTGCCCGGGGCGATTGTTATGTCCAATTGGAGTACCGGCACGATTATTGGTGGGAGCTCAAGTAGCCTGTTGACCTGACTAATATAGCCCGAAGATAGGCTTCCAGTGAGGCCGAGAGGATTGCCTATTGCTACGACCTGTTGTCCGATCCAGACTTTGGAAGAGTCAGCCAACCGCAACGGCTTGACATCGGACGGAGCGCTCGCAACCCTTATCACAGCCACATCGGAGTAGGCGTCATCTCCGACAATGGTCGCTTTGCTCCTCGTTCTATCATAGAACTCAACTTCGATGTCGGCTTCGCCCTCGACTACATGCCAATTGGTCAAGATCAAGTTTGGACTATTATAGAAGAAGCCTGACCCCTGCCCTAGCGGTGTTCTTATAACCACAACAGACTTGTAGGCGGATTCGTAGACATTGGCGGGTGTTTGTTGAGGAATACGGTCAACTCTTTCCGTCAGCTCCGAAATGGCAGATGACAAGTCGTGAACAGTTGAGTTGAGCCTTCTGACCATGGTTCCGAGCCCTGTCACGTTGGCTAAAATGCTTTGATTCAGAACCCTTATCTGATCTGTTATGTGGGATAGGGTTGATTCAACCGCTGCCATCCGTTCTCTTGCTTCATCTATGGCTTCTCTGGGGTCGCTAGGCTGTTCCTGTTGTGGACGAGTATTAGTAAGTATAAGATAACTGTTCAGACCTGAGAGAGCGATTGCAGTAACGCACAACAAAGTGACTGCCGTCAGCGTCTTGCCGGACATTGGTACACTCCCTTTCTTAGTGAGCAAGATGAATGCACAAGAATCACTTAAAAGGATTTTGGGAACGAGTAGCCGGTTTCTAGAAAGGTTTGTGTTTACATTTTTCTTTCTCACATCGATTCACGTTTATCCTACATGCGCTCTAGGATTCTCTCAGAAGCAAAACATGGGAACAAGATGCCAGTGGTTTACAACCAGAATACAGATGCCCAAACCACTATGCGAAAATACCCGATAGTACTAGAACCCAGCAATTTCTTTAGCTTCCCTGGAATCGTCAGTTGAAAGTGTGATTCGTTTCTTTGATGTGTACAGGCAATTAGGGCCATTGGAAGAGTATTTCGCCTTCGGGTCCGATGACGGTTATGTGCTCTATGCTTATCACGGTGATCTTGGTTCCGCCTTCACTCCTCTTGTAGATGATCTTGGCCCACCAGTTGTAGATGGTGAAGCTCTGGAAGCCTGCATTCACCGTTAATGTGTCTTCGCCTCTGCCTCCATGAATCCAAACCTTATCCTTGCCAGCGGAAACATCATAGGTTATTGTATCGTTGTCATAGTCGCCATAGATCACGACAGAGTCATCAGCGTCTCCGGCATCAACTTTGAGGCGGTCACTGCCAACTCCGCCTCTCAAAGTGACGCTATCATTTCCCTTGCCGCCCCTTGTTGTCTGGTCATCGTTTCCATCTCCGCCCTCCTGAACAATCCGATCGTTGCCGTCACCACAGTCGACGCTCTGAATATCGTTGCCGCTTCCGCCCCACAGAATGACGCGGTCATCTCCAAGGCCAGCATAGATGGCTTGGGAGTCTTCTCCTGTTCCGCCCATCTGGACGATTGTGTCGTTGCCGTCAGCGCCCTCAACAAACTGCGTATCGCTTCCTCCCAACCCTATCTGAGTGATTCGGTCGTTGTCCGCAGTGCCAAGACCTATCTGCGTGTCATCTCCTGGAGTTCCCCACTGAACTATATTGGCAGCCCCAACAGGGACAATAGTCGATGATAATCCAGCCAGAAAGAGTAACGCCATGGCAAAGACTGAAGCCGCTTCTACCTTCAACATCTCACCCACAACTAATTTGAAGTATAGCCCAATTCGAGATATAAAACTTATTGAAACGTATCGTTTTCACAGCCCAGAATAAGCCAAAGTGGACAATATCTGAACGGCTTTTCAGTCTTCTGGTCTAGGCGACTCATATGGGTATCCAACCGGGGTTGCACCAGCCGGACGGATCTAATCTAGCAGCTTTTGAAATTTGATTAACTAGGTCATCAGGCATCATGTCTGGTTTGCAGAGTCGAACACTGCACCTCTTCTTAACAACTCCCATGAATGCCAACAGTCAACACCTCATTCTTGTTGAGGCAATGCTGGCATTGTTTGAAGAACATGAAGAATGCGTGGAATGAATACTCAGGATTCCAAACCCTTATAGTCACAAAGACAGGACAGAGATACACGATGGACTATTCTGCGTAATCCCGTTCAATAATGAAATCTTAACAGTTTATTTCTAAAGTCAATTTCAATTCTGGAAAACTCCTGCAGGGTCTTTACGCCTAAAATATAGTATTTGCCTTCACGTTCACAAAATACGGTTGTTACAAACTCTTTTTCACCAATCTTAATTCTAACCCTTGACAGATAACCCTCTGAGCTGTTAACTATGGCTTTCACTTCCAACTCTAGACTAAGTCGCTCAGCAAAAGTTAATGGTATGATGGTTATGTCGCTCTTGGTATGGACATGCATTCTTTTTCTATATTTTCCCCCAGGTTTATCAAAGAACATTGCGATGGCCTTTAGGCCAAATACTTCTCCAATAAGCTGCACAGGCTCTCTGAGCATCTTTGCGAAAATCGATCTTGGAAATTCCATGTGGATCCCTTCAAAAGTTTGAACTTCATCGACGAGAAACCGAACGCTATGCGGAGCGCTTCTTTGACAGATGCGCGGCTATGGGCTTGCTACGACGAAGAGTGGGCTAAACTTTCTAATGTAACCCCAAAATATTCAAGGTATTTCCGAATGCACGATACCCGATTTTGGTGCGGGGGTGGGTTTGAGCATAAATTTACTAGTAAACTCTTTCTTTCAGTATTCAACTCTTGGACTTCTGGCATAATCTTTTCATCTTAACAAGAAGAAATTCATGCGTTTGTGTTTCTGCAATGAGGTTCAACTTCCCTTTAATCACAGATAAGGTTCTAGCTCATCTTTCACTTTCGTTGCTATTTCAATCCAGTCGACTCTTAGATTTCTTGGGATGTAGGGATTCGTTGATGCGTGCACTCTTGCTATACTTTTCTCATCACCAAGTTTTCTGATGAATTCCCTAACGAATTCTTTGTATTCGATCCCCTCGGATTTCAAAACGTCTTCTAGCGCTTCAATTATTTCTTGAACATCTTCAACCATTTTAAGGCTGTAGAAGATGTCGTAAAGATCTTTTCCGCTTCCCCTCTCGTAGAATGTTTTGATCTTTTTGGCTACGAGGTTTGGAAACGGGTATGATGGGATTTCGACTGGCGCCATGTTCAGTATCTCGCTGCAAGCTTCCCTAATCTCAAAAGCGCTGGAGCCTTTTGGCTCCAAGTTAAACTCAACAAAGACGCAATCCTTTGCTCCCATTTCATTAACAAATCTACAGGTGAATCGTACAACATCTCTCAACAGCCTTGGACTTTCGATCTGGTAGATGGCCTTGAGATGGAACAAAACGTTCTCATCTAGAAACACGATCTTTTCCTTCTTGGTAAGTTCTTTGGTAAAAAATGCATCGAAGTCCAAGTCCTCAGAAAACCTTTGTATGCCTCTCAGGAAAACCTTGTTTAATGCCGTTCCACCTTTACAGATGATGGTAACTTGAGATGCTATCTCATTTGATAGTATGAGTGGGCTTAGTTTCGTCCAGATTTCGAAGACTCTCGCTTCTTTCAAAACGTACTGTAAACCTAAGCCCGTTTTTGCAGCTATTTTTCTAGCTTCCCCTAGTTCAACCATGCAACCACCATGAAAGTAATTCTTTTTTGCCTATGTTATCGATCACCAGCCAATCTTTATCCAATTTTCCTCCAGACAGTTTCGTGTCGAGGCGTGTCTTCACATGGACACGCTTTTTCAGATATTCAATCACATTATCTGGCACTTTGTAATCTGTTTCTTTAAGCAGAGTTAAAATGTGGCCAACCTTTTGGCATAGGCTGTCTGAAGCGAACTTATCGAAGTAGGAAAGAAATTCGTTCCAGTCTATGTCTTTGCAAGCATACAGAGATTTCAAGACCTCGGGGTATCCGCCTGCATGCTGAGGGTGATAGAAACAATCGAAGAAGGTCTTGGCTACAGAAGAAACCACGTAGTTATCTTTCTTCTCAAATCCGGTATACCTTTTCCCAAGCTTGATTGCCTTGACCTCATACTGTTTTAAAAGTTCTAAAGTTTCTGACTTGTTCTTTGTGGCCACAAAAATTGTGAAAGGCTGGTACTCACTTAATCCGTGGATCCTCAACGCGCTTTGGAAAGCTAGGTACCCATCGAATATTTTTAAAGCTACGGCGAATGGGTCTTCAAGGTAAACTTCTCCCTCAACAGCAGCTACCGCTGGGAGGCGCAGATAAACTCCTTTCCTGACAGAAGTTATCCATCCCTTCTTTTCCAAGCGATGCAAGAGTACTCGCAAGTGACCATACTTTATTGGTAGCTTTAATTTCTTCAACTCTTCAACCGTGAAAACGTTCTTTCCTTCACTCTCCAAAAGGAAATATACCTTTTGTTCCAAATGACTAAGAGGTTCCGTGGTGAATTTTAGTGGCATAATGTTATTATTGAAGTAACGATTTAAATCTTTTTCGATCTAGTTACCCGAAGCAAAGCTACTATCGTAGTAACAAACTTAATCTAAATATCTCTAATAAATTCGAGCGTCGAAAGAGATTTTAAACGATCCAAATTCCTAACTCTCCAAAGCCAGAAATTGAAGGGGTGAAGTAGAACATTTTACATTTTGATGTAGCATGAAAAGTAACCTTTAGCGATTTAAGAACAAAAAGGTCTTAGAAATAAAAGACCCTTCTTGATGTAAAACTACTTTAGAGTCCAAAGAATTGGGCTGAAGAGATTTGAGGCTTTAGATCGTATTTACAACGTGTTGCGATGGCTTTTAGGTCAGATACTTCTCCAACAAGCTCCGCGGGCTCTATGGCCGTGGAGGAAATCTTCCGTTCCTTAAAGCTCATAGGAGAACTCTCGCCTTAAGCTTGCCAATCTGAATAGTCTTCGCGTCCTCTATGAAGTCGATGACTGGTTCTCGCTTGTATTCCTCCACGACATCAACGTAAAGTTTTTCACCGTCATCCCCGACGCCCACAATGTGCTTATCTAGGACAGCTACGTACTTGTTGGGATAACGCATCTGGAGTTCCTTATAGTGTCTAGAAAGCCACTCCGAATCCCTTTCAAACCGAGTATCTTCGTCAACTTCAGCCAAGAAAACCCCCGTAAGGGATAATGCAGCATCTATATTTAAATCGTTAAGTCTTCCTCATGAAAACTGGTATAGTTCCTACGGAAATTAGGCAAAATTCAATATGGGTTGCGCTGAGTTCTTGTTCATCTCCACCGTCATTAACTGGGAAGGTTTGAGGATACTACTGAGCCTATATAGTTCCAGCATACACAACTGCCTGAAGAGGCAAAAAAGTTGCAGATATTCGTTGGAGATTGGAAGGTTGAAGGATGAAAAACCACATATGTGTACTGCCTGCCGTCTTTTTGGTGAAGAGGAATTCTCTCTATTTTTCTGTTTCTAGAAGCGAGAGAAGGCTATGTTGGTCCTTACCATCGGAAGATTGGTTTACCGTCTTGGTCGAGTATGATTCCCTGCTCGACGCTTATGACCGTGATGGTTGATCCGTCTTCGCCCTTTTTGTAGATGATTTTGCCCCACCAGTTGTAGATGGTGAAACTCTGTAAGCCCACGTATGTTGTTGTTAACGTGCCTTCGCTCCATCCTCCGTTGATCCAAACATGATCCGAGCGAGCGGAAACGGTATTGGTTTTGTTGTGATTGCCACCGCGCCCCGGCACTTTTCGAAAATGATTTAAGGTTTTCTGTGCATCATAATCATGGCGATCTGGCATATGGAATCTGCTGTTGCTGTCCTTTCAAGGTATGAGGAGAACGCAAAGTGGATTATCAAGCACTATGAAGAGTTGAAGGAAAAGTTTGAGGATGAGTGGGTTGCGGTTTTGAAAAGTACTGTTGTTGACCACGACCAAGAGTTAAGCAAGCTTGTGGAAAGGCTACGTACGAGATACCCGGAAAACCATGACGAGATTGTAGTCGAGTACGTGACTGCTAAAGAGATAGAGTTGATACTTTGAGAAGTGGATTCCTTGAAGATTCCTTGCTTCTTCAGGCCAGGGGTTTTCGAGGCGGCTTACGTTGTTGCTATCTTAGAATCCAAAGCCCTCGGTATGCGCGAGACAGTTGAGTTTCTGGTTGATACAGGAGCGTCAAGAACCACAATCTGTGATAAGGACGCTGTAAGATTGAGAATAGATTTTGGCAGGTTAGAGAGGCTTAGCGAAGGTATGCTTGGAATCGGCGGATTGGTCGATACCTACGTCTTGAAGGATGTTACACTTACATTTCGGACAGAAAACGGAAAAGGTCATGTGGAGAATTTTGACAGGGTCTATGTGTTGAAGCATCCGATCTTGGACGAGAGGATTTTGAGAATTCCTAGCATACTTGGAAGAGACATGTTAAACAAACATGCACTGGCTTACGACAAGAGACATGAAATGGCACATATAACGGATGAGAACCTTCGATAAGTCGCTTGTTTATGCCCATAAGCCGATGTAGGTCGTTTTCGCTTTGTGAATTGTCTTCGCGGCTTTGCAGACGAACTCTTTGTTTTCCCGGTTGAAAAGGGCTTCTTCGAGATGGACGTAGGCTTTACTTTTCGAAGAGTATCTTCCCTTCAGGTCCTATGATCTTCATGTCCTCTATGCTTACTATGGTGATTCTGGCTCCGCCTTCACCCTGTTTGTGGATGATTCTGCCCAGCCAGTCGAAGACGGTGAAATTGTATGTACCTGCATTTATCGCTAAATCGTCTGTTCCTCTCCCACCATAGACCGAAACCTTGTCTCCTCCACCCGAAACGTCGTAGGTAATCTTATCATTGCCTTCTCCACCGCTTATTATGATAGAGTCATCACCGTCTCCAGCATCTACCTTGATCTTGTCGTTGCCCCTTCCGCCCCTCATTGTGATGCTGTCAACTCCATATCCGCCTCTCGCTGTCATATCATCGTCGCCGTCTCCGCCCTCCTGAACAATCCGGTCGTTGCCGTCATCGCCGTCGACGAACTGAATATCGCTGCCGCTTCCGCTCCACTGAATGACGCGGTCATCTCCGTCGCCAGCAAGTATACCTTGGTTGTCATCTCCTGTTCCGCCCATCTGGACTATTGTGTCGTTTCCATTAGCGCCCGAGACATACTGCGTATCGCTTCCCGCGAACCCTATCTGAGTGATTCTGTCCTTGTCCGGAGTGCCCAACGCTATCTGCGTGTCATCTCTTGGAGTTCCCCACTGAACTATATTGGCAGCCTCAACAGTGACAATCGTCGATGCTAAGCCAGACAGAAAGAGCATCACCATCGTAACGGCTCCAGCCACTTTCACTCCCAACATCTCACCCAATAATTTCAGTTCAGTCCAATTCGATATATAAGACTTACCTTCTCGAACCCGTATGCACCTCAACGGGGTGCTAAGCAACCTCAAGACACTCATAGGCTAGATTGAATCAGAAACCAACCTATTCAACATTCAGTAACCGCCAGAAATGCTAGAGCTTACAGTCATCCATTGAGAAGACTTAAATTGGGTACGGATTCTACTTTATTATGTCTCATGTAGGAGAGTCGAGCTTGAGCTCAGATGTGGAATTCGAAGTTCCAACATGGGACCAAATCTACAACATGCTACTAAACCTAGCTGACAAGATAAAAAAGGACAAGTTTCATCCAGATGTGATCGTTGGCATCTGCCGTGGCGGGTGGCTTCCAGCCAGAGTCATGTCCGATCTGCTGGAGAACCCAGAACTCGCAAACGTCAGAGTCGAATTCTACGTGGGGGTTGCTGAGACAAAAACCGAACCCGTCATAACCCAGCCAGTTTCAGCTTCCATCACGGATAAAAAAGTCCTCATAATGGACGACGTAGCCGACACAGGAAAGAGTCTGAAGCTGGTCAAGGATCATGCAGAAAATCAAGGCGCAAAAAGTGTCAAGATTGCCACGATCTATCATAAGCCTTGGAGCGAGATCATTCCAGACTACTACGAAAAGAAGACGAGACGCTGGGTCGTATTCCCATGGGAGAGGAAAGAAACCGTTAGAAACCTCGTCAAGAAATGTATCAAGGAGAAAAAATCCATCGAAGAAACCAAGACGAAGCTCATCAGAGGCGGATTGGATCCCGCTCTTGCCGAACGTTTCATCCGAGAGGTCAGCGTGGGAGATCTTGACTAGAGAGTCCGAAGCCTACGGAAAATTCATACTGATAACCGGGTTTGAAGGGGTTAAGATAGAAGACGCCCACCTCCTTTTCGAACATATCCGTAAAAAAGCGAAGGGAAGCTACGTCCAGCTCTTCGATGCAAGTCTAGTCGCAAGTTGGGAACATCTAAGATTCGCAGCGATCAATGCCCTAAGGGCCTTCGAAACCGGGCTAAACATCTCAAATGACCTCGCAGTTGAGGCGCTTCTCTACGCCTCGGGCCAGCATCAGATCAAGAAGGCCGTGGAATCGCTAGGGGTGAAACAGGGCTCTTCTAACATAGCGGTTCTAGTCATCGCGAAAACGCGAACGGACGCAGATGAGACATTGAGAATCATCTCAGACCTCCTGCAAGGCCGGATATCTGACGCCGTACTGGAATTGTCAAAGGAAAAAATCGACATCGTAAAAGAGTTCTTCAATATTTCGGATCTGGAACTGGAAGCGGCATCACGGGGCGAAAGCCTAGAGAAGGCTTTGGCTTCCCTTGTGATTGAGCATATGGCTCTTCTCGCCGCAAGGCGCTGAGCTGCTGATGATCACTCCAGTCTTTTCAATACCTTCATTTTGCCGAGATTGCCTGAGTGCCCCATTAAAGGTTTTTGGTGTGACTATTGGAGATATCTCCCGCAATGAGAACTCTAACTTCCGATTTCTCACTTTCTTCAGAGAAGAGAATGACGACAATGGTATTTAACGGTTATGAAAATATTTCCGGCCTTACTTTGCTTGCTAAGTTGATTTATCAAAGTAGGTTTGCAAAAGGTTCGTTATGTGTCCATGTTTTCCTGAATCAGAGAGGTAGAAGTGAATCAAAAGACTGTGGAAAGACTCACAGAGTAAAAAATCGCTATATAAGTTATCCGGGTTTTTGCCAGAACACTATTTCCTTCTTTTCATTGGAGGTCTATCCATTTCAAATCCTGCTGATAATGGGAAACTTGATGAGAACCCGTTTACCTGAAGTTGACATGTAACTAAGACTGTCCAGAAAGAGAGCACGGGAACTTCAAATTCTTGTTTAACATTGAAGTCTAGTTCCCAACTTGTTTCTCCATCCAACTCTGATGAGATTGTCTTTGCTGGTTCGTCATCAATAGTTAAACCTTTTGGTAGCACGAAAGTCATTCTTATTTTTTGTTTTCCTTCTCCCATATTCTCTAGGCGGATTTTGAATCTTCCAGATTTATTCTCTAATGTGACTTCGGGTGTAGTCTCTTCCGTCCAAGCGTCAAAACCTATTGCATTCTCTTTTCTAGCAATTCCCGTAATTCTGGGCATGCTTTCGTGTCTTTTGCCCTTCAAGTAAAAGGCTAGGAAATCATTTGTTTGAGGGTCAGTCCACTTCATCTCGTATGCTTGGCTTTCGTGAAAGTTGATTTTTCCTCCAGAAACAGACAGAGTTGACAATGGATGTTTTTTCATGAACTCCACATAGCAAGGAGTTTCAGAGAACCTAAAGAGAACAATCTCCTTTTCTTGGTCTTCAAAGCCTTGAAGCATAGCAGGCTGAAAGTCAAACCTCTTGTAGAATCGGCTTTCTTTTGGTTCATTCTTTCCTGACATTACATACATGATATTGCATTTGTGGAGTCTAGCCAAAGACAAACAACCTTCTACAAGTTCAGTTCCAACTCCTTGTCCTCTGTATTGTGGATGAACAAGTAGTCCTGCCAGTTCAGTATATGGTGGATACGGAGTGTCTATGACAGCCCTCCCGACAGCCTTACCATCTCTTTCAGCCACAAGATTATTTTCGTATTTGTCTAACCCTCTTTTTGCTAAGCGTGTTAGATGATTTTTCATATGCTCAGGATATTTTCGAAAGAACTCTTCCGTGAAGAGCACCTCAAGAATGCTGGGAATGTCACGTTCTTCTAGCAACCTTGCCTTGCCTTCCCCAATTTGCACTTCTTCACTCATGTTTATACCTCCTGTCTCATGGAGCAACCGAAGAGCATGTAGGCGTCTTAACTCGGCTTCGATTTCTTCTTTTGTTGTGCGTTCCATTATCTCCTCTAGTTCACGAGGAATATCTCTACTTGATGAGTGATTCATGGGATTTTGCGAGAAAGGATTACAGTCATCTAGGGATGGTTTCATAGTTATGCTCCTCCTTTGAAGTTTTGTTGGAGTTCTTCTGCAACTTCGTCAATGAAACGCTGTGCTCTCTTCCTTATTGCTTGCATAAGTTCCTCGTTAGAAACTTCGGGATATTTCTCTAAGACGCCATTCTCTCTAAGCCGCTTTGCCACTAGTTGAGCCATCCTATCAATATCAAACTGTGAACCTCTTTGCTGCAACTCAAGAGTCTTCTTACCTTTTTCTGTGATTGAATAATAACTGTTGCGACCATAGACCCTCTTTTCAGCCAAACCTTCCTTCAATAAGTCTTTCAAAGTAAGACTCAGGGTTGTAGGTGAAATCCCCAACTCTTCTATGATTTGAGTAAAGGTTGATTCCTCACTCTTGTGGAGGACATCAAGTATGTGAAGGCTATAAGTTCTTCCTAGAACGGATTCCATTGAGACGTCTCCAATCACTCCATTTCTACTACGATCCGTACAAAACAAGTATATAAACCTTCCCTCTGCGATTACTTAACTCATTCGATTGCTCAGAGTGTTATTGCCAGAAACTTGCTGACGATGATAGGGAGGGGTCTAAGTCCGAGCCTATAGCTATAGGCTAATGATCCACGTTGACGCCAGTCCATTAGGCTGGTTTTTCCTTTGTTACTGAAAGTATATCTACGGGTCTAATTACGGAGACTCCGGTCAACTTGGCCAAGACTTCAACTAGGACGATCTTGTCTGGGTTTTCCAAGTCTACTTTTCGTTCAATGTCGGCGGCAGCAGCCTCAATTATGCTGCTCGTTGGGATTTCGCTATGTCTCTTTTCAACCGTCACTCGGAAAGTCTCGTTCCCAAATATCCTAGGTGAAAGTTTGGTAACAGCCTCCCTGATCTCGTCCAAGTCCGTGCTGACAACCATCTCGATCGGGATAACCCTGAGGACGTAGCGAAACTCTTCTGGACGTTCGCTCAACAATTTCCTCAGATCATCGATAACCTTGAAAGGATCTAGAATCGTCTTCGCCACAATCAAGCCTATGACGTTCGTCTTCTCCACTAAGGCGCCTCTGTCACCTATCTCTCCTAAGAGGTACCATGTTTCAGAGCACGCCTTATTCTCATTTCCGCGAGAAGTCGAGATCAACAGATTGAAGTCGCGGATAGCCATCTTGGCACTACCTCTCTGCTGTCACTAGTGCGCGGTCGAAATCTTAAGGCTTCAGAGGAAGATTGCCTACGTAGTGAGGAATACGCCTATTCTCGGGGTCAGTGTTTCAAACACGGGTCGTCATTGCAGTAGCTTCGAGCCGTCACCACACATCATTCCCCAATAGATATCTTCGAGTCTTCGATTCTTAAATCTTCCCGTTTCGCTCAAGATACATGTTTATAATTCCGTTTCTCCCCTACCTATAAGACCAATAAGACTGTTAGGGGCGAAAGAAGATCAGAATCGCCGTCCTCGACGAAGATCGATGCAAACCGAACCGGTGTAGCCTAGTATGCTCCAGATTCTGTCCGAAAGTAAGGAGCAACATCGAGGCGATACGGTTCGAGGGCGGAAAACCAGTCATATCTGAGATCTTATGCTCTGGATGCGGCATATGCGTGAAGAAATGCCCCTTCAACGCTTTGTCAATTGTCAACCTACCGGACGAGCTCGAAGATGAGTGCAGCCACCGATTCGGGTTAAACGACTTCAGAGTCTTCAGACTTCCAGTGCCGTCACACGGCGTCGTGCTGGGGTTACTCGGGCAGAACGGAATCGGAAAATCGACCGTTTTAAGGATTCTGTCCGGAAATCTGAAACTCAACCTTGGAAACTATGAGCACCCGCCAGACTGGAACGAGATCATCCGATACTATCGCGGATCCACACTCCAGACATACTTTGAAAAACTAAGCCAGGGAAGACTCAAGGTAGTCCATAAACCGCAATATATCAGCAAGATCCCAGAGGTCGTCTCTGGCAAGGTTGGAGAAGTCTTAGAGAAGGTCGACGAAAGAGCTCAAATAGACCAGCTGAACAAACGACTTCAACTTGACGTAATCTGGGATCGTCCGCTCAACGTCCTAAGCGGAGGCGAACTCCAAAGGGTCGCGATAGCAGCCACGATATCTCGTGAGGCTGACGTCTACCTGATAGATGAGCCGAGCAGCTACTTAGACGTGAAGCAACGGTTAGAGGCGGCCAAAGCCATAAGAGACCTCAGAAGCGACGAAAAGACTATCCTAGTGGCCGAGCATGACTTGGCTGTGCTAGACTATCTTTCGGACCAGATCTGCGTCTTCTACGGAAAGCCCGGAGTCTACGGAATCGTCTCAAATGTTCACGGAGTTCGAACTGGGATCAACATATATCTTGAAGGCTTCATCCCAGATGAGAACATGCGTTTTAGGGAGGAAAGCGTAATCTTCCACGCCAAGTCGCCGACCTCAGGCGTAGTTGTAAGCGACACCCTACTAGAGTGGAAACCCATGGAGAAGAACTACAAAGATTTCAGATTGAAGACTGAGCACGGCGAAATCAAACGGGGCGAAGTCATAGGAGTGTTAGGACCTAACGGAATTGGAAAAACAACATTCGTAAAGATCCTGGCCGGAATCGAGAAGCCAGATCTAGGTCCGCCGCCTACCGAGAACAAGTTGAGCGTAAGTTATAAACCCCAATACATCTCAAACGATTATGAAGGTACGGTCGAGGAATTGCTGAAGAGCGTTGCAAGGGAGAATTTTACATCCAGCTGGTACCAAAGCCTAATCCTCCAACCATTCAACCTAAGCGGACTTTTCGAGAGGAATATAAACGAGCTCAGCGGGGGCGAACTCCAAAAAGCGGCGATTGCTACATGTTTGTCCAGAGAGGCCTACCTGTACCTCCTTGACGAACCAAGCGCCTATCTCGATGTCGAAGAGAGACTTTCCATGGCTAGGACTGTTAGGCGCGTCATCGAGAACAGGAACGTCTCAGCCATAGTCGTCGAACACGACATCGTAGCCCAAGACTTCACAGCCGACCGTCTAATGATCTTCACAGGAGAACCAGGCATATCGGGTTTGGCTAAAACCCCAACCAACCTGGAAGAGGGTATGAATGCGTTCCTAAAAGATATGGAAACCACGTTTCGAAGAGATCCTTCTACAAAGAGGCCTCGAGTAAACAAAGAGGGATCCAAACTAGACAGATACCAGAAGAAAATAGGCCAGTACTATTACATTAAATAGGCAAAAAATAATCCACCAACCAATCGGTCTCATTCCCACGACGGCTCAATCAGGGCTTGGTATTTCAGAAATTTGCGACATGGATTGTAGAGATGTCAAAGCTGAGGTTGAAGCCGGAGTCGTGTTACGTGAAACTCACAAGGTCAAAAAAGACTTGAAAGAGATCAACATGCTCATTGCCAATAAAGCTGCCGCTGAAGTCATAGAGTTGCACCCGCGAGAAAGGTGATGTGAAACTAAAGATGGCTAAAGAAGAGATATTATACAACTCACCATTATTCTTGAGCAGAGGCAAGAAAAATGGTGAAATCAGACTTCTTAGGCCCAGAAACTTAAACTATTTAATAATCATAAGTTAGCCTAAAAACAAAATATATATGGGAGATCGCTCATCCCGCTCACAAAGCCCTTCGCCGAGGTTAACGACTTATATAAAGCCTTTAGATCACAGATATGTATTTCGGGGATGTGAGTGCTATCCATTGAGGATGTTAGGGGCATTGTGACCAAAGCCCTCATAGAAGCCTTTGGCAGCCGTGTAGTTGCTGCTGTCCTTTTTGGGTCTGTAGCCCGATGTGAAGTTAGTGAACGAAGCGATATAGACCTTTTTGTTGTTGTTGATGATCTCCACAAAGACCCTATTGAGCGTCGATTGGCAATTTATAGAGCCCTTTCCTCAGTTCGAGCTGGGCTTAAACGGGATACAAGTATCATTGATGCAGACGTAAAGGATCTTGCTGAAGGCGAGCTTACCTCACTTCTCATAAATATTGCATGGGACGGTGTTGTGCTCTATGACAAAGACGGACACGTAACTCGGCTACTCAAGAGGATTAAGGACACAATAAGAGAGGCCAAGCTCATAAGGTATCGCACCCGCGACGGCAAGTATGGCTGGAAGCCCTCCAAGCCAAGTAGAATAACCCTGAGGGTGTAGTAGCCAAGATGGATTATGATTCGGTGGAAGAAGCCCTCTACAGGTTAGAAGTGGCTAAGGAACATTTGGAACGAGCGAGAGAAGCCCTAAAGGTTAAAGATTATCCAGCTTGTCTCGGATTTTCCCAACTTTGCATTGAAAACGCGGCGAAATCCGTTATCGCTCTCTACAGAATTCCAAGCTGGACTCATGATCCCTCCGCCGAACTTCGCGAGGTCATACAAGAACACCAAGAAGAGGTAAGCAATAAAATGGGTCCACCTGCCATCGAGAAGCTATCAAAGTTGGCTCAAGCCGCAGAAACCCTGGCTCCTGAACATGGTAGGGTTAGCTATGGAGACATAAGAGAACGTAAGCCACCGAAAGCTCTCTACACCGAGCCTAACGCTACAGGCGCCTTACAGCTTGCAGAGATTTCGGTCATAGTTGCCGAAGAAGCCGTAGAATATTTAAGTTTATAGCTAATCCGATCTAGAGCCTATTTTGCTGGTGGTTGCCAAGTTGAGCCGAGGAGGCTTCCAATGAACATGAGCAACGAGCCTATCATGAACCCCCACATGGCGGGAAGGCCACGATCGAAGCCACCGAAACTGTGGTTAACCTTGACCAACAAACAGTTCAGAAGTGGGTTCTTTGCGTGAGCCATCGAACCCTGTTTCCAAGAATGCCAGAATACTAAATTAAACACTCTCGTTCGCAGCTTAGATCTTCCATAGAGCGTGATGCAATTCTGGGGTACCATAAGTCTCTATTCGGAATCCTGTCCTCGCTTTTATTACATTTCCTCTCTGAATTCAAAGTTTTCTTGCTGCATTCTACTTGCTCCTGTCCTCAAGTTTTCTGACAGTTTGTGAAGGTTTGCATCATCCATCTCAGTTTTTGGCCTCCTTTTTCTCCTACCGCGGCTCATGAGAATTATTGTTTATCCAAACATCATTCCTACTTGGACAAATAGAATTGCAAGTATTTAAAAAAATGAGAGTCGAAGTTCTTGTCCTTTCTCCTTCCTTTAGAGCTCTTTCTTGAAGACTGTATCAGTATTTTACCCAAGAAGACTTAAATGGTTCATGATCTTTTCTCTCGTTTGATATGTCATCTGTGGATTTGGCGGTCCAAGCCTTTAGGGAATTGGAGCCTGAAGACTTCAAGGTGCTCTCAACCATCGAGGCAAATATGGGTCGATTTAGGTATGTTCCGGGAAACATCGTCTCAAGTTCTAGCGGGCTTCCAAGAAAGGATGCGAAGTTCCGCCTTGGCAGATTAAATGGGTTCGGATTAATCTTCAGATGGGTAGGCTCATATACTGGATATGCGCTCAGTGCAGCTGGTTACGACTGCTTAGCCATTAACGCTCTTGTGAAGTCAAACATCATCGAAGCTCTTGGAAAACCACTCGGTGTCGGTAAGGAATCAGACGTATACGATGTCCTCACGCCTCAGGGAGAGAAAGCAGCAGCGAAGTTTCATCGTCTAGGGCGTACGAGTTTCAGACAGACAAGGAGACTCAGAACTTACGTTGGAGAGAGGAGACACGCACCATGGTTATTGCAGTCTCGTCTAGCTGCGGAGAAGGAGTTTGAGGCGCTGAAAATAGTTCATCGCTATGGGGTCGCCGTCCCCAAGCCTATTAGTCAGAACCGCCACGTTCTCGTAATGGGCATGATAGAGGGAAACGAGCTCACTGAGTTCGCTGAGATACCTCAGCCTGAAAAGGTGTTGGAAGAGATATTATTCAACATCAGGAAGGCTTACCTCGACTCCGGGATTGTCCACGGCGACCTCAGCGAGTTCAATATCATACTCAAACAAGATAATCATATCCTAATAATCGACTGGCCCCAATTCGTCAGGAAGGATCATCCTAGCGCCGAAAACCTCCTCAAACGTGACGTCAGGAATGTGCTACATTTCTTCGATCGCAAGTTCAAAGTAGGTATGGAGCTGGACGATGCCTTGAGGTCCGTCAAGGGAGGATGACCAATATCCTTTCTTCTCTAAACCATTTAATATTAGATGAGTCTAATACCCTTCTATCGTTGGGAACGCCAGTATGAGGAGGCTTATCGCAGGGATAGATCCAGGCGTGACCTGCGGTCTCGCCGCATTGACACTAGATGGGGTTCCCGTCTATGTTGGTAGCCAACGCGGTTGGACCCTAAGCGATATTCTTAAAATGCTTACGGATCTAGGCGAACCCATCATAGTCTCTAGTGACGTTTCTCCCGCACCGGAGCTTGTGGGGAAACTTTCCAAGACCTTGAACGCGAATGTGTTCACGCCTCTGATCTCGCTTGGAACTGTTGAGAAACAACATTTGGCTAAGAACATCGCTGAAAGCTATGGGGTCAAGTTGAGTAACTCTCATGAGATCGATGCTTTGGCTGCGGCTTCAAAGGCGTATAACCATTTCAGGAACAAGTTCGAACAGATAGAGTTGCGAGTGAAAGAACTCGGTTGCAAGGTCTCCGTGGAAGACGTTAGGGCTCTGGTTATAAAAGGTTACACCATAAATAGGGCGATCAGCTACCTCACCGCTAAGCCGAAAGAAGCCGGCTTGCCACCTATTCCCGTGAGGAAGATTCCTCGGGAGGAACGGTTGAAGAATCTCGTCGATGAATTGAAGGAGAGGCTAACCTTTTATCAAGGCGAAATAAAGCATCAACAGACCGAGAACAAGGACCTGCGAAAGCGTGTAAGATCTCTAAAGAGGGAGCTCTCGGATCTTCAAGGGAAGATTGACGAGATCAGAAGCGAGCAACTTTATCAGATAAGGCGGGAGAGAGAGTACCAAAGGCTTCAGGATGATATAGAATCTCTTAAGAGGAGACTTTCTGAGTATTCAGCGACCCTGGATGAATACAAGCAAAGGTTTGATGCACTGCAGCGTCTTAGAGAGCTCCAATCTAAGGGAGAGTTAGCTCCACTAAAACCGATAGAGAGCTTCACAAAGGAGGGTCTGGAGAAAGCCTTCAGACTTTATGAGATCAAGCCAGGAGATTACGTTCTGTTGATGGATGCTGGTGGCGGGGGACCCACAACAGCTAAGACTTTGGCTAGGAAGGGGGTTAAGGCGATAGTATCCCAGACAGCGATGTCGCATCAAGCTCGAGAAGAGTTTGCCAAACACGATGTCCCGGTAATTCGAGCAGCAGAAGTCAAGGTTGATTGGATTGAGGGGTTTCCTTACGTCAACGTCCCAAGTCTCAAGGACGCACTGAACAAGCTGGAAAAGATGGAGATCGACGAATTGCTCAGTAGCGTCGAGAGCATAATCGAAGAGCATAGAAAAGAGCTAATAAACAAAGCACGCGTTGATGATCATGCATCCTCCGATGAAGAAAAGAATATTGAGCCTTTAGGCTGACTAGACCTGGCCGATGAAGAGCTGGCGCCAGTGAAATGAAAAAGAATAATAGAGATTGAACGCGAAGGATTCTTTGACAGCATAGGAGAGGCAGATTTTCTATGGAACCGGTTAAGGTGCTGGTAGTCTACGATAGTTTGACGGGAAATGTTGAGGCCATGGCTTGTGCGGTTGCAGAAGGTGCCTGGGAAGCCGAGGCTGAAGTCACCCTAAAGAGAGTTGACGAGGTTGACCTTGAAGAAGTTCCTTTGTACGACGCGTTCGCGTTTGGTTCTCCAACACATTGCGGGACTATGAGTACGAGGATGAACGAGTTCTTCAATCACGAATTCATGAAATTCTGGGGGAAACTGAAATACAAGGTTGCAGTCGCGTTCAGCTCTTCTGGTGGGCTTGGAGGAGGACACGAAATCACTCTTTGGTCGCTGATATCTGTGATACTGAACTTTGGTATGATGACGTTCGGGGTACCTGATTATGTTTCGCCTGGTGTGACGCTCCATTACGGTGCGGTTGCCGTAGGTAATCCAGATGAGAACTCCCTAGAAGCCAGCAAACTACTGGGAAGAAGATTGGTTGAACATGCTAGAGTAATCAAAACCGGTCTGAGTTCGCATTAAGATCGTCGCGCTCAGATCCGTAGCAACCCGAAACAGAGGGAAAAATCTCACGGTCTGATCGACCAAGTTGGAAGTCAACTGGGTTGTGTTAAGATTACTCCCAGCGTAACGAGAAGCGCCCCAACTGCAAAGGAAACATCGAGAGACTCTAACAAGACTAGGTTAGCGATTGAGACTGAGACGACAGGCAGAAAGAAAAGGAAAACTCCTGCATCCGTTGGCGAGACTTCTTCTAGGGCTTTATACCAGAAAAGATAAGCCATGCCTGAACAGAGCCAGCTCAGGTTTAGCAGAAGAAACCAGAGCCAAATCGATGTTGGCATTGCTGGTTTTTCGGAGACAAGCAAGATTGGAAACAGGAACAACGTTCCAAAAATCATCGAAAACACAGTCACTCTCTGAGCACCATACCTTGATAGCATCCTCTTACTGAACACGGAGTAAACAGCCCAAGAGAGCCCAGCGCCCAGCGAGAGCAGATCTCCAATTGTTCCCGCGGGGTTGAACGTCAGTTTAAGTGGCCCTATGATCGCGACGATGCCAGAAAAAGCTAGAACTATGCCAAGAACTCGTTTCCATTTCATCTTCTCCTTCAGACAAAAATGGGATAGTAAAGCGATAAAGACCGGATTCGCGGAAATTATCAGGCTGGAATTTGAAGCTGTAGTGAACTGTAGTCCTATGTTCTGAAATGTGTGGTAGAGGGTAACACCTGTCAGACCCAATATCATGAGAACCTTCCAGTCGCGGAAGATAGACCTGTCAAAAGTCTTTTTGTCTTGAGAATAGGCGAAGGCAACAAAGGGAGGCAATGCGAGCAGAAAACGGAGAAATGCCAAGTTGATGGGTGATATATCTTCCATTCCCAACTTGAGCAGTGTATAGGACGACCCCCAGAGGATAACAACAACCACGAGCATCAAGAAGCTTCCCTTTTTCATCAACGTTTCACTCCTGATACCCTACAGCTTGCAAGACAATCAATTCTCCTATACTTTCAGAAATATTTTGGATGATTCGATCTTTCTTTCCGCTTGATTTCCTGAATCCCCACTGTTTTACCAGCGATATTCGAATAACTGAATCTTGACAAGAAAAACCTATCTAAAGCTCGGCCGCTCTGCGACCCAGCAATCCCAGGCGACCAAAGAACTGTCGAACAAAACTATCATTGTAGATCACAGAGAGTCGTCAAAATATTCATTAAAAGGTTAGTCGTTATAGCTGATATGGAATCTGACTCAACCAGGTGAGTCGATCAATGCCGGAGTTTACAGACGTTTCCACGATTCTCTCGGGCGGCCTTCAGGATCGTAAGGTCAAGATTCGCGGTTGGCTTCATAATAGGCGATCGAGTGGGGGAATCCACTTTGTCCACGTTAGAAATGGGACAGGAATCATCCAATGCACAATGAAAAAGGACAAGGTCGAACCTCGGGATTTTGATCTTGTTGGCAGGCTCCCCCTAGAGTCTGTTGTCGAGCTCTCGGGTATTGTGAGAGAAGATTCGAGAGCTCCAGGCGGATATGAAATACTTATCGAAAGATTAGAGGCTCGGCACATTGCTCAAGAGGATTTTCCGATTGCCAAGAAGTATCATGGGCCCGAATTTCTCCTTGACAACCGCCATCTTTGGATCCGGAGTAAGAAGATCCGGACGATTTTGCGGATCAGAGCAAAGATGTTAGAAGCAGCTAGGGAATGGTTCCAGGAGAACGCCTACACAGAGTTTCACGCGCCTGTGCTGATCACTGCTGCCGTAGAGGGAGGCTCAACCCTTTTCAACGTCAAGTATTTTGAGAGAGACGCCTATCTTACACAGAGTTGGCAACTCTACGCCGAAGCTGCCATAGCCAGTCTAGGGAAGATCTACACTATTTCGCCCTCTTTCAGGGCTGAGAAGTCGAGGACAAGGCGCCACTTGACTGAGTATTGGCATCTAGAGGTTGAGATTCCCTGGTGTGATCTAGACGGAATAATGAAGGTCGAGGAAGAATTGCTGACTCAAGTCTGCCATACATTGTCTCGAGAAGTGTCCAACGAGCTGAAAGCCTTAGGGAGGGAACCCGAAGCGCTTCTCAGGGTTCAGCCGCCCTTCAAGAGGATTACGTATGACGAAGTCGTGGAAATTCTCCGAACCGATGGTGTCCAGTTCGAATGGGGCGAAGACTTGGGCTGGATGGAAGAGAAGCGTCTAGCATCAAAATTTGACTGTCCATTTTTCGTAACGTATTACCCAACTGGCGTTAAAGCTTTCTACCACAAGCCAGATCCTGGGAGGCCGGAAGTAACCCTCTCAGCGGATCTATTAGCCCCTGAAGGCTACGGTGAGATCACGGGGGGCGGACAAAGGATCGACGACCTAGATGAACTGCTCAGTAGAATTAGGGAGGGAAACCTTAACCCTGACGACTACAAATGGTATGTTGATCTTAGACGTTATGGTTCTGTGCCCCATTCAGGCTTCGGCCTAGGCGTAGAACGGACCTTAGCCTGGATCTGTAAGTTAGGACACATAAGGGATGCAATTGCTTTCCCGAGGCTGATAAACAGGCTCTATCCTTAGAGACATTACCGATGAGATCGACTTATGAAATCCTGGACGAAGAGAACTTTCTCTCCGGTTTTTCCCCGTAACCCTTCTAAATGGATCTGATTGTGGTAATGAACGGCTTTTTGAAGTGTTAACTCCGGCTAGAGGTCTTTGTTTCAGTGATTGTGCATGGCTAATTCTCCCTGGCCTGCCAATCTCTAGATTCCGAGTAAGTTTTCAGTTTTTCTTTATTTGAAAAAAAAGAAGGGTGTTTTCTGGGGGAGCTGCTATGAAACAGTGATAGTTACAGGTATCTTTGCCAGTAGGAAGTTTCGCTCTCGATCCCAGATAACTATGTAGCCTGAGTACGTGCCCGAAGGAGTGCCTGGTGGAACCGCAGCTCTTACCGTGAAGGAAGCGGTTCCTCCTGGTGCTACTGGATCTACCCATCCACTAATTGGGCTGAACCAATCCCACGGCGACAAAGTGGTGTACCAGTTGATAGTTAAGCTGACTGGTACGATCCATCTGTATACATTGGTTTCATCTCCTGTTCCGATGTCCGATTTGGTGGATATCAATATATAGTACGGCCAGTAGGACCATGCCCCTCTAACTGGGCTAAGCATGACTGGGGTTATGCCGATGGAAGCGGATCCATCTTCATCTTGGACGAAGCTTACCGTATTGCCATCCGGATCGTAGACTGCTAGAGACATATTGAACTCGCCCAGAGGTACCGTAGCTTCCCATTGTTGGGTTCCTCCGTAGTCGTATGCTTGAAGAGTAGCGTCTTCCCATACAAGTACCGCTTCAATGGCTTGATCCCACGGCCAAGTAGGCAGAGTCTCGGCAAACAGCTCGTTGGATCCGTAGAGCCCACCTGTATCCAAGGTGCCCTCGTAGGTTTGGCTGTCGTATAATGTCAGCATAGTATTCTGGTCGGCTTCGACATAGTAGCTCGCGGGAACCACGTCTAGATTCTTAATCTTGACCGTTACTGTCTTTGAGCTTCCTGGGGAAAGCTTGAGAGCTATATTCGTTGGGCTTGGGGCTATCTTGCTGCTTCCTCTATCGATTGTAACTTTAAGTGGGTCGCCCTTGAAATCAGTGTTGGAGGCGCTGAAAGTGTGCAATATGAGCATCCATAGTCCATGTATCTCGGGAAGCTTCCCAGTAGTGTAGGGATCTGCAACATATGCGAAATCCTTCTTTCCACCAGTCATGGTTCCGACGCCTTCCCCACCCATTGAGACGATCCTAGCCTCATGGATGGCGCCGATGAGCCCTTCGCCCCAGCCAGAGAGCGGGCAATAAGCTAGGTACACGTCGACATCTGTCCTCAAGTCACTCCACTCCACTGAGGCTATCAGATTCGGCACGTATTTCGTGTCAGAGACAAGGAAATAGTAGTACTGCCAGTCGCCTTCACTGGGCCACCCATCGACTGCAAATCTCGTGCTGACCTTCAAAGCGCTTGCTCCTGTCTCGCCTTTTATGACGGGGTTGATGGCGATTGGTATTGTGGTCGGGCTGATGCCGTTGGCTGAGACGACTATGGCGCCTCTGATGTTCTCTTTGAAGGCTGTGGCTTTGACAGTGAAGCTCGCAGATCCCCCTGGTGGAATTGACGAGATTGATGTCGGAGTGATCTTTAGGCCTGAGACAGTAGCTCTAACGATTTGAAGTACCTGAACTTGGAAGGGTATTCGGCCCGCTGGAGTGAAGGCGGAATCTTCGTACCAGTGTACACGAAGAGTCCATCTGCCTTCCTGAAGATAGCCTGGGCTTGCCGCACCTATGGCGGTTCGACCGCCTAGGTTATAGGTTCCAGCCAGATTATAGTTTACAAGTTCATCTGAAGGGTTATAGAGGGCAATTCGTACGTATCCCTGCGGCATTGCAGCTGCAGATTCCTTCGAAACCATCAACTCAGCCCTGATTGCAGGAGTTTTTGAAGGAACAGAAAAGCTATACCAGAAGTCCCATTGGTATTTGCCTCCGACAGGGTCCCAGATGGGTGCACCATCGACAACCCCGCCTCTTTGGAAGAGCATCTTGCCATCCTTGTACATCACTGATGATATCTTGACATTACTTATTGAAGTGGGAGAGCCGAAGTTTGTTATGGTGAAAGTCTGAACATCTCCGCCAGTTATCGGCCAGAACGCTTGCGATGCTGGCATAATGTACATACCGGGCGCGGTGCCGAGAGCTACTCGGACCGCTAGACCAGCTCTCACTCTGCCAGATCCCTGCATTAACACATGGTATCCCAAGTCGGTCGATGTGCTTTTTAGCAGAGATTTTAGTTGACTCGGGTCTCTGTACATTGGATCAGCATAGCGGTTTCTCAACGCTTGAAGGACGAGCGCCGCCGTTCCGGCAACTATGGGGGTTGACATGCTTGTCCCCGACCAGATGTCCCAAGCTTCCTCTACAGGCCACGGAGGTGGGCTTGGATAGTATATTCCCACTACCCAAGCTCCTGGAGCTGATATATCGGGCTTAGGAACGTTTGGAAAAGCTACTGGACCCCTACTCGTGAAATCAATCATCTGATCATTCTCTACATCTACAAGATCTCCATATCTACCCATGACTGGCCAGTAAGCAAAAAGTGCCGGAAGACTTTGGAAGAGAGTTGAAGCACCAACGGTCAAAGCATAAGGCGACGATCCGGGTGAACCCAACGTTCCGTGACCTGGCCCATCATTTCCAGCAGCCACCACGGAGAGGACCCCAGATTGATATGCCCAGACAAGGGCTAAAGAGATAGGATCGTAACCATCGTTAGGAATCTCCAAACCGCCTAGGCTCATGCTGATTATGTCGGCGCCGTGTAGCCATGCCCATTCTATTCCGGCTATTATCCATGAGTCCCAGCCCCAACCCTCAGTGGTCAGAACCTTTACTCCCATAACGTTTGCCCCATAAGCAACTCCGAGGATCTTGCCGCCAAATGTGTAGTCAACTATGCCTTGCGAGGCTATTTCACTAGCACAGAAAGTACCATGTCCATGACCGTCAAAGTAACCTTCGCCTGTAAAGTCTACCTCGAAACCAGATTCGACGCCTGCCAAGTCCGGATGAACAAAGTTAACACCAGTATCAATCACTGCAACGGTCACGCCAGAGCCGTCAATTCCAGAAGCCCATGCCTCCGTCGCGCCAATGTGAGGTGGAACCCAAGGCATCATAGGTGTGATTCTGCTCTTCAGAGACTCTTCAATCAATTTCTTGTCTGGAACCGGGGGAACCCATCTCTTCTTGTCAAGCTTGATGGTTGCAACCCAATCCTGTTCGGCGAGAGCCCTTATACCCTCAGCACTCAGCATGGAAGCAATGAAGTTCATACGTTTATAGGTTTGGACCGCCTTTGCGCCGAGCTGAGCCAGCGAAACTGTAACAGAGTCTCGTCTTTGCCCAAGCTCGACTTCCGACATCCCAACGTAACCCTCAATCACTACTATGACCCTTAGGCTTTCGTCAGGTCCCAAGGAAGCTATTGCCTTCGCCAGATCCGGAGAGATGACGTTTCTGTCTCGCTTGACCTGTTTTTCTGGGATAGCAGTATCAGATGGCACCGGATAGAACGCAATAACGACAAATAGTGAAATCAAAAAGATCGCTGCTATTTTCTTTCCCATTTTCAACACCGAGTGTGATTATCTTGCCGGAAGTATAAAAGCTTTATTTGCCATCACACAGAACTCGCCAAGCGATAACTTAACAGGAAATATCACCTCAACTGTCGAGCCACCGAGGTGAAACAATGGTTCCTACTCGTATATGCTTCGTTACGAGAAGAAGCGGAGGTTGATAAATAAGGTTAAATACCATTCTGACCATAACCGAAGGAAAGGCGTCCAGTTTGGGAGTAGTCAGTATCGGCATCATCGGCTGCGGAACAGTCGCGGAGACCTGCCACCTTCCAGCCGTGAAATCACTCCCTAACTTGGCGATCAAGGGTTTGGCTGACATCAACAGCGATCAAGCGCGGTCTCTCGCAGAAAAATTCGGCCTGGAAGAAGTCTCAATACATACTGATTATCAACAGTTACTAAAAGAACCTGATATTGACGCGGTCTGGATTTTGACTCCACCAAAGCTTCACGCTGAGATGGTCATAAACTCTCTGAAGAACGGGAAGCACGTACTATGCGAGAAACCACTTGCGACATCACCTGAAGAGATAGAAGCGATCAAAAAGGCATTAAAAAGACAGACTGAGGCATCGCGCTTCACGGTCTTGATGCCAGCTCATAACTTCATCTTCACCCCATGTTTCCACCGCGCCGTCCAGACAGTAAAAGAGGGAGGACTAGGCAAAGTAACGGCCTTGACCGGCTGTGCCGTGTCAAACCTGTACTTTTATAAAGCTAGGACTGATTTTCGCAGCCTAGCTAAAGGAGGCGTTATCGAGGACCAGCTTCCGCATCTCATATACCTCTCTCAAGATGTAGTAGGTCCCTGCTTGAAGGTTGTCTCTGTTAAACCACGTTCAAAAGGCCGCACAGGAGCTCAAGATGTGAGTGTCGAAGCTGAGCTGCAAGGTGGAGCCAAAGCCGAACTTGCAGCGGCATGGTCCGGGTTCCTACCAACTTTAAGACTTGATCTGATCGGCGAATCAGGCTGCATTTCAATGGATCTGCTTAGGAGACCGTACGATTTGGACTTCTTTAAGGACGGCGAAAGGAATTCCATCAGGATGGGTAGACGCATACGTCAGTATTTCGACGTTTTAAGAGGTTATCACCCCTCCTATCTCAATGAGCATAAACATTTTACTGATCTCGTCAATGGGGATACGCGGCCGAGAGTCACCGTAGAGAGTGGTTTCGACCTCGCTAAGACTCTTGGCGAAATCTTGAGGATTTTTGATGAAGGACCTAAATTGGCTCCGGAAAGATCTACGGTCTCCTTAGTTACTGTACGAGACAATGTTGGAGACGCTGTCAGAAAGGCTGTTTCACTTCTCGGCGGCCTAAGAATCAAAGAAGACGCAAAGGTTGTCGTCAAGCCAAATGTCTGTTTCAAGAAGAATACTGAAAACATGATGATTACTGATCCTAGAGTTCTCGAAGCTGTATTGAAGATCGCCAAGGAAAAGACGGACAACGTACTGGTTGTCGAGTCGGACAATAATTCAGGAACAGGCGACGAACGAGTAGAAAAAAGCGGCATGTTAGCAATGATAGAAGACTGTGGAGCTGAGTTCCTCAACCTCAGCAAGGACGAGTTCGAGGAGCATAAGGTCTCAGATCTAACCGTCCGAATCCCAAAGGCTGTCCTTGAAGCTGACTACCTAATCAATGTTCCCAAGATAAAGACCTGCAACATCGAGAACGCTTTCATCAGCATCGCGATGAAGAACATGTTTGGAGTTCTCGCTAACAAGAAGAAGATGCAGTTCCACAAAAACCTTACGGATGTACTTCTCTACATAAATAGAACTCTTCCTCAGGACATGATCATCGTGGACGGAGTCGTCGCGATGGAGGGACTTGGACCCGTTTGGGGGAAGCCCGTTCAACTCAACCTAGTCGTCTCGGGGATCAATCCTATAGCTGTGGATGCTGTTTGCTGCAACGTTATGGGCATAAATCCCTACGCTGTTGACGTGCTCTGGAGAGCTTACAGGAGCGGTCTAGGTTCCATTGATATTAGCAGGATTCAAGTCCAAGGCGAAGAGATAGAAAAAGTGAAAAGAACGTTTGCTCATCCGGTTCTCCTTACAAAGAACATGAAGAGCGCGATTCTAACCGCACTCAAGACTTATCTCAGTTGACTCACAATGTGGCGCGCCATTCTAGTGATGAATAATAAGCGGCGCGCGCTAAGCACTCTCTGTCAACAAACAAGAATAGGAGTTCGTACTCACTCGGGAAGTGACCTTCTCGGGATAGCCTTGACTATCAGATCAGCAGTTTCCTCGTAGCTTCTTAACTCCGTGTTTATAACGATGTCGTAGTTGAGGGGGGTGAGCCATTCTTTCTTCAATAGCCTTTCGACCATCTGTTTCCTTTCGCTATCACTCACCCGGATGGCTTCTTCGGCTTCATCGACCATGATGTTCCTGCTTTGCGCTATATGGTGAGCTCTCTTTGCCGGAGGAGCCACGAGTAAGATCTTGAAAACATCCTTGTTGCCAAGGAGCATGAAGGCTGATCTTCCCTCCACTATGGTGTCTTCCTCCTCAAGTAACTCGCCTATTTTGCTGTCTATCATCTTGTCCAAGTCTACCTCTCCAGATCGAACATGCTGCTCGAATTCTTGGAATGATTCGTTTGGATGAACCCCCCTAAAGTCTGCCACCATGCTTCTTATGATGCTAGCTGAGTTGACACATTTTAGGCCTAGCTTTTTGGAAAGGATCTGGCCTACTTCTGTGCATCCGGCGCCTAACTCTCCGCAGACGGCTATATGCATTTAGGATACACCGCTACTTCATCGTTATTATACGTATCAGAACTTAAAAACCATACTGAGATTTCAACTAAGAGTCGAAAACCTGCAGGCGCATTGGTAATCAGAAAGGTTACGAGTGGCAGAATCTCTGTTCCGATTTTTGGCGGTTGAAACAAACACCGATTAAGAAGCATTTCTGTCAAAGATATGGTCTTGCAACACACAGTACGGCGAAATTTTTTTCACTGAAGGGTTCCTGTCCGCCTGTTCTATCCATAGGTAATGATGTCGTGCAAAAGCCTAACTCTTTCTCCTATTTTTGCAGACAGATTGAGAAGATACAGAGAAACAGCCATTAGAGTTCCCGCTACCAAAAATGTGACTGAATAACCCAAAGTGTAGGAGAGATATCCCGAGGCACGCGCGCCCCCAAAAGAGAAAAGACCTCCGATGCAGCTGTATATCCCCAAAATTTCGCCCTGTCTTTGCGAATCCAGTGTCCTGAACACGAGGGAAGAAACTGCAGTGTTATAGAAAGCCCAAGAGCCCCCGACAGCTGAGAAAATTATGAGGTTTACGGCCATTAATGCGCCTCCCCGAAAAAGCGCGATTATGATTGTAGTGGTCAGAAATATGGCAGCTCTGATTGCTAGGACCCATTCGGTGCTGTCAACTACCATGTAGCGCTCAAAAAATCTCTTTCTATGGATATATAAGAAAGCCATGGTCTGCGTTACTGCGTTGGAAAGTGTGATGAGGAATATTTCACTGTCTGAAATATAGTTCTGTTTCAATGCTGGAACATATGATGTCCCGAAGATGTTGGCTCCGAGGTCAAAGATGAAAACTGAGAAATATAGCAGAGGGACCTCTCTGAGAAAGGTTAAACGTAACATCTGCAAGAATTTACGATATTGTCGGAGCGTTGGCAACCCAAAAATAAGTACTGGAAGCACGCGGAGCCTATGGGTAAATAGCTCCCTGCTAAACAAGATGGCTTTTCTCTCAAAGACCAACTTTGGCTCCCGAACGAGTCTCAGCACCAGTGCACCTGAAAGCATGGAAAGCAGCGCGCTTAACGCAATAAGGCCGTCCACTTTATAGAATGAGGTCCACAGAAAACCTGTGATGATTCCAGCATCGTATCCTATCATGGAGGCGAAAGAGAGTTTAGCGACCATATCAGGCCAAGAACGTTTGGCAAAGCTCTCCATGAGGAGAAGGCTAACAGAAGGGGCTGCGGCCGCTGATACAAATCCATAGAAGGCAAGAAAGAACGAGAAAAGGCCTAAGCGATTGAATGAGTAGATGATCGCTAACATAGCGCCCATCCCTATGTAGGAAAAGGCGATGTAGCCCTTTCTGTGGGGAAAGTATTCAATAATGTATCCCCATACAAGAGCTCCAGGAACAAGTGAGAGAAGATAAGCAGACGTTATCACTCCCACATCAACAATATTGCCGCCAAGATTCAGAATGTGAAGAGGAAGGAGTGTGAAGAAGATACCTACTGAAGCATTTATGGGTGCGAAAGCCCAGAGCCACGATGTTCTAGTCTCTCGTTCGCGCATAGACTGAAGAAGCGGATGGGGAATTTAATAAACTTTTAGAGCGTGAAGCGAGTATTTCTCTGGACCGAAAATTTCCTTAATTAGATCGTCGACTCCCTAGGTGCGGATGTGACGCCCATTATCGTATGGCGCTTTCTGTTCTTTCGGTGGTCCCGATGAGTGTTCTTACTTGACTAGCTCGTGCTGTAAACTTTTTTAATGGATCTGTTAACACTATTAGTGCCTTCTTTGGGGGGTTAATATTGGCGAGATATGTTCGTGTTGCATCCGTATCGTTTAGCGGCACGGGTAAGGCAAGCAC
>Ga0315312_1000621_pt1 | contig 37422 bp, 38 predicted proteins | sample TDP7_MG_FD_203629 | JGI IMG/M metagenome (GOLD analysis project Ga0315312, IMG submission 203629) | Freshwater sediment microbial communities from Lake Towuti, South Sulawesi, Indonesia - TDP7 | ecosystem: Environmental > Aquatic > Freshwater > Lake > Sediment | place: Indonesia: South Sulawesi... | reverse complement strand
GACTTCAATTATGCCCCTATCGTGTAAGTCCTGAAGGTGCTCCTCCACATCGGATGACGGCTTCATCTCGTGCTCCTCGCTAAGGATTTGGAGGGAAGCCCTGATGTCCTTCAGCGTCACGTAGGGCATCTTCTTAATCTTCAGGGCCCTTATGACCGCCATGAGGGCATACACCTCCACCTCTGGCAGGTTGAGTAGGTCTTCGCTCGTGATAATGTGATGCGTCTCCCCATGGACCCTTCTAACGTGGTCGAGTTCTATGCGCCCACTGCCCCGATTGTCGGCGAGGTTCCCGGAGTAGAGTAACAAGTCTAGCGCGTGCCTTATGTCACCGTTCACAGGTTTCCCCGCAGTCAGGTCGGCTATGTAGCGCATCACATCCTCCGATATGGCTCCCCTTTTGATCGACTCCTCGGCCCGTTTCTCAATGATGTCGTATATCTGCGACGCCGTATATGTCGGAAAGTCTATCGAGAACCTCCCAAGCGTGCTGATCTCCGCCTTCTCCAGGAAACCGTGGTAGTCCTTTCCCTTGGCGATGAATACGACTCCCACGACAGCTGACGCTTCCCCAGGGCTCAGCTCATTCAGCCTTGTGAGGTCGTAGACCAAGTGCTCCTTCGTGTGCCTGATGAAGTAGTCTATCTCATCTACCGTAATGAGCAGATATTTCCTATTCCTCACGAGGTCGTTCACCAAGCCGCGTATCAGCTCCTCAGCGCTCATGCTCCCGGAGTATGCTTCTGGTGCTGCCTTCTCAACCAGGTAGCGATAGAGAACGACCCGGCTACCGCCCTGTAGCTTGAGGTTGACATAGACGTGTTTGAGATCGATGGACTTCGCAATGGCCCTCTCGGTAAGCTGTTCTGCGAAACGGATGGCAGTGCACGTCTTGCCCGTACCGACTCCCCCCACGAGCTGGACTGGCGTCAGATAAGTCCTCGACAGATCGTGTACATCGAAGATCCTCGCGAGCGTATTCAGTTGTTCCTCGCGGTGGAGTAACAACCTCGGGATGTAGCGAGGTGACAATTTGCCCTTATCGGAGAAGACCGTCAACGCCACAAGCATTACAAGCTTTGGCGTTCAGTTATTTAACGGTTCCAGATGGGCTATGCATCATGTGAGGCCCATGAGCCCCGAGAAGAGAGAAAGCCCCATGCTCCTAGTTCCCGATAATCCCCGAGCCTCTACAAAGGGGTGGATCTGAAGCGATTGCCAGCAATGGTCGGGGATAACCGTAATCCCCCTCGTCGAATCATTTGGGATGATCGTCGACTGCCTGCTATTTCCTCTTCCTACCGAGTTGGAGATATCGAGTCCTTACCTTTCCCCTCTCGACTACAAGCGCGGCCCCTGGCTTCTTGCTGTCGCTATACCCATTGTGCCACGTATCGACTACGACGGTCTTCTTACTCGTCAGGCGGATGACCTTAACCATGCCGTGGGCCATCGTCACGAGCTTCACAGATCCACTGATCAGATAGAACAGCTCAGGGCAATCGTGCTTCTCCAGGAATCCGATGTCTCCGACGGATCGGTTCTTAGGCGCGTAAATCCCACAGGCCCATGATCGCTTGTCCTTGGCAATGACCCTCCACTCCTTCGTGAAAGTTATCGGTGCCTCTTTGATCACGCCACCCATGCCTCCAGATAACGCAGGTTCCAGATATAATGTATTGGGATCGTTCTTGGCAATGTCCGTTAACGGAAAGAAGAGGTTAACTTAAGGGTCCTTGCAGTCCTCGAAGATTGGATCGACTTTATCATTATCTCGCTGACGTGCATCCCCCAATCTATGCTCGGGAGCGGATCTTTGTCATTTGCCACGCAATCAAGTAAGTGCTCCGTGGAGGCAACGTAGTAGTTCCATCTAGGCAGCTCCTCTCTAGGCACATGGTACCAGCCACTGGGGGAATAGTATTTGCTCTCCTTCTTCAAAGTCAGCACGGACAGGGGGTTCTGCCCGTGTATGAACAGTGCGCCTTTACTCCCATATATTTCAATGTCGGGCATAATCCCGATGTCCCTCCTCAGGCCATCGGGCGTGACGAAGTTGGATATCACGCAGCCAAGGCTTCCGCCCCTCATGCTCAGGAGCGTTAGGGTATTGTCCTCAGCTCCAACCCTTATCCTCTGGCTCAACTGCGCCGTCCCAAGCGCCTTCCAGAACGATTCATACGGCCTGTGCGCGAGGTTCTCCGTGAATACCCCATCCGGGACGACTGCCACCTCGGGGATCGAGATCTTCGCAAGGCCCGTAACTTTAGTCGCAGGTCCCAATAGGAACGTCAGGGCGGCGATGTCATATACCCCAAGGTCGTAGATCGGGCCACCGGCCTGCCTCGTGAAGAACGTCTTCTCGCTCCACGTCGGCGGCCCCCTACCTAGACCTGCTCTAAACCAATAGACATCGCCTATCGTCCCCTCGTCGAGGATGCCCTTCGCCTTCAGGTACAGAGGGCTCATCTGAACATTTGGCTCAACCAGCGCCTTAACGCGCGCCTTCTTCACGGCCCTAAGGGCCACCTCAGCATCCCTGATGTTGGTGGCAAACGGCTTCTGGATCAGCATGTGCTTACCGGCCCTGGCGGCCTTTGCGGCCAGAGGGGAATGCGTTCCCATGGCCGTCAGGATGAAGACCGCCTCGACGTCCGCCTTCCTCAGCATGTTGTCGATGTTGTTGTAGTATTCCCTTGCGCCCCAGAGCTCCATGCTCCTCTTTGCCCTCTCCTCGATTATGTCGCAGGTGGCCACAAGATCGGCCTTGTCCCTGAGGGTTGGGAGATAGACGTCATTGGCGATTACGCCGCAACCCACTACCCCGCACTTAACGCGTCTCGTTGACATCGCAGCTCAGCTCCCAGTGCCATCCCCAGCCCATATAAAAACTAGGCCCAGGGGGCCGTTTGGCGATGGCAGGCTCTATGCAGAGGCTATGGCTGCGCGCAGATAAGCCAGATTCTCCTTCAGCTTCTCCTCTGTGGGCAAATCCCTGAAGTCCTCGACGGAGATAAACCGGTCGTAACCAACAGCCTTCAGGTCGCGGATGGCCTGCTTCACATCAAGGACGCCCTCGGCCAGGGGTGCCCCCTCCCAGTGCCAATTTACCGTGCCGTCGGCCTGCCGGGGGCTTGGCTTCAGCGATGAGCCCCCGAGATGGACATGGCCCACATATGGCCCCAGCAGTTCCAGCGCCATCCTTGGAGTCTCATATCCCTCCTGTATTATGTTAGCGAGGTCGTATATGACCCCGATCTCGGAGGGCTCGAAGCGAGAGACGAACCTGTGCGCTAGACCACTACTAACAAAGATGGTCCCCACATGCATCTCGATCAATATCCTCACCCCATAGCTCCTGGTGATATCGAGGGCCTTGGAGTAGGCAGCGCTGGCCTCCTCGAAGAGCGCGTTGTAGTTCACCTTCCTATCATAGTTGTGGGGTGCCACAACCCTGATGAAGGGCGCCTTCGCGGCGGCCGCCCCTTTGGCGAGGAGTTCGATCTCCTTGAGGTCATTGGCCGGGACGCCACTGGCGATGCCCGCAATGGCGATCTTATAGCGTCGAGATACATCGACCAGTTTCTCCGGGTGCTCTGCAAACATCTCGGGGGTGTAATCGTTCTTGACGTTCCCCCAAGGATTGAAGGACTGGCCAATCGCTGACTTCGGTATCCTCCTTATCCTCCACTCAGCACCATCATAGCCAAGTCTAGAGAGAAGGGAGGCCGTCTCCTCCATATCGTACTGCGGGAGCATCACGGTCGTGGCAGATATCTTCATCGGATTCTCAGCACAACGGCGCCTTATCCATTTATCTCGATTGCGGTCATGCCAGGGCTAGCTCGCCGCATCCGCCAGCATTCCCATAAAGACAATTATACGCCCGATGATCGACTTGACAACCAAGCGCATGAAAATTTTATTCGTGGAGCCGCCCAAGGATTATTGGTTCATAATGGGAGAGTACCTGCCCCCTCCATATGGGATCCTCCAGCTCGCGGCTTCCCTCGAGGATGAAGTCAAGGATGTCGAGATAGAAGTTCTGGACTGTCAAGCCAATCACCTGGACTGGAGGGGGCTCCAGAGACATGCGGAGGCCTTCAACCCAGATGTGGTCGCCTCAAGCGCCCTCGCAACATGCAATGCCTATCTCGCCATTCGGACATTTGAGATCGTGAAGAAGGTCAATCCCAATGTGCTGACCGTGGCAGGGGGCCAGCATTTCACCGCACTTGCCCAGGAAAGCCTAGAGTCTTATCCCGAGATCGACGTCATCGTCCGAGGCGAGGGGGAACTGACACTCGCGGATTTGGTACGGTCATTCGGACGAAATGCGCCCTTGTCGAAAGTCGATGGGATCTCCTTTAGGAAAAATGGGGGGATCCTGCACACCCCACCTCGACCCCTCATCGAGAATTTAGACGACCTGCCATTCCCAGGATATAAATTCGTAAAGGACGTGATCAAAGAGTACCATTTCTCCGTCATGGCAGGTCCCAGGACCCCCTATGCCCTTGTCGAGGGATCGAGAGGATGTCCGCACCGATGTACGTTCTGCTCCCAGTGGAGGCACTGGGGCGGGAGGTTCAGGGCGAAATCACCAAAGCGCATCGCAGAAGAGATGGAATTGTGCTACCGGGAGTATGGCGGAAGATTCATCTGGTTGACCGATGACAACCTCGGGATGGGAGAAAGGGCGGCCGATCTGGCCGACGAATTGATAAGGCGCGGAATCTCGGACGACATCATGTGGTTTGTGCAGGCAAGGTGCGATGATGTCGTAGGGCATCGAGACCTCCTGCCAAAGTTGCGCCGTTCCGGCCTCCGCTGGGTCCTCTTGGGGGCTGAGAGCAACAGCCCGTCAACCCTTGAGAGATACAACAAGGGAATAGGCCCCGAGGACATAAGGGGAGCCGTGAAGCTCCTGAAGGAGAATGACATCTTCGCGCACACGATGTTCATAATCGGCAATCGAAATGATACCGCGGAATCTATTTCCAACCTGAGGGGATTTGTGGACGACCTCGACCCCGATCTGGCGATCTTCGGGATCCTAACGCCATTCCCAGGGACCGAGACATTCGAGCTTGCCAAGCGCAATGGATGGATTGAGGATTTGAACTGGTCCAACTATGACATGGTTCACGCCATAATGCCGACTGAAACCCTCTCGAGGAAGGAGGTCCAGGAGGATCTCTACAGTTGCTACCGGGGCTTCTACGGCTCTTGGGGCAGGAGAATCAGGGGCCTCTTCTCCACGAATGGGATGACGAGGAGGGTCTACTGGTACATGGCCCTCGGAGGCGTCATGAGGCAGCTCAGGGGACTGTCTTGAGCGTGATTGCCACGTCCCGAAGCGCGACTCGAGATCTCTATTTCATGATGGCCGTCTCGCTATTCTGCCTGTTCCTGGCGACGACATTCGCTCTCAGCCCCCCAGTGGCAATGGTCAGCCCCTGGCGAAAGCCGCTCATCGGTTTGATCTTCGCATCGATCTGCGTACTGGGGATATCCGCCACTATATACCCGAGGCGGTGCTCGCGGGCATTTCGTATCCAGAGGGGGAAAGCCTACGAGCGCGAACATGGAGTTGACAGATCGGCCGTTGATGGTGCCCAATATGTAATGCGCGGACACCATGCGGATTGCGGACATTACCCCTCTCACGTCATAAGGATGGGGAGGAAGGTTTTATGCGCAAGTTGCACGGGATTGCTTCTGGGCAGCATGACAGCCCTAGCCGCAACGATCCCCTATTTCCTCAACTATTGGCATATTGTGGGGAACGCCGCGATCGTCTACGTCGGGGTCTTTGGGGTCACCCTCGGGTTGCTACAATTTCACCTATTCAAGAGCCGCGGGGGTTTCACTCGCTTGCTCCTTAACTCGTCCTTCGTAATCGGGGCATCTCTCATCCTCGTTGGGACCGACGCCCTCGTTCGCAGCCTGACAATAGATCTCTATTTAATCCTCTCAATCGTCCTTTGGATTATCACGCGAATATCCCTTTCCAAGTTGGACCATTGGAGGATGTGTCACATATGCGGCACGTCCGTTTGTAAAACTCGCTACGCGATTTAGCGTCTCCGAACCCCGTATCTAGTGATGATCCAAATTCCAATTAAGATCAGAATGAGCCCCCAGAACGATCTCCAGAATATTGTCCAGAATTCGAGGCCCATCAACCACGATACGCCCAGCATCATAATTATCAGTCCGAAGATTATTCCGGGTATTGCGCCCCCCCACGTGAGCCCGAAGCACTCGTACTTGTGCGGAGGGTCGTCCGCATACTTCCCTGTCTCAAGACTTGCGCCACAGTTCTTACATGCGACTCCACCATCAGGATTCCTCGTCCCGCACTTAGCGCAAAAGGTCATGCATGCGAACTTCCATCAGACGGTTATCAACCTTTTGGTCGCGTCCAACTTTTGCATAAGGGTTGTGGGTCAAGCCGCGTCTGTTTTACTACATGGCAAGGGTTCGAATACGCTGGCATCTTCGATTAGGATTGCTTCAGCCACGTCTTGGTCGATATATGGCGGCAGCGATCACGAGGACGCCGAAGATGATTAATACCAATGGCCATGCGCTCGGCATATCCGGATAGAACCCCTGGAGTAATTGGAAGATCCCGAAGATTATTATCGCCACGCCCACGAATGGCAGGAACCAAAGCCTGGGCACCCCGAAGCATTCCTCATCCCGTTTTCGTCTGTCATCGGGAGGCGGTGGAGTCCCAAATCCCACAGATGCCACAGGGGCATCCCCATTGCCAGCATTCAATTCAACATCGGAAATCATAGTCGAATCATCCGGGATGGATCGCGCAATTCGATGTTTTTAAGTATTGCTGAGCTTTCAACGGGTTCGATGATAGTGTCGCACTATGATCAATACCGCAACCTTTCACATGACAGGATCTCGTGTGTCTCCTGTTCGAAGCTGGCCATCGTATTTGATAAACATGCCTTTTCATGTCCATGAGCGGATAGTTTAGTTTATCTATATCCCCTACGAGCGTTATAACGTCGAATGGACATTGGCCCTTACTGAGCTTGGGCTATTGCTCATCCTCTTGGGATTCATAGTGGCATTCATAGGCATGGCCCTCACATTTCTCTCCGATAACAGACGAGGTAGCAAGGGAAAAATTTCCGGAGGGGGATTGATAATGATAGGCCCGATTCCGATCTTGTTCGGCACGGATAAGAAGTTGGTCGTCTTGATGGCCATCGTGGCAGTCGCGGTCATGGCCCTTTACATTTTGATGACGGCGGGCGTCAGACTATGAGCGGATCTCGCGAAAGCCATACAGCTCTGGGGTCAAGGCTCATATTGATCGGCCTCTCGCTGATCTTCATAGGATTCGTTATAACTACAATCGGGACCGTGAATCAGATCCCCGGCTCTCCCTCGACCTCCACAGGGATCGTTATCTTCATAGGGCCAATTCCGATAGTCATCGGATCGGGTCCACAGGGCCCAATCCTGATGGTGGCGGGCCTCATCATCGCGGCCCTTATGATCCTACTCACGATCCTCTCCCTCGGATTAAGGCGCATTCCCCAAAGGACTGAGCCAATACCCGAATGAAGCGATCGGTCTGGTAGTTGGCGGTCCTATCACATGCTCTCAAGTTTGGCCAGAAAACCCTCGGCCTTCTTGAGTATCTCCTTCGAATTCCTAAAAGTGATACGCTCGCTTGCCTCGCCGAATCCAAGCCACTCAAATCCCGTGTGCTCATGGGACAACGTCACCCTCTCGGACTTGGTCTCGGCAAGCAGGAATTCAACGTCCTTCGCTATAGTTTTCCTCTGCCTCTTATAGAAGTACCTTATCTTCTCATCGAATCCAGGTATGAACGCTATGTCCTCCATGCCCGTCTCCTCCCTAATCTCCCTTCTGGCAGTATTTTCGGGCGTCTCGCCCTTCTCAACGTTTCCCTTCGGAAAGTCCCAGTGGCCAGCCTCGTAGTGAAGGAGCAGGTATTTGCGATCGCCATCCCCCCTGAATACGACCGCTCCCACGGAGGTTTCCCGGGCCATTTCCGTCGCCACATAGCGCAAGGAAAAGGAATCTATATCTTGCGGTCGCCCTCCTATGCTTTTAGCTGTTGTAGTACCCCATCATCGCTACCATCATTCGATCGACTGTGACGTAAACGCTAGAGCATCATACTAGACCTTGCCGTATGCCTCCACTAGGACCTTCCAGGCAGTGTCGGGGTCTTCGCATGCGAATATCGATCCAGGCCCACCCCGATACGACCACGTGGCTATGGAATCTGCGCCGAGCTCTTCGGCCTTTAGAATCGTAGGAGTGAGTATCTCCCCCTCCCTTCCCTTTGGAACTTTTATGAGCGCTACCCAGATCTGGGCCAGCATGCCGTATCGATGGGAAAATTCAACACATTTTTTGCCCCATTCCACGAACCAATCGAACTTCCGACCTCCCCAGGCCCAATATGGGTCCGTTGCAAACGTCCTGAGTCCCTTGATGCCCTTCACGGGCTCCCAGGATCTGAAGCCATGGATGCCGGTCAGGTCGGGCATGAGGCAGAGCTGATTGTGTAACTTCGTGTTGGCGTTGTGGGCCACCCGTATGAGCCCATCGAGGAGGCCATATGCCGCTCCCTCACGGAATTCAGAGACCTCAGGGGTGAGCGCCTCGGGAAGCGGCGCGCTGAACTGTCTCTCGTATCCAGCCCGGCAGTGTTCGCACGAGCAGCTCCAGACCATTGGCCATTCGTCGCTACCCGCGAAATGGGGCTCATCCCAGAACATGCCATCGGGCTCGACGTGCCTGATCAACTCATCGGCCGTGCCCTTCAGCCATTCCACGTAAGTGGGATTGTTTGGGCACCCCATGTTCCATGCGACGTTTCCCCGATTGTCGATCTGGCAGCATTCGGGGTGTTCGGCCAAATAGTAGCTGTATGGTCCTGCGAATTGCCCAAAGCCATGCATGTCGACGAAAACTTCCAGGCCGAGGTCGTGGGCTACCTCAACCGTGTTTTTGGCCACGTCCCTGTAGCGCCACCAGTCGAGCTCATTGATGCAATACGTAATGCTCGTGAATCCGCAATCGGCGATCTCCTCCATGTCCGCCTTCGCGTGATGGGGGTAATAACTTCCGAGGTATGTTATGTTCTTGTCAATGGGCATGGCCTGTTGATTGACAATGGCCATCTTAAGTGGGTTTCCTCATGGATGCCACCCCCCCATTCCGCCGTTTCAAGTGGCCTTTGGCCTTAGGCCGAGCTTCCTGAACGCGTTGAAATATGTCCAGAGGTTCTCAAGCGGAACGTTATCGGGGATCGACCCCGTCACATTGATGAAGTATCCGGGACAATGGCCGGCCGTTCGGAGGCACCTTGAGACCTCGCGTACTGCGTCCTCCCTTCCCCCGAACGTCAAGGCCCTTAGGTCGACGTTGCCCATTATCACCTTCTCGTCCCCATACTTCCTCACGGTGCCCTCAAGGTCGCAGCTCGGTTCCAAGATGAAGCCGTCAGCGCCAGCCGAAGCGACATCATCGATGATCCTGTCGATGTTCCCGTCTGAGCAGAAGATAACGCGTATCCCCTTACTCCTCAGTACCTGCCAAAGCTTCCCATACCACGGGAATACGTACCTCCGGAGCCAAGCCGGGTTCATGATCGGCCCCTCCGTCATACATATGTCGTCGTGGCTGATGAAGGCCTTTATGTCGCACATCGACCATGCCCTGAAGTCCCTCATCGAGATCTCCCCAAAGCGATTGAGGAGCTTCTCGAACCTCCTAGGATCGCGGGCCGCGGCCTTAATGGTCCACTCGAGTCCGAAATGCATTACGCACCACATGAACGTCGTGCAGTAATACCCACCTGGGACGACCTGACTCGAGTAGAGCCCCTGATATTTCGAATGCGTCTCCTGAAAAGCTCCCATCACCTGTTCGGTGGATTGGTCCCCAGGGCTCGGCTCGAAGTTCAGGACGTCCTCCTCGGAGGAAACATCGTTCCGTATCCTCCAGGTGCTCGGGTAGAGTTTCGACCAGTTCCCCTTCGTTACGAAGTCGCCCTCGCTCCTCTTGCCGTCCACGCCATGGATGTCGATAGAATGCTGCGTATAGAAGATGAAATCGGTATCTAGTACCTCGTATGTCCTGGCAAGGGCCTTTTCTGGATCCCTGAAGGGATCGAAGCCAGCGCACACCCCAATCAACCCGGTATGCATGATGTACTCTATCTGGGCGACCCTCTTCGTGTCCTCCAGGTAGATCGCCGATAACCCTCGCTCATAGCACATCTGGTCTTTACCGGGAGGGGCATTATCCCTCTCCCCCCTTAAAAATCATTTTTGACGCTCGGCGTCATCGAAATCCTGATAAGGGCGCATGGGATGGGCAAGCTCCGACCATGGCAAGTCGCACCCAATTGAGCGGAACATTGATACTAGCCTTGGCGTTGTCCTTCGGCTTCATGATGATCGAGGTTCAGTTTACCCCCCTCCCCCTCATCACCTTCATCAGCTTCCCCCTCATCGCGATCGCAATCTTAGTGCTGATCGCGATTCGATTCAGATGGTAGAGGTCGAGCTTAAGCAACTCGGGCCTCACGCCCTCCGTCGACATAGATTTGGGATATCGGCCAATCACGCTTTCTGGCCAACGATGGGCACGATTCCAGCAGCCCACGTGTTCATCGAGGATGATTGACCGTCATCGTCAACTCCGACGATCTGCCCGCATGATTCGCCCATTCCGCATTGGCGTAACTACATGTGGCCAACCCCTTGAAGCCATCCAATGCCTCGCGCATTACCTTCTGGATGATTGAGAGGACACGGAATTAATTAACAACTTAGCTAATGAAACCTTGAACTTCGTACTTCCCGGCCCAATTTCCAGGATGCATCATAGGAGCGGAATTCCCGCATGGCCTACTTCACTCGCCCTCCGCATAACGATTCTACTTACGAGAACAAACTTAAAACCATCGAACTGCAGAGGCCAAAGGAACGAGTAACAGGAATGAACTGCCTAGAGCGGTTCCTCGCCATCGTGAGATTCGAGGACGTCGACAGGTGCCCTTACTGGGAACTGGGCATTTGGGGTCAGACATACGAGAGATGGCTTCGGGAGGGGCTTGAGGAGGACGACATAGAGGGGGACTGGTTTAGGGGACAACCCAAATTCGCAAGGTTGGATAGGAGGGAGTTCATACCCCTGAACATGGATCCGATCCCAGGATTCCAAAGGCCGATAGAGGAGGGCGATCGGTACTTGCTCGAAAGGGATCAGTGGGGGCGAATAAGGAGGGGGTTGAAGCCGGGCACCGCGCGTGGAACACGGCTCTCGATGGATACGTATTTGGATTTCTTCGTTAAAGATCGCGGGGATTTCATCGAGATGAAGAAGCACCTGGATCCGCGGGAGCCGTCCCGCTATCCTGGCAATTGGGATGAGCTGAAGAGGAGGTGGGGCAACCGAGATTATCCACTTTATCTGACGGAGAACTGCGGTTTCGGCGGCCTCTATTGGAACCTCAGGCAGATGATGGGCACCGAGAGGCTGTCCACGGCCTTCTACAGGATGCCGAACCTCATACACGAGATCCTGGATTTCATGGCCGATTTCTTCATCGAGGTGACGGAGAAGGCACTGAGGGAAGTCGAGATCGACGCCTTTAACTTCAACGAGGATTTCGCCTGTAAGGGCGGGCCGTTGATCTCCCCGAAACTCTTCTCGGAGTTCCTCCAGCCCAGGTATGAGTTGATCGTTAAGCACCTCCGAAAACATGGCATAAAGGTCATCGAGCTCGATAGCGATGGCAACACCGAGGCCCTGATACCGAAGTTCATCGAAGTCGGGATAGACGCCCACTGGCCCCTTGAGGCAGCGGCCGGCATGGAACCGATCAAAGTGCGTAGGAAATACGGGGATGAGCTGGCACTATACGGCGGGATGGACAAGAGGGTGCTGGCAAAGGACAGGGAGTCCATCGAGCGCGAGGTCAGCAGGAAGGTCCAGCCAATGCTTGAGCTTGGCGGGGGCTATGTTCCAACTGTCGATCACACAATTCCACCGGACGTCCCACTGGAGAACTTCCTCTACTACCTCCAGTTGAAGCGCAAGGCAATCGAAGGGCGTTGACGACCTAAAAGTTACCTAGCTCGAGCGCACGGGAACGGCATCGCGACTTCGAGGAAGCGTCCATTACTCAGGGTAATATATTACAGCGGGTAATCGAATGCATCGATATCGCGTTAATCCTTAAATGCACGTATCGATGCTGTCGCCAAACTTCCGTTATGAGGTGTCTATAATGTCAGATGTCCGAGGAAGTGAAACCCTGAGGAAGTATGAGGAGATAAACGACAGGATTAGGCGAGGTGAAGCCACCGTCATGACCGCTGACGAGTTCATCAACGCGGTTGAAAGCTCCGGCCTCCAAAGGGCCGCTGAGGAAGTCGACGTCGTAACCACGGGGACCTTCGGCGCGATGTGCAGCAGCGGCGCATTCCTGAACTTCGGCCATTCTGATCCGCCCATCAAGATGTGGCACTGCTGGCTCAACGACGTCCCCGCCTATCGGGGGATAGCCGCCGTCGATGCCTACATTGGCGCATCGGCGATGAGCGAGACGAAGGGCTTCGAATACGGCGGGGGGCACGTGATAGAGGACCTCGTCTCAGGTCGCGAGATCAAATTGCGCGCCGATGCATACGGGACTGACTGCTATCCGAGGAGGTACATCGAGACGACGATCACGTTAGAGGATTTGAACCAGGCGATCCTCCTCAATCCGAGGAATGCCTACCAACATTACAACGCTGCGACGAATAGCACGAGCAGGACCATCCACACATACATGGGCACTCTGTTGCCAAATTATGGGAACGTAACCTTCTCGGGTTCGGGCCAGCTAAGCCCGCTCTACAAGGACAGGAACTTCGAAACGATAGGAATCGGGACGCGCATCTTCCTCGGTGGAGGGGTGGGCTACGTCATCGGCGAGGGAACGCAGCACCTCCCGCAGAAGCAGTTCGGTACCCTCATGGTAAAGGGGGATCTGAAGCAGATGAGCAGACGATACCTAAAGGGCGCAACGTTCAACAAGTATGGGACGACCCTATACGTCGGCCTCGGAGTCCCTTTGCCCATAATAAATGAGAGGGTAGCTGGATCTGCAGCCCTCAGGGACTCTGAAATCCTCACGGACATACTCGACTACGGCATCCCCTCGAGGGACAGGCCCTCCGTCAAGAGGACGTCGTACGAGGAATTGAAATCCGGCAAGGTCGTGATCGGCGATTCGGTGATAAACAGCTCGTCCCTTTCGAGCTTCAAGATCGCTAAGGAGGTGGCGGAGGATCTACGCGATAAGATATTGGAGAAGCGGTTCCTCCTGAACAGGCCCGCCGAACTCCTTCCGGCCGAAAGGGAGTTCAAGCCCCTCCTCGTGAAAACCCCTGCGAAGATGAACGCAAGGAGTTGATTCACACGATGAATCTGAGACTCGTTTACAGGCCCGAGCACGTCAAGAAACCCATCCTGGCGGAGATAGTGCTCAGGAAGAAAGTCCGCCTCAATATACTTGATGCCAAGGTGAACAGCCAGAAGGGCGAACTCATAATCTCAGTCCCTCTCGATGGCGAGCAACTCAAGGACCTGATCAAGACCTTCGAGGCCGAGGGCGTCACTGTTGAGCCACTCCCCCGCATCGTCGAAATAGATCGTGAGAAGTGCACCTCGTGTGGGGCCTGCATCTCCCCTTGTCCCGTTTCAGCTCTCGCGTTCGATCCCAGCTATACATTGCTGCTCGATGAGAACAGGTGCGTTGGGTGCCGGGTATGTGTCGATGCCTGCCCGTTCAGAGCGATCAAGATGGCATAGCGTATGGGCTTGCCTGAACCGGAGCGAATATTCGCAGGCGACATTCACCGCGCAAGGAAGGCGGTCGAAGAGGCAAATCTGCTCATCCTCAGCGACCTCCCACGTGGCATCGATGTCGCAGTTGAGTGCGTCACCGCACACATGGCCGAGCTCAAGGGATACGTTGGGCTCAACCCGTCCTTCCGTCTTGCATTGCTGCCATTCGAGGTCGAAGGTTCAGCTCCGAGGGTAGCCAGGATGGCGGCCGAAGCCGCCACGCATTCGGGCGTTGGACCCATGGCAGCAGTTCCAGGAGCTCTAGCAGATCTGGCCGTCGCCAGCATGCAGGAGATCGGTTGCAGTGTGTCGCTCGTCGAAAACGGCGGAGAGATAAGCGCCGCGTCCGAAAGGCCGATCCTCGTCGCCATCTATGCGGGCCAGAGCCCAGTCTCTGGTCGTTTCGGCTTCTTCCTAGAGAAGGGCGATTTCCCGATCGGCATAGCGACGAGTTCGGCCACCGTGAGCCATGCCTTGAGCTTCGGCGAGGCCGATGCCGCCGTCGTCGTCTCAGAATCAGCAGCATTAGCCGATGCCGCCGCGACGAGGGTGTGCAACGCCGTCAGCGGGGAGGACGACAGGGCATCCGTTGAGGAGGGATTGCGAACGGCCGAGAAGATCGCCGGCGTGAGGGGGGCCATCGTGGTCCGTTCATCACACGTTGGCGTTGTGGGCACCATCCCGCGCATCGTCGCCCTGCAGGGGAGAATGGAAGAGATCTTCAAGAGGTGCCTCTTAAGTTAGCGCCACGAATATAGTGTCGCTTATATCATTCAAACGGCGATCAACAACGGACCATGCCAGATAGCAGCGAAGTAGATGGCAAAAATGCGGTAAAGAGGATGGCCGAGGCGCTCAGTGCGGGGGCGGCGATGCTCGCCGATCCGTGTCCGAATTGCTCCTCCCCCCTCTTCCGCCTCCGATCTGGAGAAGTTAAGTGCGTAAGCTGCAACGCCATCATAAGCCCGGTCGTCGACGAGCGGAAATCCGAAACGATCTCGTCCGGCACAGCGCTACAAGATCTCGAGAAGAGGGTCCTCACACTCCTTTCACAGTATGGCAAGAGGCTTGAGGCCGCCGATGGCGAGGAGGCCGAGAGGCTCCTTGGGCATGTCGAAGTCTGCCTATCCATATTGTGGAAGATCCGAGACCTCATCAAGAGCTCAGGCACGAGAGGTGCCACATAGATGGGCGGAGAGGTCGAATACGTCTCCCACCCTTTGATAAAGCCGGGCACGGTCGAGCTCAGGAACTACCAGCAGAACATAGCGAGGTCCTGCCTCAAGGGCAACACCCTCGTCATACTCCCCACGGGACTCGGCAAGACCGTCATCGCGCTCTTGGTTGTCGCCGAAAGGCTCCTCTCCCTCCCGAATTCCAGGAACCTGGTCGTAGCGCCGACGAAGCCCTTGTTGCTGCAGCACTTCGAATATTTCCGCTCGGCCCTCAATCTCGAGGAAGTCGATTACGCCCTCTGGACTGGCGAGGTGCCGCCCGAGAAACGCGACCTGGGCTCGGCCAGAATATTATTCGCAACCCCCCAGGTATTGCAGAACGACATAGTCTCAGGCAAGCTCTCCCTGAGGGAGTTCGGCCTTCTCGTCGTGGACGAGGCCCACAGGGCCGTTGGCAACTATGCGTACGTATTCCTTGTGGAAAGGTACTCTGCCCAAGCACAGAGTCCCCTCGTACTCGGGTTGACGGCCTCCCCTGGATCCGAGGAATCGAGGATAGAGGAGGTGGCGAAGAACATCAGGGCCTCATTCATAGAGGCCAGGTCGGATAAGAGCGACGACGTCAAGCCCTACGTGCAATTCGTACAATATGAATTCCTGCCAGCGCAACTGCCCGAGCCGCTGAGGGACGCGAGGGAGCTCCTCGAGGACTACTTGAAGGAGAGGGCCGACGGCGTCTCAAAGACGGGCCTGGCGCGTTTAAAGCAGCCCATCACGTATAGGAACATCTCGGCCCTCCTGTCCGATGTCAGGGGCAGCATCGCGGCCGGTGGAGCCGTTAAGGATGCCGGCACATTTCAGATCCTGAAGGAACTGGCCTCCGCCAGGAGGATCGTCCTGGCGCTCGAGAGGCTAGATACTGAGGGGGTGGACTCCTTCCTCTCCTTCATGGATGGCCAGATCCGCCAGAGCACCCGCATCGGTGCGCCAATCTCCCTGAAGAGGCTCTTCGTGGACAAGAAGGTCAAGGATGCGATCGAGCTCTGCCGACTTGTTAAGAGGACGGGGATGCCCAATCCAAAGCTGGAGATGCTGAAGAAGGCCGTGGCCTCTTCCTTAAGCGCGGGCGCTCGGAGGGCCGTCGTTTTCGCGAGCTACAGGGACTCGGCCAAGATGATACTGGACGCTTTGAAGGGGATGCCATCGGTCAATCCCGTCAAGCTCGTAGGTCAGGCCGACAGATCTGGAGACGAGGGCATGTCGCAGCGAGAGCAGGCCGAGATACTCACCTCTTTCAGGGAGGGGGAGCACAACGTGTTAGTTGCCACTCAAGTCGGAGAGGAGGGTCTGGACATCTCGTCTTCAGACGTCGTCATCTTCTATGACAATACGCCCAGCGCCATCAGGTACATCCAACGTGTGGGGAGGGCTGGGAGAAGGGCCCCCGGGAAGGCATTCATCATCTACTACGAAGGAACGAGGGACGAGGCATACCTATGGATTGCGAAGAGGGGGGAGAAGAGGATGAAGGCCCTGGTCTCGAGGCTCTCGCGCACCCTCGATCCACCAGGCAAGGGTCCAGACGAAAGGCAAGGCCTCCTGAGGGCCTTCATGGCCGATCGGAGCGAGGAGGTGCAGGAGAAGAAGGTCGCGATCATGGCGGATTCGAGGGAGTCCGGATCCCCCGTGCTCGCCGAACTCTCCAGGCTTGGCGCCGATATTAAACTTCAACCACTCGAGCTCGGAGATTATGTTTTATCGGAGCGCATCTGCGTAGAGAGGAAGACCACTAGGGACTTTGCGATCTCGATGATGGATGGGCGCCTCTTCGAACAGGCCAGGGCGCTCAAGGACTACGAAAGGGCCATTCTGATCCTCGAGGGCGAGGACCTTTATTGTACGAACGTCCTACCCCAAGCCATAGCTGGCGCCCTCGCCTCGTTGGTCGTCGATTTCGGCCTGTGCGTGTTATGGGCCAAGAATGCCCCCGAGACCGCAAATCTGTTATTTGCCCTGGCTCGCAAGGAACAACTCGACAACAAGTCGATGCCCAGGGTGCGTGGGGAGAAGAGGCCGCTCCCGATCTCCGAGCAGCAGCTCTACCTAGTTGCCGGTTTGCCGGCAGTTGAGAAGACGACGGCAAAGAAGTTGCTCGAGCATTTTGGGACGCCGCAGAACATCTTCAACGCAGATGAGGTGAAACTCCGCGAGGTGAAGGGGATAGGCGAGATCAAGGCCAACATGATCAGAGAGGTATTGACCCAGCGCTTTGCGGAGGAGTTGAGGAAAAAGTTTCACGAAGATGAAAAATGAAGCCTCGATTAACAGGATGAGGTAATTGAGAACCATAATGGGTTTCGCAACCGTCGAAACCGACGCCACCATACCCATCTCAGCCGCGTTGAACGCAAGTTAGAACTCTATCATAACCATTTGAAGAAGCACCGATGATGAGGAGAACGCCTTAAGCGCTAATTACGAGGAGCTCCACGAGGTTATGGGCATGGGGGAGGTCGAGGCGCATAGGATCAGATGGGTATTGACCCAGCGCTTTCGAGAAGGGGTTTGGTCAGAAGCCTCTTCCTGCGAAGGAACTTCATCACTACGTCCCTTACGTCGGCGGCCACCTCCTCGACCGCACCCTCCCCATCCACCCGTTCCATCTCACCGCATTCGACCAGTCTCCTGTATTCCCTCTGGACCTTCGAGAGTAGCTCCCTCTTCTCGAACTTGATCTTCCTCCTCTTTATCCTCTGAAGGGCCTTCTCCACCCGGACATCGATCAATATCGCAAGATCAGGCGGGGGCGAGAACTTGTTGATCTCCCTGACCCACTCCACGTCCCTCAGCATCACGCCTTGGTACGCTAGGGAGGAGTGGAGATATCTGTCCGAGACCATTAACCAACCCCTCGCAACTAATGGCCTGATGAATTTCTTATAGTGCTCGACCCTGTCGGCCGCGAATAGGAGGGCCTCGTATTCAGGCGGCGTATTGCGCGTCCTGTAGACGTGCAGCCTTATCACCGAGCCGATCCTGCCATACGTGGGCTCCGCCGAGTACCTAGCCCTGTAGCCCTGACCCCTAAGCCAAGTGAGGAGCATGTATGCCTGTGTGGTCTTCCCGGACCCGTCTATGCCTTCAAGGCTTATGTGAGCCCCTCGATCCATGAGAGTTACCGTTCCTTAGCGACATGGCCATGTATTTGAAGCCTGCCCTCTTCGCAAGGATTATCTAGTTGTAATTGTCAGCGCTATCGAATGCCGATGTACGACTTCGTGGGCGAAGTCAGGGATCCGATATACAAGTACATCGCCTTCACGGACGTCGAGAGGCAGCTGATGGATTCCCCTCCCGTACAGAGGCTCAGGAGGATCAAGCAGCTCGCCGGTGCCCATTTCACATATGCGAGCGGTGAGCATTCGAGATTCCCACATGTCCTCGGCGTCATGCACCTCGCAGGTAAACTCGGCGAGAAGCTACGTGAGGGGGGCTTCATGGACGGGGATGATTGGCAAAAGCTCAGGATGGCCGCCATGCTCCACGATGTCGGCCACGGCCCGTTCTCCCACGTCTATGAGGACGTGCTCAACAAGTACAGGAAGATGACGCACGAGGACGTTGCCCGCTGGCTGATATTGAACACCGCCCTCAAGGACATGATATCCGATGCCGGCTATTCGCCGGCGGAGATCGGCGAACTCGCCGTCGGGCGCCTTGCCTCTGGAAGGAGGGGGATCCTGAACCAGGTCATATCGGGCCATTTCGACGTTGACATAATGGACTATCTCGTCAGGGATTCCCATCACACGGGAGTGGAATACGGCTATGTCGATGTCGAGAGGCTGATAGGATCGATCGTCGTAGTGGATGACGTGCTGGCGATGAACGTGAACGCGATGGCCGCCCTCGAGTCCTTCTACATAGCTCGCTACATGATGTTCAAGGCCGTCTACTTCCATAGGACCGTCAGGGCCGCGGAGATCATGGCCTCAAAGGCGATGGACATAGCCAATGAGGCGCTGGGCCTCACGAGCTTCAAGACGCCGGACGATTTCCTGAGGCTCGACGATGAGTACGTCGTCTCCAGCATCATGTCGCTTAAGGACGAAGGGAGGCTGCACTACGCCCGGGACCTCATGTCGAGGTATAGGGACAGGCGATTGCTGAAGGCCGTCTTCGAGACCTTCCTCCACCACGAACACAAACTCTACCCAACCCTCTTGGGCAGGAACGAGATCCGCGAGAGGTTGGCCCAGGAGATCGCCGACATCGCGAACGTGGACCGCGAGTATGTCATTATCGACGTGCCGACAGTCCCCTCCCTCCCCTATCGTCCACTCTATGGCGAGCACTTCGAATCCGAGATCCCAATAGCCATCGAGCTTGGCACGAAGTCCTACGAGAGGAGGTCGATCTTCGAGCTCTCGCCCGTCGTCTCCTCCCTGAAAGGGTTCCTGGATGTCGCGAGGGTTTACACGACGACCGAATACAGGGGCAGGGTGCGGGATGCCGCCATTTCCATCTTCGGCGAGGCCCCCCCGGCCTTCAGGGTCTCGTTCTAGATCCACTGCCGAGGACCACGATCCGACCGACACGCCCGTCGATCCTGATCCTGTCACCTTTCCTGATCCGACCCAAGGACCTCCCGGGCGCTATCAGAAGGGGTATGCCCGATATGATGCAGCCCGACGCGATTATGGCGTCGAACCTCGCGTTTATGATGGCCGCTGGCGCGACCCCCCTCTTTGCCAAACTGTAGAGCACGTAGGATCCGACAGTGCTCCCCTTCCCGTGCGGGAAGACGAGCACTTTGCGTGACAGCCTCTCGCCCCTTATCTCGTGGCCATCTTCAATGACCTCGCCTGTCCTCGGATCGACTCCGCCGAAGAACGTTATCGGCTGCGAGGAGATGAGGGCCTTGCCCTCGGCCAAACCACCTACGACGACCTTAGCCCTTCCGATTACGATACCGCTCAACATCATGACCTCAGGCATTCGCAGATGTTGCAGAGCCTCGGCCTCAGGCCCATGGTGTTCCTGAGATAGAAACATGCCTTGGCCGAGTTCGTGGCCGGCCTCTTGAGGCCCAGTGCCCTCAGCCCGCTCCACATTATGCACGAGTCGACCACGATCGCCGCGCCCGCCCTCTCGAGCACATCGACGTAGCCGAGCTCCTTCGCCAAACCCCCGATCTCCCTGCTGGTGAAGATGAAGACGGGCTTGTCGAACTTCCCATCCCCGATCATCCCTGTGATGAGTTTCATCTCCTCGATTGAAAGGTGCGGGCATCCGAGTAGGATCGAGTCCGGCTCACTCGAGTCACACGAGAGTTGCTCCCTCGTCTCCTCTATCTCGTCCATACCGATCCTGTGTCCGGCCTTCTCGGGCGCTCTCCTCCGTGCCCACTCGATCTCGGCCGTGATGCCATCAACGTGGATGAGGGGCATCGGTCCCGCCGTCGAGGCCGCCGCAAGCAGGCCCTTCATCTTATACATCTCCCTGAACCGAACGCCCGATACAAATGGGATCGCAGATCCAAACCGAGTCCCGAGTAGATACCCGAGTGCGCCCGCCATGGCCTCGTCGATGTCGCCGACCTCGACCTCGACCCTTACGTCGGGGGCCCTATTCCCCCTCACGTGCATCCCGTAATTAGGGCCCTTCCCAGTTACGGCTGCAGCCAGCGCCGAGATGCCGCTCTCCCTGTTTGTCCGGGCGCCGAGCATCGAATTGGCGTATATCACGGCTGAGGACTCCGCCCACGCGATGTGTTCACCGGGAGATGGCCGATGCCCCTCATATGGCGTGCAGCTCAGCGTAGTCTCCGCGCCAATCGCCCTGAAGGATTCGACGATCCTCCTCTGGTTCCTGATCGTCCCCCCGTCGATGCCGTATGGATTTGCGTGGACGTCCGCGCATCCGGGATTAACCGTGGTCCTCATCCTCACCCTTACGCCTGAAGCCGCCAGGTCCTCTAGGAACTCCGCCCCAGCAGCCCCGATGCTGTAGTATGATACCCCCGAGATATGGGCGCCCCGGATCGCCACAAGGCCCCTTGCCCCAGAGCCATCGCGCAGCGCCTCTATGAGTTCCCGCATCGTCTCGCGACTTGGCTTGAGCGCACTAACCCTCAAGGCCTCGGTCTCGTTCAAGTTCCCTTTTCCCACGGTATCTTCGCGATTCTGTATCTCTCCCTATCGGCCGACAAGCTGAGGGTCGTGTCTATGCCCCACTTCGTCGTCGTCAGCGCCTTCTGGTCGGCTGAGGGGTCGAGGCTCGATCCCCTAGCGCCTTCGACCAAAATAAAATCCCCCTTGCCCTGGAACCTCGTCGCAATTGAGAAATCGATCCCGGCGTAGTCGGCAGGATCGATGTCCTCATCCAAGACGATGACGCCCTTAAGCGATGGATGCGCTGCAAATGCGGCGAGGATTGCGTTCTTTCCGTCGCCCTCGAACCTCTTCCTGATGCTCACCGCTGCGTGCAACCAGCCGCCCGAACCCAATGTCAGGCGTATCCCCGAAACCTTGGACCCTGCCCTCTCGATGCCGTCCAAGACCCTAGCCTCGTAGGGCAATCCCATCAACAGCTTGTGTTCGCTTCCGGCTGGCAGGATGGCGTGGTAGATCGGATCATCCCCGCGATACACCCCCATTACGCTGACGACCGGCTGCTCCCTGGGGATGTCGTAGGTTCCAAGTATGTCCGTCATCCACTCCCTCTCCCTCCTCTCTGCCGAGATGAGCCCTTCGATCACATACTGGGCATCGGCCGGGACGAGGAGGCCCGTCTCCCCCAGATGCGTTACCCTGAGTGGCTCCCCCATCAATGCCCCCGCGACTTTTAGTTCATCGACGCCCTCAGGTGCCGGAGAGGCGGCGGCCACCGTGACCGCCGGATGAGGGGCGATTACTATGGCGATCGGCACGTCCTTTCCGCTGGCCCTATGCTTCTCGAAGATGCGGTGGAGGTGCCGCCCTTCGACGATCCTGATGACCAAGTGGCCATCCCTCAACAGCAGCCTGTGGATGGATGCATTCTGCACCCCCGTTTCCGGATCGGCCGCTATGACCGTCGCGCTCGTGATATACGGCCCTGCGTCCTTCTCGTAGTGCGTGAGCACCGGCAATTTTGAGAGCTCCTCGGGCCCAGCCCTAGCCCCCATGGGCGAAGTGACCTCCTTGCACTCCACGGGATTATCGATTGAGTTCAAGATGTGCCTGTGGATCTCCCCCTCCTCGATCCCCAACCCCTTTGCTATGCGTTCCCTTTTGCCGAAGAGGTTCGCCACGGCCTTGCGCCCGGATCCCCCGATCGAATGGAAGAGCAACGCCTTACCGAGATCCCGTGATCGCATGATCGCCGCTGCCTGGTATCTCGGATCCACGTTGGACGTTATCCTCTCGAGGTCCTTGTCCCCTTCGAGCTTCGATAGAATAATCGATATGCTCTGTCCTGCCAACTGAACCGTATGCTCGCACCGAGCGCCATCATTTATCACTATTGGTTTTAAAGAAGGCCTCGAGCCTTTGCGCCAGGAGGGCGTCGTCGTCGGTGACCACGGCCAAGTTGTCCCTTATCCATCTCGGGAGGAATCTCCTGCAGTAGTCGGTCGCGAACCTGCTGTCAAGGAAGACGATGGCCGAGTGGTCCGTGAGCGAGCGCACCGTCCTACCTGCAGACTGCGCTGCCTTCCTTATGGCCGGCAGCACATAGCCGTAGAGCTTTCCCCTTCCAGGGTACATTCGCTCCATGTAATCGATCTCGGCCTTCACGGTGGCAGTGGGACGCGGATATGGTACGCCGACCACGACCGATGTCGTCATCTCCTTCCCCGGGAAGTCGGCCCCCTCAGAGCTCCTCCCGCCCGCCACCGCCATTAGGACGCCCCCGCCCCTTCCGGCCCGTTCCTTGAACTCCGTGAGCAGTTCATCGCTCTCCTCCGAGGTGCTCCCGCTCCTCTCCCAGTAGAGGGGCTTCCCCACGAGGCCCTCAATCCCCGCATCGCCAAGCCCCTCGAGGACGTCATAACTCGCGGCGAAGACGCCGATGTTCTCGGGCGCGCACATCGATATGGTCGCTATCCTCCTCGCCAACTTCCCGTACATCGCGGGATTGCGTGCGCTCAGTTTGGTCGTCGTACCCAACACGACCATGCACAGGATCTGCCCTGGCTCATAGGGGGCCGGGAAGCTCTCCATCACGGCGTCCTCCGGAATCCCCATTAGGTTGCGATATGATTCGAGTGGCTCGAGTGTGCCGGATGTGCTCAGCGTCGCGTATGCCGACGATATCACCTCCTCGGCCGTGTCCCTCGGGTCCAACGAGATTATCTCGAACATCGGGTTCCTCCTGTTCTCCCCGTCCTTAAAGCTGAGGATGTGGACGAACGTTTCCCTATCCGCGGTCTCGATCCATCTATTCAGGAACGTCCCGACCCTCTGGACGTACGACCTCGGGTTCTTTCCCTCCGCCAGCCTCCTCCTCGCGTTTTCCTCCCCGACGTCTATGAGCCTCCGCGCGACCGTGGCCAGCTCCTGCTCACCCAACTCCTTCTTAAGGATCGAGAGGAACTTCCTGGGCTGTATGAGCCTCTCCTCCTCGGATGTCTCTCCCGCCATCTCGTTGAGGACCTTCGCCAACTTCGCGCACGCCCTGCCGGGCACCCTCTGCCTCAGCCTCTGGGCCTCGAGCTCCGCCAACCTCAGGGCCTGCGACGTCAGGCTTTCGCCGGCCATCGCCTTGGATATCTCGGGGAGATTGTGCGAGTTATGGACCCAGACGCTGTCGGCTAGATAGGAATGGGTGCCATCGACTGTGAGGTCGTAGACCCATCTCCCAGGCCGCATCCTCCTCTTCCCGAGGATCCTTTCCCACTTTAATCCCACATCGCATTGCGTCGCCACCTCCTCGCCAGCGCCGATCTCATCGACCTTCGACCAAGTCGGCGTCCCCCCTCGCATCACGAGCAACCTCGTGGACCCGGTGGCCAGGACCGTTGCAGCCGGGAACTCGACGCTGAAGAGCGTGTGGGGTGACCGAATCCTCCAGAGGCGTAGAACCCTCCTCCTCCTGACCGTAAGGCCCCTTGGGTCTATTGAGAGCGCCCAGAGCCCCCTACTTGGCTCGCAGATCTCAGCATCCCCCCTCCTCAGGACGCGGCCATCTTCCCCGGCCTCATCAAGAGCGCCCTCCACGACATCCCCTATCTCCTCTTTCCCACCCCCGACGTCGATGGCGGTGCCTGGAGCAACGCATTCATCAAGCACGAGTACGGATCCCCCGAGCCCCCTTCTGAAATACCTGAAGAAATTGGCCCTTATCGAAGGCTCCAAGACGTAATAGTAACTAAGGGCCACCACATCGACGCCGTCGAGTGCCCGCTTTGCCACCTCATATGGGCACAACTCGAGCCCCGAGCACTCGTCCTTTATCTCCGAAGAGGTGTAGGCCCCAGATGAGAGCCTCCTCAGCAGCCTCTGCAGCGTCTTCGGATTCATCTCGACGCGTTCGAAAAACCTGCACCTGTGCGTCCTCGTCATGTGGTTGCACAGTTCCATCGCCGACCTCGGATCCTCTACGTTCTGCAGGACGAACCTGTTGATGCACATCTCCCTCCTCCCCCTGAAGGAGAGCCCGGTGGCCCTCGTCTTCTCCGAGATCCTCTGCAACTCCTCTATGGCCCTGTCGCATTGGCGGTGTGTCCGAGAGGTATAGAGTATCGAGAGCCCCCTCTCCTTCGCGATCGGAAGGGCTGCCGCGAGGATGGCGGCCGTCTTCCCGAGGCCGTTGACGCCCTCCAGGATCGCGTGTTTCCTAGCATCCAATGCATCGTGGGCCTTGAGCGCGAATCTATCCTGGTATGGCCTGAACGATCCGTATGGGAAATACCGCAATATCTCGGCGTGCAATGCTTGAGATTGATGCGCAGGGCCTGCTTTTAACCACCCATGGATCGCCCTAGGAGAAGCGGTAACTCTCCCTGAGGCCCTCGCCGAGCCTTATATTTCCGAACTCGATCGCAGCCGGCATCTGCGTGATCGCCGCAGGACAGAGCAATCCTATCGTTCGCCCCCGATAGTCGATGTCCAGGACGATCCCCAAACCAAGCGCCCCCGCCCCCTCGCTCAACAGGCCCACGATCACGCCCCTCTCCCAACCGAACCTGAGGACGTCGAATCCACATATATGGCACGTCTCTGCCCCAGGCTCGATTGCCACCAGCGCCTTCGGCGCTCCCTCATAATACACCACCCTCAACCCCGTCTGTCCCGAAAGCCTGTCCAACTCGGCCCGCTCGGGCTTTCCGGAGTATCGCAGTGGGGAATTGACAAACCGCACCTCGTCGATGCCGAAGCGCCTCCTCACGGCGTCCCTGAAGTAGGCCCTGTATCCACGCTCCCTGTTCTCCCTCCTCTCGCCGTGCGAACGCGACTTGACGTGATCGGGCCTTGAGATGTGGATGAGCTCCCTAGGTTCCGCCATCTCGCCCCTCAGGATCGACTCCTCGCCCGGCGAGAGCAGCGACACTATCGTGTCGGCCCTCAACCTCTCCACCAAGGCCGCTTTATGGATCAATCCCCCCTCCCTGATCCAACCGTCGGTGTTGACCACAACCAGCTCAACCCCTTCCCCATCCAAGTCGAGGGCACATCGCTCTATCGAACCTACGACCCTTTCCTGGCAGAGGGCCGGGGAAGTGTGCCCGACGAAGTACATCGACGATGCTCTGAATCTCTCGAGCATGTAGGACTGCCCCTTCGCGATGACCGCCGTTACGGTCGTGGGCGGGCCGGTCTCCGGCTGACCTATGTCGCCATCGACGTATCCCACGCGGACATCACTCAAGACGGCCCTGTTGGCGAGGTACGTGCAGAAGCCGGTCTTGCCGGCATCGACTCCCCCGAGGACGACGGCCCTTCCTTTGGCGGAGGCCGCGGCGTCAGCTGCGGCCTTCCAGCTCAGGGGTATGGCTTCGCCCCCGATCGCAATCAGATCACCCGCGACCTTCGCCTCGTAGCTCATCCGATCGGTACAGGGCGTGAGCGGCAGGCGCTTGCCCTTTCTCACCAACACCTCCTCGCCCTCTTCGACGATCGCCCCAAAGATGGTCCCTTCCCCTGAGAGGATGCGCAGTGAGGCGGGCCCTTCGATGAGGAGCGTTTCGTCGCGCAGCAGCTCGCCCGAGAGGGACCTCACGGAGACCACGACGCCCTTCCTACAGCCTTCGGCTTGCATAACCTTACCGCAGGAATGGCTTTATTCCCTTCGATCTGATGCGTGTGAGGGATCCGGCGCACTTGTCGCTCCATGTCCCAACGCCCCTTCACCACCTCAACTCCCTCCTCGGCGGGGGATTGCCGAGGGGAGACCTTACGCTCTTCTTCGGCAGCCGGGGGGTCGGGAAGACGAGCCTCGGCATTCAGGTAGCGGTCTCAAACGCCCTCAACGGCTCCGAGACATTTCTGATCTTCTGCGACGGCCCCTTCCCCGCCGGGCGGCTCATGGGCATAGCAGGTGTGAGCGCCGACGCCGTCTCGAAGCTGATCCACATTGCAACGCCCCCGTCGTTCGCAGAGCAACACAGGGCACTGGAGAGGTTCGAGGTCGAAGTTAACGCGCATCCCCTCACTTCGCTCCTCATCATAGATTCCGTCGACTCGCTCTACACGATACAACTGAGCCTCTTGGATTCATGGGGAAGGGAGGGTCAGATCTCGGAGGAGAGCTTCATCCTCAACAAGCACCTCGGACTCATCTCCAACGTCTGCAGGTCGAAGGAGATCGCGGCCCTGATCACATGCAGCGCGAGGCCTTCGGAGGACGAGCCGTTCGAGGAACCAGCGTCCGCGCGCCTCATGGATTATTGGTCCGACAGCATCATAGAGCTGTCCAGGGAGCCGGACGGTTTATGCCTGAAGCCGGTTAAACTGAAGGGCCGTCGCCGGCTAAAGGAGGGGCAGCGCCTGCGATACGCGATCAACGATAAGGGCCTTGAGCTCCTCGATGAGGGTGGAACTGCCGATGATGATTGAGGAGTTGGCCTTCCAGGGAGCGACTGCCATCTACAAGTTCCTCCCGGCGTATCTCGCAAATGCCTCGGCAATGGCCTTCGGCGGCGGCAGGACTATAGATGGCGGCCGCACCTTCATCGACGGCAAGCCCATCTTCGGCTCCCACAAGACCATCAGGGGCGCCATCGCCGGCGTGATCGTCGGATCGATGGTGGGATTGGCCCAGGGGGAGGCCGTCCTCGGCATCCTGATGGGCTTGGGCGCGATCTTCGGCGATCTTGCTGGCGCGTTCCTGAAGAGGCGCCTCTCCCTTGTACCGGGCGCTCCGCTCCCGGTGATGGACCAGTTCGACTTCCTCTTCGCGGCCTACCTTTTCTCGTCTTACTCCCTACAGGTCCCACCGTCGTCGATATTGCTCGCCTTCATCTGCACGCCCGCCGTCCACGCGGTCTCGAACTACTTCTCCTTCCGCTTGGGCATGAAGGAGGTCCCTTGGTAGGTAACGGGAGCGCTAGCCCTGCATCTTCAGATATCCTATCTCGTAGATCATTATGCTGCCGAAGGCCAGAAGGCCGAAGCCGATCACGAAGATCATCCACATCGTCCTCGGACTGTGGGAGTACCTCGTGCTCCTGTAGATCAGGTACATCCCCGCGACACAGGCGATGTAGAGCAGCGAGATGAAAATTCCCTCCAAGAATGTCTGCTCGAGCGAGTTGCCCCTGTAGATGAAGGTGGCGCCCAAGGACCCGCCGCCCGCCACAAGGAAGCTCGGGCTGTATATTATGAGGTAGGAGCCACCGCCGAGGAGGAAGGCGACGACCAGGACGATGCCGACCGTCAACAGCGAATAGAGTGTGCTGGGGAACGTCCTGCCGTACTTCCGCCTCGCCTCGATCCTCTCCACTAGGAAGGATGAGATCCGGTCGATGGTCCTTTCCGGAAAGGTCAGGATGCCCTTGATGGCCTTGGACGTTTTTATCCTACCTGAGTGGTCTCCGAGCAGAACAGTATTTTAAGGCTTCTCCCACCGCCCTGTGGCGTAATTGAGTAGTTGCATCTGCTGCGAAAGCGAAAGGGAAGGGGCTTCCGAGTTCTGCAGTTCTCACGGCATGGCGTATGAGAATCTGCTGAAGGGCTTCAGGGATTGGAAATCGGCCATTCCATCGATGGAGGCCCCGGAGTTCCTCTCTAGGATACTGGAGGTGGAAGGCCTTGGGAGCTGGGCCGCCGACGTCGCGAAGCTGCTCCTATCAGAGCCCTCACTGGCCGAACGTTTCTCGGATGATGCTCGGAGGCGTTAGGCCTTCGCTCGACGGGCCTTTGCGGGACAGGCTGTATTGACGCAGAGCCTCCATGGCCTGCGCCCCTTCTTGAACACGGCCAATACGGGCCAGCCGCACTCCCTGCACTTCGCCCTCGTCGGCCTGACCGTATACGGGCGCTGCGGCAGGGGCGCCGAGTAACTGCATCTCCCCTGCGAGTAGTTCGAGCAGCCGATGAACCTCTTCCCAGACTTCTTCGAATTAATTATGGTGAGCCTCCCTGTGCCGCAGGCGGGGCAATCACCAACGACCCTCCTCAGTGCCAGTGCCGAGACGGCCCCCTTGCTGAGGCTTCTCCCGATCTCACCCTCACGGCCCTTGATGGCCTCCAGCGATGGCTCGAGCTCCCTTATGGCGGAGTCGATGATGGCCCCCTTCTCCAATTGCCCGAGCTCGATCCCCTCCATCTTGCCCTCGAGTTCCGACGTGAGCCGGACGGAAACTATGGTCGGACAGAACCTCTCGAGGGTCTCGATGAGGGATAGGCCTAGCTCGCTCGCCTCCATCCTCTCACCCGAGGCATAGCCCCTCTTGTAGAGGGTCTCCACCATCTCGGCCCTGGTCGCCTTCGTGCCTATTCCCTCTTCCTCCATGCGCTTGACGATGCTCGCCGGATTGAACCTCGGGGGCGGCTGGGTGTATCTTCCCTCCGAGATCACCTCGACGACCTCGACGCCCTGGCCTTCCACGAGTCCCGGGATGGCCTCCTCCGAATGTGCCGAGTAAGGGCCATACACATCGACCCACCCCCTCTCGAGCATCCTCCTGCCGTGCAGGAGGAACTTGCGCCCGCCTATACCTATCTCGATCCTTACCGACTCCCTCACTCCCGACGGCGCGAACGCTGCTAGGAATCGCCTCGAGATCAGGTCCAGGAGCTTCCCCTCATCGACCGTCAGGGCCCTCTCTGGCCTCTGGCCAGTGGGGTAGATCGCCGGATGGGCTGGATCGTCCTTCTTGCCCTCACTCGGCCTCAGGTCGCGTTGGCGGAGGAGGTCGTCGGCCGACTTCCCATAATCCCCCCTCATCCCGGCGATGATGCCCCTAAATCCTATGCCGGGGGGCAACTTCTGTGAGCCCGTCCTCGGGTAAGAGATGAGGGCCTCCAGGTATAGGCCCTCAGCTACGCGGAGCGTCCTGCTCGGCGTGAACCCGAATGCCCTGTATGCCTCGGACTGCAGGGAGCCGATATCGAAGGGCGTGGGCGGCGGGATTTGCGCGATCGCCCTCACCACGGCGATCACCTTTCCGGCCTTCTGCCCGCAGTCCCTCAATATCGCCCAAGCCTCATCCAGGCTCCCTATCCTCCCCCCCTCGTACTGGGCATGCAGGATTTTGCCATCGACGTCGACCTTGGCCTCGACCACCCAGTATGGGACCGGGACGAAGGCCCTGCTCTCCCTCTCCCTCTCGACTAGGAACTTGAGGGTCGGGCCCTGGACCCTTCCGGTGCTTATGGTGATGTGCGTCTTCACGTTCGGCCTAATGGCTTTCGTCAAGGCCCTTGAGAGGTTCACGCCGTAGATGAAGTCGACGATGTGCCTGGTCTCCCCCGCGTCGATCATGTTGAAGTCCAGAGTTGGCTGAAGGTTCGCAAACGAGTCCCTGATCTCGCCCTCAACGAGCGTCGAGACCTTCATCCTCCGGCAATTCCCGGGAGGGGCCGAGTACGCGTACCTCAGCACGTTGTACCCTATCAGGCTGCCCTCGATGTCATAGTCACAACAATTAACATACACGTCCATGTTGTTGCCCAATCCCCTCAGGGCCTCGATCCACCTCCCAACCTGGATGTTCCTCTCGACCAGGTCGCGGGGGACCCACTCAACCGAGTAGACGGGATAGCGTTCCCTGTCCTTTTCGTCCCGAGCCCTCAGCGCATAGAGGTGGCCGAGGGCAGAGGTGACGATGAGCCTGTGTCCCCCCCACCTGGCCTCGTACGCGGGGGCGCTGCCGCTCTTCAATCTCTTCGGTTGACGCCCTTCATCGAGCGCTCGCGCAATCCTGGCCGCCGCATCTGGCTTCTCGGCCAGCAACAGTATGTCCAAGGCATCTGGATCCCCTTGTGTACCATTCGATAAAAGCATCTTGCCATTGCGGAGTAAAGGATAAGTAGTGTGTTCGGCGAAACGCCGTCGCAGCGTTGACCCAACGCGTTGTGTGCGCGAAATGTGGGGCCGTCCTCTACGAATCCACCGAACTGAAGTCGCCCAATGAGATCGTGCAGGGGCTCGGAGGCGGTTGCCCATCCTGTGGCAGAAGAATAGAGTACAGCCCGCGCAACTTCGATCCCGAAAAGGTAAGGCTCGTCACGAAGCCATAGGGCCACGGGGTATGTCCGTCCTGAACCTCTTCAGGAACTCCTCCCTCTTGCCGCTGTTCCAGCCCCCGACGTCCTGGTAGTAGCCCGTGACCCTCGACCACCATCTGACCCTTTGGGACCTGCAGCTCGGGCATGTCCTGTGCACGCCCCCCTCGACCTTGTTGCAGTCCTCGCAGATCGTCAAGTCCCTCGTGTAGGCGAAGTATCCGATCTGGCTCTGGGTCGAGATCCTCTTCGTCATCCTCAGCAGGGATTCCGGATCCGGATCGCGTTCGCCGAGCCAGACGTGGAACATGTTCCCGCCATTGAGGATCGGGAAGAACGCGTTCTCGATCCTCATCCTGTCCATGAGCGGCATCTTCGCCCCCACGTACACGTGCGTGCCATTGCTGTAGTACACCGGCACGTCCCTCTCGCCCCGGCCGAGCATCGCCCTTGCCGCACCGAGGTCTCCCTTCACGGTGGCCTTCGCCCTGTCCCTGAATTCGTCGCTAAGGAGGTCGCAGACGGCAAGCCTTTGCGCGCACGATTCCGCGGGCGTCCTCGCAAGCGCCAGCTTCATGCCCGTCCTCTCGCGGAGCACCCCCAAGTGCTTCTTCATCTCCAGCAGTGCCCTGATGGCGAATTTAACGGACTCGTCCGACTCGTGGAGCTGTCTGCCCGTGTGATATTGGGCCATCTCGTTCGCGCCGACGAGGCCGATGGTGTAGACGAGCTCATCGAAGTCGACGGCCGGGGGCCCCCTCTTCCCCCCGGATGGGTCCAACGGCCTCTGCGTCGCGAACGGCATCCTATCGTTCTTGAGCATCAGGCCCATCCACCTCCTCTTCGTCTCGAAGACCTTTATGCTCAGGTCCATCAAGCCCCTCAGCTCCTCGAAGAGCCTCTCGTCATCGCCCCTCGCCCCATAGGCGGCCCTCGGGAGGTTGAGGGTCACGACCTGCCACGAGCCCATGCTGAAATGGGCCCCATCTGAGAAGTGCATCTTCTCATTGAACTCTTCGTTAGTCTCAGAGGTCTCGACGAAATTGTAGGAACAACACTGGTAGCAGGAGACGCCCTTCCCGTATCCCCTGTACTCGGGTATCATGTTGTCGAAGTACGGCGAGCCGAATTTCGCCGCGATCTCGTGCGTGAGGAGGAGCTCGTCCTCCACCTCCGGCCCGAACGTGCCGGGCGTTATCCCGTTCTCGAGCTTCGGGAAGTTGAAGGGCTTCCCCCAGTAGTCGCCCTTGAGGGCCACCTCGTTGATGGCCCTGTAGAGGAGCCTGACCTCGTCCTTGTAGGACCCATAGGTATCGGGCCCGACCTTCCCGCCATGGACGACGGGCATGTCCGACCAGATCTCCGGGACGGAGGGCATGATCTGGATGTTGCTGAAGACCGGCTGCCCTCCCCTCGCGACGTACATCTGAGTCAGTTCGAAGAACATCATCTGCATCAGCTGCTTCATCCCGTCGTAGCCCAATCCCCTCATGTAGGGCGCGAGGAAGACGAGGTAGTTGTAGAAGCCCTCGCCGCCCGAGAAGTTGGTCTGGGCCGCCGCCAGGACCTTCACGGAGTGCAGCACCGCGACCTCCGGCCTCTTCGCGGGGCCAGCGACGGAGGTCTTGAAGCCGAGGCCATCGGGCATGAACCCATAATAGAAGAAGTACCTGAGATCCCAGTTTTGGCAGAAGGGCCTCGTCCCGAAGTACTCGAGGTCGTGGATGTGTATGTCCCCCCGGAGGTGTGCGTCGGACTGCTCCATCGGCATCAGGAGCAGGTACTCCTCCTTCGAGGTCTTGTCGCTCTTTTTTTTATGGGCTGTCTCGGCGTTGGGCTGGAGATTCGCGTTCTCCTTCGACTCGAAGCCCTTGCCGATGTCTATCTGAAGGGCATCGTAGACGGGCGTCCCGACCCGCGTCATGATGTTGCGATAGACCCTGTAGTCCGGGTTGCCCGATTCCTCGAGGAGGACGTTGTTCACTATCTCCCTTATCAGGGGCCCCGACACGAACTTCAGGTCCATACCCGCGACCTTCCTCTCGACCTTCAGGGCAATCGCCTCCGCTTGCCTCTTCGAGATGGCGTGCGTCCCGAGGAATTCCTTCGCGATGGCGGTCTCCCTCAGGAGGGATTTCACGATCGCCCCCCTGTCCCAAGGCACGAAGAAGCCGCTCGTCGCCCTCACCATCGGCATCTTGCGTCCCAAGCGCTTCCCCCCGAGGTTCACGGCCGATCGCCCCTAACCTCGTTTGATTAGGTCCGAGATCATCCTCTCGTCCAACCTTCCGTCCTTGAAGACCTTGTCAGGACCCAGGAATTTGCCATCGATCCTGAGTATTGGGGCCGAGAGGACGAAGATGTTGTTCACGATCAGCTCTGCCGCGACGTCCGTATCGGACAGGTCCATCTCCTTATACCTGATCCCCCTGGACTGAAGCCACCTCTTCAACTGCGAACATCTCGCGCACTTGGGCGTCGTGTAAAGCCTTATCGTATCGAAGCCCTCTCCTATTCTTTACCGAGTGCCATCCGGGCCCTAATAAGCTGCACGGAATCGATGGGCGCTGAAGCCATGCCGGAAATCGCGAATATCCTGCCGGGACCGAGGTAACGGCCACGCTCGCCCGTTTCGAAGGTGCCAAATAACCATCTCGCGCGGTCAATGGCGCGTGAGCGAGAGAGAATGGAGATCGGCAGAGTGTCGGATTTGTCCGGATCTTTTGAGGCGTTCCCCGGCGTAACCGGCAAGATCCTCTTCGGGGGCAAGAACCTCATGTTCTTACTGGTCGAGATTAAGGGAGCGGGGATCGTGCCCGAACACAGCCACCCGCACGAACAGATGGGCATCTGCCTTTCGGGCAGGGCGGAGTTCAGGGCTGGCGGTCAGACGGCGATCGTGGGGGCGGGCACGGCATATTGGTTGAGATCGAATGAGGCGCACTCCGTTAGGGTCGTTGGTGAAGGGGGCGCGACATTCCTCGACGTCTTCAGCCCTCCGCGCGAAGACTACGTGCAGAGGGCAAAGGGATGATGCGAGCCGACGAGGCGGTTCGGGGTGCGGTCATGAGGACGGTCGATTCGAGTCGCGGTCCGCGCGCGCGTCGAGGCAAACCAGAAATACTGCCCGCACGGCAAGTGGCTCCGCGTGATAGGGACATGAAGCCAAGGATAGGGGCACAACTGATAGTCTGGGGGGAAAGGCCGGATAAGGATCTCGCCGCCGTCCTGACGGAAGTCGCCTCCCTCGGATACGCTGGCGTCGAGATGGGGCCTGAGCCACTCCAGCGGATGGGTAACCCGAAGGAGCCGTTTGCATCGAGGGGGCTGGCCCTCGTCGGCCTTCACATCGGAGTTGGTGACATGAAGATCGTGGAGACCTGTCTGCATCTCCTCAGGAAGTGCGATTCGCACTATCTCCTCTTCAGTGGCGCGGGTGGGAGGGGAAACACGGAGAAGGAGTACGCGGAGGGCTCGAAGTTCATGAAGGCCGCCGCGGAGAAGGGCAGGGACTTCGGCATCAATGTGTGCTACCACAACCACTATCAGGAGATCGTCAATGGCGCGAAGGGCATCAAGATCATCTGCGGAGCGATCGAGCCCGAGCTCCTCTCGCTCTGCGTCGACACGTTCTGGGTTCAGTATGCGGGGGAGTCCCCGGTCCAATTCCTGATGGATAACCTCGAGAGGGTTTCGTACCTCCACCTCAAGGACCTGAGGGGCAAGGATTTCGTGGAGCTCGGACAAGGGATTGTCGATTTCCCGGGGGTCTTCAGGGCGATCGAGGGGAAGGGCGTCGAATGGGCTGTCGTGGAGCAGGACACGACCAAGAGGACGCCGAAGGAGAGCATGCAGATCAGCAGAGGGTATCTGAGGGAGAAACTCGGAATTTAGCCTTACACAAGTCCTCCCCCCTTCTGGGGGATGACATTCGCTCGGGTGGCCTTCCCGCATCCTTCCGCGTCCTACCCCGAGCGAATTACCCCTTAATTCTACGATGCAGAAGGCCTCGAGAGCCACTCCACAACGGGCGTGTGAGCGAAGCTGACTAAAATTTCATGGAGGAATCTATCAAATCGTAAAGTTGTCCCATCGAAATTGCTCAAATGACACACGGTAACCATTAGTCCACCATATTGCTGTATACTATTAGTACGTGGTCGAATATGACTAAGGCGCAAAAAACACATCCGGTCAGATCCAACTTGGCAACCGTATTCTTTTCTATGGGCCTCCTTGGCATCATCCTATTCGCCATGAACCAGCCACCTCCTAATCGTAGTGAGGGTTTGGCGATGCACATCCACGTACACTTGAGTATCTCGATCGAAGGACGCAACTTCGCCGTCCCATCCGACGTCGGCATCAACCGTGAGCTCTGGATAGACCACGGCCTTGACGATTTCAATCCCGAGGGGATGTCGTCCCTCCATACGCATGACAGCTCGGGAACGATCCACGTCGAGTCTACGGTTGTTAGGAACTACACGTTGGGCGAGTTCTTCGATGTCTGGGGAGTGAGGTTCGACGATAAGTGCATCTCCGATTACTGCTCGAACGACAATGATGCCTTGAGGGCATACGTCAATGGAAATCAGATCTCAGACCCCAGGGACTACGTTCTCGGTGACGGCGACGAGCTTCTAGTGGAGTTAGGGAGTAAATAGCGATAAATCCCCTTTGTCCGAATGTTTTGCAACGTATCTTTGATACTTGCCTCTCTCAGGGATAAATTGAAGTAGGACCTAATACGCTGATGCTAGTCGCCGACCATGAGTCCTAAATCAAGGCCGATCGAAGAGGGGAGGAGGGGGAAGAGGCGAGAGGGGGGAGAGGAAGCCAAGGCCATTGATGAGGCCGCGATCCATCCAAAGTATGAGAACATCGAGGACATTCCTGGGGTTGGGCCCGCAACTGCAAGTAAACTGATGGAGATGGGATATGCCACAGTCGAGTCCCTCGCAACGGCCGCCGTCAATGAGCTCGTGACGGCGGGCATGACCGATAAGGCCGCCACGAGGATCATCTCGCTGGCCAGGGACGCGACGGAGGTCAGGTTCGTACCGGCCTCGGAGATCTTGGCGAGGCGCGCCAACATACAGAAGTTGACGACGGGGAGCAAGAGCCTGGACGACCTGATAGGCGGGGGGCTGGAGACGATGACCATAACCGAGTTCTACGGCGAGTTCGGCACTGGGAAGTCCCAGATCTGCCATCAGCTCTGTATAAACGTCCAACTTCCCCCCGGAAAGGGAGGGCTTGGGGGCAACGCGCTCTACATCGATACCGAGAACAGCTTCAGGCCCGAGAGGATCATGCAGATGGCTCAGAAGACTGGGCTCGACCCCAAGAAGGTCGTCGCCAACATCGTGGTCGCGGAGGCCTACAACTCCGACCACCAGATCCTGATCCTTGAGAAGGCCGACCAGGTCATAAAGGCCAACAACGTAAAGCTGATAGTGGTCGATTCGCTAATGGGCCACTTCAGGAGCGAGTACCTCGGAAGGGGGGCCCTCGCGGCCAGGCAGCAGAAGCTGAACGGCCATCTGCACAGGCTCGAGAGGCTCACCATCGCCTTCAACGCCGCTGCCGTCGTGACGAACCAAGTCATGGCCAAGCCGGATGACTTCTTCGGCTTCGGCGCGTATCCCGTGGGCGGCCACATAGTCGGACACAGGAGCCACAGCAGGATCTTCCTCAGGAAGGCCGCGGGCGGTAGGGGGAACAGGGTCGCGAGGCTCGTGGTGAGCCTGGACCGCCCAGAAGGCGAATGCATCTTCAGGATAGCTGAGGAAGGGATCTCGGACGCTGAGGAGGAGAAGTAGGGGGTCAATATATTCGACATGAGGAGAGAGCTGCCTCACGATTTCGAGGCACTTGCCCCCATTATAGCGGTAGCAGGTGACGAGAAGGGAATGGGGGAATTGGCGGCGAGGGCGATACTGGCGGATGTCGAGGGCACAATGCGAAGTGGGAAAAAGGCCGTTATGCTCTTCGCCTCAGCACCTTCTCAGCATACCACTTGGAAGGCCATGATCGATCTCGTGAATGAGGGCGAGTTTATGATCGACGTAGAGAAGCTAACGGCCTTCCATATGGATGAATACCTGGGTTTAGAGCCCGATGCGCCGCAGCTCTCGGAAAAGTCTTGATGAAGATGCTATTTGAACCAATGGGGATAAGGGAAGAGAACGTCCATTATTTTAATGACAGGACGTGTTATGGAACGGCCATCGAGCTGAGAGCGGCGCTAGCGAACAAAGAGCCCAACGCCGTGATCGACGCGCTCACGAGGGAACTCGAGGGGGAGGCGAACGGACATGCAGAAGATGTCACTTCTGAATTCGTCGATGCAGGCGGCGTCTTCGATATATTTGTGGGGGGCATAGGAAAGCACCCCCATTTGGCTTTCAACGATGCACCTTATGCCAAGTTCGATGAGCCGAAGACGATAAAGGTCGTCAGGTTATCCGAGACCTCACGCACACAACAAGTGGATGATGGGGAGTTCATGAAACTGGGGGATGTTCCGACGCATGCGCTCACATTTTCGCTCCCACCGATTTTCAAATCGAGGAAGATCCACATAATCGTCCCAAAGGCCTTCAAGGCAGAGGCCATCAGGCAAACATTGGACGGGCCAATATCTGAGGAAGTGCCTGCATCAGGACTTCGCG
>Ga0315312_1000620_pt1 | contig 37422 bp, 36 predicted proteins | sample TDP7_MG_FD_203629 | JGI IMG/M metagenome (GOLD analysis project Ga0315312, IMG submission 203629) | Freshwater sediment microbial communities from Lake Towuti, South Sulawesi, Indonesia - TDP7 | ecosystem: Environmental > Aquatic > Freshwater > Lake > Sediment | place: Indonesia: South Sulawesi... | reverse complement strand
GATATTCTCGTCGAGGTTGACCCATCAATAGGCCTGGACTTTGTAACCTTAGCGGAAAGAATCGAGAAACTGCTCGGCGTTTCCGTTGACCTTGTCTCAAGCCGGGCAGTTAAACCCAGAGCGATGAAATATATTGAGCCGGAACTGATTTATGTCTAAACGGTCTATAGATTTATTGCTAAACGACATACTCGAATCAATTGACAAAGTAGAACAATATACGCGGGGGATGTCATTCGACACATTTTCCAACGACCAGAAGTCCGTTGATGCGGTGGTCAGAAACCTTGAGATTATAGGAGAGGCCGCAAATCGGCTGCCGGATGACTTTAAGGAAAGACATTCAAATGTAGAATGGCATAAAGTTGTTGGATTGCGAAATCGAATCATCCATGAATACTTCGGCATCGACCTTCAGATTATCTGGCAAATCGTTCATGCGGATTTACCTGAACTGCGTCAAACTCTGTCCCGAATATAGTGTATTAGGGATAGCCACCTATTTGGGCTGGGGGCAGTGCACAGAAAACGGTGACATTCATAATAGAAATGGTGGGCGTAGCCCACCCTATCAAAGAATCCACCTTTTGCTTGGCCTTAACAACCAGTAACAAAGAAAAGCTTATACGTAAAGCGCGTACGCGCTTTACGTATTGATATATCAAAACAAAAAGTAACGTAGCACAACCATCTTGGTTGTAATTTAATTCCACAAGCTGGAAGCTTGTGCTACATTGCGCAAAAAAGATTTTTCTTGAAAATTAAGCCGTTTTCGGGTATAATAATTCTAGATGCTTGATTCTGGATACTCGATACTGAATAGCAAATCGTCAATCTTGAACCAGGAGGGTCACCAAATGGACATCATCTCACAAGATGCAATTAAACTCGGCTGTTCAGGCGGCCAGGGCAAGAGGGTGCAGGTGACCAGGATAACAGGTAATCAGGATGCAGGATACCAGGAGACCAGGAAATCAGGAAGGATCGCTCTGATAACCCGATACTCTGATAATCACTGCCTGGTAACCAGATAGCCTGATACCCACTATGATTACGCAAAACAAAGCCAATTTACGAAAAATTCAAATGGATGTAAGTTTAATTATAACAAGGGATTATGAGAAAAAAACGAACAGGACACTTGGTGAAAACAAACCCAAACAAAGCCAATTACAAAACAGAAGTCAGAAGACAGCATGTCAGGCGTAGCCTTGGCGAAGACGGAAAGACAGAGGACGGAAGGCAGGCAATTATTACACACACCCGAGAGCACAAAGAACACTGAATTAGATTGCATTATCGAAAGGGATTAGATTATAATAATATAAACAACTTTAGCCGCAGAGTTGAGATTATCTCGATGGTAAATATCGGCTTGGACGTCTTGATATAAGGATAGAAATTAAGATGCGCAGGCGAAACGCCTTTACATTAATAGAGCTTTTAGTAGTGATTGCCATTATTGCGCTATTGATGGCGATTTTGATGCCGGCTTTGCAGCGCGTCAAGAAGCAAGCTAAGGAGGTGGCGTGCAAGGCCAATCTGCATGAATGGGCACTCGTGTTCGCCATGTACACCGATGACAATAACGGGTTATTAATGGTTGGGTATAGTGGCGGGATTAACGGCATATGGATCGGTGCCTTACGGCCTTACTATAAGGAACCCAAAATCCGTGTCTGTCCAACAGCTACAAAGCCTATGACGGAAGGAGCGAGAGGTACGTTCGCGGCGTGGGGCGTCTTTGGAACTGGATTAGCATCTGATGACCCAGGGTGGTCCGGGCCAAAAGAGCAGGGCGACTATGGTAGCTATGGCATGAACGAGCTGGCGTACAACACGCCCCCGGGTGAATCCAGAGCAGCAGATTGTTGGCGAACCGTCAACGTCAAAGGAGCCGCTGAGATTCCCTTGTTTTGCGACTGTATATGGTTCGATGTGTATCCACGTGATACGGACCCTCCTCCAGAGTACGAAGGTGATGTAGTAAAAACCGGAGGTTTAGGTGAGATGAAGCGGGTTTGCCTCAACCGTCATAATGGATATATAAACGGCCTATTTATGGATTGGTCCGTCAGAAAGATAGGGCTCAAAGAACTGTGGACGCTCAACTGGTATCGCGGGTTCAATATGGCAAACGCCTGGACCACCGCGGGTGGGGTCCGGCGAGAAAACTGGCCAGAATGGATGAGAGGATTTAAAGATTACTGAGAAACAGCAACAGATGTTACAAGCCGGCCATCTTCAGAACGGTAGCTATATGGCGCTCCCAGCCAAGAGACATGATGTGAATTCCCTGGCATAAATCTTTCAACTGTTTTATTAAACGAGCGGAGATTTCCAGGCTTTTTTCGACCCTTTTTTCCTTCGGCACAGCGGCTAATTCATCGATAATCTCATCGGGAACGTGAATTCCCGCCACATTTTCGTTCATAAACTTAGCCATAGCGGGCGATTTTAAGAACACAATTCCAGCCATGACCGGCACTTTTCCGCCAATGGCGGACTTTACTTTTTCCATAAAGCGAGCGAACTTATCCACCTCATAGACCGCCTGCGTCTGGAAAAATTCTGCGCCAGCGGCGACCTTTTTGGCCATCTTGATAATCTGCGGCTCTAATGGGTCTGCGCCGGGATTGACCACCGCACCGAGGCAAAACTGCGGCGGCTGACCTTCCAATTCGTTTCCCGCCATGTCTTTGCCATTCATTAAGGACTTAACCGCTAATAGCAATTGCACCGAATCCAAATCAAATACCGGCATCGCCGCAGGGTGGTCGCCCAATTTGGGATGGTCGCCGGTCAGGCACAATAGATTCTCGATACCTAAAACGGCGGCGCTTAAGATATCCGACTGCAAGGAAAGACGATTACGGTCTCTGCAGGTTAACTGCATAATTGGTTCAAGGTCTCTATCTTTTAGAAGGCGACAAGTCGCTAATGAGCCAACCCTCATTACGGAGCTTTGCAGGTCAGTGACATTAAAGGCGTCAGCCTTACCCCGTAAAGGCTCCAATTCGTCAAGTATCTTTTCTATTTCTATGCCTTTGGGCGGCCCAACTTCGCAGGTGATTACGAACTTGCCTTGCTTAAAAAGCTCGCTAAGTTTCATGCCACAAATGCCTCCTTAGACCTCTATGTCGTAAAAAGATGTCTGACGCAGCTGGCTCGACGGCAGCATCTTACTGTGGTCTCTGGGGCTGCGAACCTTCTTTAAGTTTTCTAAACGCCCGATTTTCTGGAGCCGTTCGAAAATCAACTGCCAGCCACAATCCTTCTCTTTGTCGACTTCGCACTTTCCATCCTTGGCGCCGCCACAGGGTCCATTAAGCAGGCTTTTTGCACAAAAGGTGATTGGACAGATACCCCCGGTATAATCCAGAGCACAGTCGCCGCATGCCTGGCAGCGTTCTTCCGCCGGCCAAAGGCCCTGCAAGCCGCCCAAGGATACTGTGTTGGCAGCAGGGTGCACAACTTTATTTATAACCTTCGAGACTGTCTGGACTCCGATACCACAAGTTAAGACCAAAATAGAATCCGATTGCTGGAGCTTGTGCATTTGCCTGGTCAGTCTCGTTGTGACCAGCATCTTGTTGCATAAGAAATCAACCAAGCACGTGCCGGTTACATTCTTGCCTGCTTTTTCCAGCTCAGCAGTCATGGCCGACAGAGCTTTTTCTCCTCCGGTTTTGCAGACCTCCGCGCAGCCATTGCAACCCAGAAGGAAGATATTTTCTTCTTTGCCAAGCGACTCTAAGATTTCCTCTATCGGCTTATTTTCTGTGTATAACATCTCCAATTTCCTCTAAGACTTGTTCGATGACTTGCGGGATACTTTGCGCAACCTTCTCGGTTAGCTCTAAACCCAAATCTATCTCTGCAGGCTCAACACCAACGACTACGATTTCTTCAGGCAGAGTATCCATCTTTTCTGCAACAGCAATTGCATCAAACAAATCGAGCTGATGTAAACTTAATTGTGATTGTCTAAATATAGGCGTTTCGAATTTCGAATTTCTAATTTCAAATTTTACTACAGTGCCTGGCTTATTGCCGGCTCTAACTGCATCGATGACCACTAATTTATGCAAGCCTTCCTGTGACAGGAGGATGTCTAATGCAGTGGTTCCGCCATCGATAATTTCCACGTTGTCAGGCATGTCCTCGTTTTGCAATTGATGGACTACGTGAACACCAATACCCTCATCCCTCAGCAGGATATTGCCTATGCCAAGAATTAAAACTCGATTTTCTATTTGTACGTCAAACAACCTTAAAGAATCCTAAGCGGTTTCCTCTAACATCAACTAAATGCACTGAACAGGCTAAACACGGGTCAAAGGCCCGCACAATTCGCACCAGTTCGAAGGGATTTTCCTTGTCTTGGACTTTGGCTCCGATTATCGCCTGCTCGACCGGGCCGGGCTGGCCTTTATCATCTTTTGGCGAGGCATTCCAGGCTGTGGGCGTAATTACCTGATAACGGTTGATTTTTTTATCTTTGATACTTATCCAGTGCCCAACTGCACCTCGGGGTGCCTCGGTTAGGCCAGCACCTTCGCCGGCATCAGGAATGTCACTTCCAACGATTGACAGCTCATCAGGCTTTAGGTGCAAAAGCCAATCGACCATAGCATCGGCAACAAGTTTGGCTTCCAAGGCTCTTGCTGCGTGCCGGCCAAGCACTGAAAATAGAGCATCAATTTCAGCTCCAACCTGGTTGAGTAGCGAATCAACCAATTCTTTCACTTTCGTATCACCTTGCACATAATTACTTACCATTCGAGCCAAAGGCCCGACCTCGCAAACCAGACCTTTATACCGAGGAGACTTCAAAAATGAATATGCCTGTTTTTTCTTAATATCTGGTTTTGTTTCTCCTATCGCTGGGTTTTTGCCTGAACCAGAATCATCGTACCAGGAATGTTTTACATCCTCCGTAATATTCTCCTGGGCGAACGGTTTAGATTTTAAATCTGAGGACACAATGCCGGTCTTGAACAACTTGCCGGTTGGCAAATCAAAGCCGCCATACACAAGGAGTCTTTGGCACCCTTTGCCAATCTCGAAATAGTCACTGTATGTCTTTGCTACCGCTATCACATCTGAAATATAAACATTGTCGATAAATTCACGTATTTCATTCAACCGCCATAAGAAATTGGTTATCTTATCCTCAGCGGGTTTCTCGGTTACACCGCCGGGGACAATGCCGACAACATGCGGCATTTTTCCGCCGAAAATGGAAAGCATCTGGTGACATTTGCGCCTGATATCAAGAGCCTTTAAGTAGTGATTTACTAATTCAGCGTTAACCTTGCCCGATACTCGATAATCACCTTCGTAGCGTGGCACAAAAGGTGCCAAATCACCGACCACACCGACGGCATCCACATAATCAAGCGCTGCAAGATGATAAAAATGCAAGATATGCGACTGTAGAAAGTTGGAGCCGAAAATAAGAGCACGGAGAATCTTGCCGTTATCAGGGACTTTATTCTTTAAGCCGAAGGCATCATCCAGACACAGTGCCGACGCTGTCGCATGAGCAATCGGGCAGACACCGCAGATCCGCTGGGTCAAGTGATTTGCGTCACGAGGGTCTCTGCCCTGAAGGATTATCTCAAAACCGCGAAAAAGTGTGCCGATACTTTTGGCATCTTTTACCACACCATCATCGACCACAGCCTCGATAGCCATGTGGCCCTCTATCCTGGTTATGGGGTCAATCTTTATTTTTGTGACCATGCCAGTTCCTCGAAAGTAACCTTTTCATACATTGGCGAGGTGCCATCTGGAAATCCCGGCTCCACACAGCCGATACAAGGTGACCCTGCTTTAACGCACCAATTCACACCATTATTCCACTGCCGCAATGGACAATCCGCATAAGTGTAATGCCCCTTGCAACCTAATTGATAAAGGCAGCCTGCATCACCTAATTTCTGAGCGAATTTCCCTTTGTCGAAATCCGCTCGTCGGGGACAATTCTCGTGAATCAATTTACCATAAAAAAGTTTTGGCCGGGCCAGGTCGTCCAAATCCAGAGAAAAACCCCCAGTGAAACTGGGGGCTAAATATTTAGCCCCGCGTTCCACGCGGGGTCTTATTGCCGCGAAAAGAATCACGGATATTGTTCCTGTAAACCACTCCGGATGCAGGGGACAACCAGGCAGATTGACCACCGGGGTAGCGATAGCGTTATCCTCAAATATTTCTCTTACGCCTTTACAACTGGTCGGATTAGGCTTAGCTGCGGGAATCCCGCCGAAAGTAGCACAGGTGCCGATAGCGATCGTCAACAGTGCGCTGCGGCCAAGTTCCTGGACAGTTTCTGTAATGGTTAGATGTTTGCCGTCTTTCTCACCGATAGTGCCGTAAATACCGCCCTGGGCGGTGGGAATTGCACCTTCCACGACTAATATGTAGCCGCCTTTTCTATTCTTTTGGGTATCTTTTAAGACCTCGATGACCGGTTCTCCCTGGCCAGCCATTATAGTCGCGTGGAATAGCAGGTTCAGTTGCTGTCCAGGCACCAATTCGTCTAACAAAAGATTTTGGATCCTGGGACTGACTGCATTCAAAATAGAAACGGAGCAGCCTGTACAGCCTGCTCCTTGCAACCAAATTACGGGGTATTTTTTAGTAGCCACCTTATTCCTTTCGATAATATAAACCGTCGCCGTGCCGGCGACGGCTAAACAAAATATTTAGTCCACAGTTTCACCGGGGGTTTTCCTTTCAGCGAAACGTTTGGCCGACTCAACAGTGTTATAAAGTAGCATCGTTATGGTCATTGGACCCACCCCGCCAGGCACAGGTGTAATTAGCGAGGCCTTTTCCTTCACTGCTTCAAAATCCACATCACCAACCAGACGATAACCCTTCTTTTTCGTCGGGTCCTCAACGCGATTGACACCAACATCAATTACCACCACACCTTCTTTTACCATATCTGCGGTGATTGTGTTCGGCCGACCTGCAGCGGCGATGAGAATGTCCGCCCGTTGAGTATGAGATGCAAGGTCCAAAGTTTTGGTATGACAGACAGTTACAGTAGCATTTGCGTTAGGCTTTTTCTGGATAAGCATATTTGCAAGTGGCTTGCCGACAATATTACTTCGGCCAACTATAACCACATCGGCTCCTTCGATGGTTACGCCGCTGCGAATAAGTAGTTGAATAACCCCGTGCGGCGTACACGGAAGAAATGCCTTTTCTCCTACCACCATTTTGCCGACATTCATTGGATGAAATCCATCGACGTCCTTAGCAGGGTCAATCGCCAGAAGGACTTCAGCTTCGTTAAGGTGATTGGGCAAAGGCAATTGCACTAAAATGCCGTGGATTTTTGGGTCTTTATTCATCTTCTTAACTAAGGCCATCAATTCTTCCTGCGAGGTTTCGGCTGGCAAGCGGTTATCGTCGGAATAAATGCCTATCTCTTCGCAGGTCTTCTCTTTAGCCGTGACATAGGATTTTGAGGCTGGGTCTTCGCCGACCAAAATAACTCCCAGGCCTGGGATAATACCCTGCTTTTTCAATTTGGTTACTTGCTCTTTTAGTTCCGCCCGCATATCAGCGGCCACTTGATTACCATCAATAATTTTTGCTGCCATCGGGCACTCCTAGAGAAAACCCCGCAATAAATTGCGGGGCTAAATATTGTAATTAAAACAATCCTTGAACCTTTCCAGTTTTGACGTCCACATCAACCTTTCTGAAGGCGGGGTTAGACGAAGTTCCCGGCATAAGGCTGATGGTCCCGGCGCAGGGACAGAGGAATTTGGCGCCTGAATAGATCAATATGTCACGGATAGGCAGTGTCCATCCCTTGGGCACACCCTTTACAGACGGGTCATGGGTAAGACTGAGATGGGTCTTGACCATCATAGTAGCATAATCATCATATTTCGAATCAGACTCAAGACTCTTAGCCTTGGCCTCGGCCTCGGGTGACCAGCTAACGCCATCAGCTCCATAAACTACTTTAGCGATTTTTTCGACCCTCTCTCTGAGCTTCATTTTCAGAGGATAAAGGAACTTAAATTCAGACTCCTGTTCACAGGCTTCTTTGACAGCATCAGCCAGCTCCAGAGTACCATCACCGCCTTTAGCCCAGTGACTGGAAACGGCACAGCGTGCTCCCGCAGCCTCAGCAGCCTTTCGAACCAAGGCAATCTCTTCCCTAGTATCGGTATGGAAGGTATTAATGCACACCACCGGGTTAATGCCTGAGGTTCGAACAGTTTTGATGTGTTGCAGCAGGTTGGGCAGACCTTTCTCGACGAGCCCCACATTCTCTAATTTATATTCATCAGGCAGGTCTATGCCAGCGACCACCTTTGGCCCGCCGCCGTGCATCTTTAATGCCCGGATAGTCGTAGTGAGCACTGAAACATGTGGTTTAAGCCCACTATAGCGGCACTTTACATTCCAGAACTTCTCAAAGCCGATATCGGCCCCAAATCCACTCTCAGTAACGTGATAGTCAAACAGCTTCAGCCCAACTCGGTCGGCAATTATGGAGGATTGCCCCACGGCAATATTGGCAAATGGCCCGGCGTGCACCATGCAGGGCTGATACTCTACCGTGCAGCACAGAGTGGGATTGATAGTGTTGCGCATCCAGGCAGTCATAGCACCACCAACCTCTAAGTCACCGGTGGTAATGACATTACCTTTTTTATCGAAAGCAACTGTAATTTCGTCCATTCTTTTTCGCAGGTCTTTCAGGTCAGTGACAATGGATAGCATAGCCATAAGCTCTGAGCTAACAGCGATACCGAATTTGGACTGCATCATAAATCCGTCCATACGCCCGCCAAGGCCGATGATAATGTTCCTGAGGCTCTGGGCGCAGAAGTCCATGACCCAGCCCATCTCCACCCGAGTAGGGTCAATATCTAAGCGTCGCATTTTGGTTAGCCTTTCCAGTTGTTCATCATCATAGTTGCGCTCGTGCTGCATTCGGGCGGTAAGAGCAACCATCGCAAGGTTATGGGCATTCATGACGTCGTTAATGTCTCCGGTAAGCCCCATGGAAAATTCTGTCATCGGGATAAGTAATGCGATGCCGCCGCCAGCAGCGGTACCTTTGATATTCATAGTAGGCCCACCTGAAGGCTGGCGGATACAACCACCTACATTCAGTCCTCGCTTACCCAAGCCTTCGAGGATGCCCATAGTTGTGGTGGTCTTGCCTTCGCCAAGCGGCGTAGGAGTTATAGCAGTCACTTCTATGTACTTACCGTCAGGCTTATCCTTGAGACGGTCGATGATTTTCAAGAAATCCAGCTTAGCTATTCTCCCGTAGGGGAGCATTTCATCTTTTTCTAAGCCCAGTTTCTCTCGCCATTGTTCCGGAGTTGGCATGTTTTCTTCCGCTATCTCGGCGATCTGCCAATCCTTCATTTTTGTCGGATCAAGTTTCACCGCTTTAGAAGTTTTGCCTTTCTGCACCATATCGTAATCCCCTTTACTTTCTGTAAAATTTGGTAACTGGTTATTGGTAACTGGAAAATGGTAACTGTTAATTACCAATCACCAATTACTAATTCAATCGGAGCATTGTCCTCAAAAATCGCTGAAACAAGTATAACCGTAGAGCTATTTTTTTGCACTATTTTGCTATTTGGGTAATTCTTAATCTCAAGAGGTTAGCCATAGGGGTACAAAATAGCTGCTTTGCTGAGTGACGTCAAGATTGATTTGGCTGTTGCTTTCAGGTTAACTGGCGTGTATAATCCGCCGCGCTCCAATTGACCTGTATCAATGCTCTGAACCCCGCCCAGCGCTGGGCGGGGGCTGGGTCTTTCGCCGAAAGACAATTGGGGTGGGGTCTTAAATATGGCTAAGTTCAAAATGCAAATCTATCAAAAACTGGTCAAAGATAGTGGCGGCGCAACTAAAGAGAACTTATTTAGCTTGTTGGGCAAGGTTCAAGACAAATTCGGTTGTATTCCGCCAGAAGTGGTCCACGACCTTGCGGCAAAAACTGGGGTTGCGGAGGCACGAATTTACGGTGCGCTGACATCCTATGGCCACTTCAAAGTTAAATTGGAGGCGTAAAGTTGCGGTGAAAGAAAAGAAGGTTTTAACCGGACGGGTGGGCAAATACAAACCTCTGGACCTGAAAGCATATAAGGCTCTGGGAGGTCTTCAAGGTCTTAAGCGGGCATTGGATATTGGACCCGAATCAGTAATTGAGGAGATTAAAAAATCCGGTCTTACCGGCCGTGGCGGTGCAGGATTCCCAACAGCGCTTAAGTGGGCTTCGGCTGCCCCAAAAAAACAACAGCCAAAATACTTTATTTGTAACGCTGATGAGGGCGAGCTGGGGACATTTAAGGACAAGGTCCTTCTGGATGGTGACCCCTGGGCGGTGCTCGAAGGAATCGTAATCGCAGCTTATGCCATCGGGGCTGAACAAGCGTATATTTACATAAAGGGCGAGTACGAAAAAACGGCCAAGCTATGGGACAAGCTCGCCGACGAAGCGAAAAAAGCAAGAATTCTGGGAGAAGGGATTCTGGGTTCAAGGTTTTCTGTCAGCCTACATATAGTTAGAGGTAGAGGGCCATATATCGCGGGCGAGGAATTTGCGCTTATCGCTTCACTTGAGGCACGTCGGCCTATGAGCCGGCTTAAACCACCCTACCCAACTGAAGAAGGGCTTTTTGGAAAACCTACCGTTGTAAACAACGTCGAAACAATAGCCAATGTGCCCGTGATTCTGGCAAATGGTGCCGAAAAATATCGTAAATTAGGTGTTAAGGATGACCCCGGCACAAGGCTTTTTTCTTTGTCGGCAGATGTGAAAAAACCGGGTGTGTACGAGCTTGAGATAGGCTCAGGGACTCTCGAAGAGCTAATCAACGAGCTTGGCCAAGGGACAAGGAATGGTCGGCCTATAAAAGCGGTACAGCCCGGCGGAGGAACCAGCGCGTTTCTTGGCCGAGATTCTTTGGGCTGTAAGCTTACAGCTAAAGCTATCAGTGAAGCTGGCAGCAGCATTGGAACAGCAGGAGTAATCGTATACGAAGAAGGCAAAAATGCCGTCGAAATCGTCAAGGGTCTGCTGAAATTCTATGGGGCTGAATCCTGCGGACGCTGCTCGCCGTGCCGCATCGGTGTCGTGAGAATGAAAGAAATCGTTGATACTCTGTCTCGCGGAGAAGCAACATCAGATGACCTGACGCAATTGCGCGAAATCGGCAAGGCGTCTGTTGCTGCATCCACATGCGGGATGGGCCAAGCGTTTCCGCTGCCGGTGCTCTCGGCATTAGAGCTTTTCCCAGAAGATTTCGAGACGGTTGTTCAAAAAACCCCCAGTGGAACTGGGGGCTAAATATTTAGCCCCGCGTTTCACGCGGGGTCATCTAATGAAGTGCGGGGCGGAAGAACAATGAAAGAAGTTTCTCTGGAAATCGATGGCAAAAAAATCACAGTCAAAGAAGGGACAAATATTCTTGAGGCAGCTAAAACAGTTGGGATCGATATTCCTCATTTGTGCTACGACCCTCGCGTACAGCCTATAGGTAGCTGCCGATTATGTATGGTACAGATAGAAGGACGCGCCGGTCTAACCATGTCATGCAATACAGCGGTGGCTGAAGGAATGAAGGTGAGCACCGAGAACGAAGAGATCGCAGCGACCAGAAAAACGATCCTGGAATTGATTTTGTCGCAGCATCGAGTAGCGTGCACAAGCTGCGATAGTGATGGCGCATGCAAACTTCAGGACTATGCTTACCGCTACCAAGCCGATGAAGCACGGTTCGGTCTTGCGGAACGAAAACTCCCGCAGCCAAATTACACCTCCAAAAGCGAGGCCATTGTCTATGACGCGGACAAATGTATTCTGTGCGGCCTATGTGTAAAGTACTGCGAAGATGTCCCAATGGCTGAGGCCCTTACCTTTGCTGGAAAGCCTGATGATATGCAGGTATCGACAGCGTTTGGAATAGACCTTTTCAAAAGTTCCTGTGTGCTTTGTGGAGGATGTATAGCTGTTTGTCCCTCAGGAGCAATGCTTGACCGAACGGCAGTTGGCAAAGGCAGGGAAAAAGACCTGGTAAAGGTGCGAACAGTTTGTGCGTATTGCGGCGTGGGCTGTCAGCTCGACCTTAATATCGACCCCAGAACAAACAAAATTGTCAAGGTCACCAGCGATACAGATTATATACCGAATAAAGGTAATCTATGCGTTAAGGGCAAATTTGGGATGGACTTTGTCGGCCATCCGGACAGACTCACCACGCCTCTTATAAAACGAAACGGCAAATTCGAAAAGGCTACGTGGCAGCAGGCAATAAAATTTGTTGCTGACCAACTTAACAGGATAAAATCTGAAACTGGACCCGACAGCGTTGCAGGGTTGTCTTCAGCTAAATGCACTAATGAAGACAATTATATCTTTCAAAAATTTATGCGGGCAGCCATCGGCACGAACAATGTGGACCACTGTGCACGTCTGTGTCACGCATCAACGGTTGCTGGCCTTGCCAGGGCGTTCGGCAGCGGGGCAATGACAAACTCTATCGAAGAAATAAAAAATGCAGAGTGTATATTTGTGATAGGCTCAAACACATCGGAGGCACATCCGGTAATCGCGCTTTACATCAAAGAAGCGGCAGTAAGAGGTGGTGCCAAGCTCATCGTAGCCGACCCGAGGGACATCGAGCTTGTTCGTATAGCTTTTCTGCACCTGCAACAGCAGCCCGGCACCGATGTGGCTCTGATAAATGCGATGATGAATGTGATTATAAGCGAGAACCTGTATGATAAAGATTTTATCAACAAACGTACCGAAAATTTCGAGGCAGTGGCCGAAGCCGTAAAAGAAATGACGCCAGAAAAGGCCGAAAAGATTACCGCTATTGCCGCTGGGGATATTCGCGAAGCGGCACGGATTTATGCAAAAGCCAAGACAGCAACCATTATTTTCAGTATGGGCATCACGCAGCACACGACAGGAACCGACAACGTGCTGGCACTGGCAAATCTTGCTATGCTCACCGGTAATGTCGGCAAAGAATCCGCTGGAGTAAATCCCTTGCGAGGTCAGAACAATGTGCAAGGAGCCTGCGACATGGGGGCTTTACCTGACGTTTATCCAGGCTATCAGTCGGTAGAAGATACGCAGATACGGGTGAAGTTTGAAAAAGCCTGGGGCACAAAACTTGCCACTAAGAAAGGCGTAACTATTATTGAGATGATTCATGCTATCGAAGAAGGCACGATTCGCGCCCTGTATATGATGGGTGAAAATCCTGCGCTATCCGACCCGAACCTTAACAGAACAAGAGCGGCCCTGGAAAGGGTCGATTTTTTGGTGTCGCAAGAGATATTTCTATCGGAGACGGCCCAATTTGCTGATGTGGTTCTTCCATCTTTTTGTTTTGCGGAAAAGGACGGGACATTCACAAACACCGAGAGACGCATTCAGCGTGTCCGAAAGGCTGTAAAGCCGCCGGGCAAAGCCCGAGACGACTGGCAAATCATCTGTGATGTTTCCACCGCTATGGGCTATCCAATGCACTATGACGGTGCTGACAAAATTATGGATGAGATTGCAAAGGTCACGCCCATTTATGGCGGAATATCATTTGATAGACTTGAAGAGGTCGGCTTGCAATGGCCTTGCCCAGATAAAAATCACCCTGGCACAAAGTTCCTGCATAAAGATAAATTCACCAGAGGCAAGGGCAAATTCCATGCGGTGCATTTTATCGAGCCTGCTGAAAATCCGGATGAGGAATTCCCATTTATTCTCTCAACCGGCAGGCAATTATATCAGTACCACACAGGGACACTTACGCGAAAATCGCTGGCTATCAACCAGAAATCTCCTACGGGATATGTTGAATTGCACAGCAGCGACGCTGAAAGATATAGAATCGCGGATGGCGATTACGTTGAGGTTTCCACACGCAGAGGCAAGGTTGTCACCCAGGCCAGTGTGGGCAGCCAAGTGGCAAAGGGTTGGCTGTTTATGCCGTTCCATTTTGCCGAAGGCCCAGCTAATATGCTGACCAATGATGCGCTGGACCCGATTGCCAAGATACCGGAATTTAAGGTCTGTGCTGCAGCAATCAAAAAAAGTGAAAAACCCCCAAATAAATTTGGGGGCTAAATATTTAGCCCCGCAATTTATTGCGGGGTTCTATTGATAACGACGTGTGCTTGCGTAGACCTTTAAGAACGAGTCCGAATATATTTGCTTGTTCATCAGCATATCGCTTGTAGCTACCACATTCATCAGTTCCTGGTCAAACACATCGACAATCGCCGAATCTAAGCCGTGTGACATAGCCATAGCTAAAAATACGCGGTTTATCAGGCTTCTTTCCGTGGCTCCTTGAGAAATATTCGACAGCCCAACCGTCATATGTGGAGCGGGGTCCGAAAGGAATCTAATCTGGTCCATCGCAGCTAAAATATTGCCGGGCTGAACCTGAGCGTTCGGCACTTTAACCGGCAGGACGATCGGATCAATGAACAATCGTTGGGCGTCAAAGCCTTTCTCCATTGCTTTCGATACGATTTCCGCAGCTATAGCTACGCGAGTATCTACATCTTGGGGGACGCCATTTTTATCCATTGTAAGGGCGATGATGCTAACTTTTGGCCCGGCCTTCTCAGCCATCTCTATGTACCTGTCGAGTATTTCTTCATCGGTTTTCTTATTCAGCGGCGTGGAATTCAGAATAAGTCCGTTCTCCGCATTAACAACTTTTAGTCCTGCGGTGATGACATTAGGTTTTTGGGAATCAAGGCATAAAGCCGTTGTGCAGGTTTGCTGGATGGTTTCGACCAGCCATTGCATTGTCCCTTCCTGGTCTGCTGCGGCAGTGCCTACATTTACATCCAAGTACGTGGCGCCTGCTTCAGTTTGCTTCTTGGCTAAATCTTGAATGACTTTTTTGTTTTTCTGCTCTATGGCCTGCTTGACGTCCTTAAACATTCCGTTAATTCTTTCTCCAATCAATATCATATAATTACCTCCATTTTGTATATTTTTGTCAAAAAGTAAAATCAAAAATCAAAATGTAAAATGCAAAATTAAGGAAACATTGCCACATTCCACAATTTTAATATTTGATTTTTGATATTTGATTTTCTTATTTCCAAATCTCATTGATAAAGTTTTTAACAATTGCCATTGCCCTTGGGTGACGCATGCGAATTATATCGGCACCTGCCTGCAGCAGGCAGGTGGCGGTAGTGGCTTCCCACATTGGGCCTCGGTCAGCGACTGCTCCCCAGCCGGGGGCGTCCATGAGCTTAGCCTCTTTAGCTCGCCACGATTCATAACCTACATCGCAGATAACCGGCATAGCCATCATCTTATCGCCGCTAAGGGCGGCCAGCCGCTGACGTTCCTGAATTGAATACGCGTATTCCATCCCGTATCCCAATGCGCCTGTGGCCTGGAACATAACCATACGCTCCAGTGGAAATCCCATATCCGATGCTAATATATTTACCTGCTTGGCAATATTTATATCTATTGGCGCCTGGCTAATCAGAAAATGGCCATCGGCTAAGGCAATTGCGGTCAACGATTTGTAATTGTCTTCTTTGATCGTACCGATAAGACACTTTTCTCCTTTTGCTGCGCCGCTGACCTTGGGCATAACCTCGTTATCTTTCTCGTCGTTCCCGCAACCCCACAATATAAGAGGGACACCCACGGCCTTGAGCACTTGCTCAGTAACTTTAACCGCGCCAGCTGCATCTTTATTTGCCTTGTCGGGGTGGATGCCGTCGAATTTGATGCAGATTAGCTCTGCCCCGAACTGCTCTACGCACTTTTTGGCCCAATCGGCGGGACTGTCGAGCACATCTTTGTAAGGCTCGGCCAGCACATCAGGCCAATCTTCCGGCTTGGCATCGAGAACGTCCATAGCAATGACCGGTTTTTCGCTTCTATCTTCAATCGAGCCGCCATAGACCACGTTACGCGCACCTCCAACGGTTACAGTTGAGGTCCGGGTGCCCCCGTCGGCCTTGGTGGCCCCAATTGTAATCTTATTTACTGAGCCGGTAAAACTATCAGCAACTTCAGGAACTGGCATCCTAAATCCTCCAAAAATTTGTATCTTGCTTCACGCTTGACTCTTTACACTATTAAGGTTCAATTTATCTTCGAGTATTTTCTGCATTGCCAAGAATGCAGGACTATTTCCCTCAAGCTCGAATATTGTTTTGCCCTGCATTGAAGCGTTGAAAACAGACTCATCGAAGGGAACGCACCCGAAGGTATGTATGTCGTCGCTCGTCGCTCGTCGCTCGTCGCTCGGGTCACGGGTCACGAGCGACGGGCCACGGGTTTCATTCCATATAACGCCGATTTCTTTTACAGCTATGGGCAATTGTTTAGCCAGCTCAAAAATCCTCTGCGCGGTGAGGACTCCGAGCGAAGTTGGTTCTGCCACGATACACAATATGTCCACATTATTGGTGGTTCTGCGCGATAGGTGCTCCATTCCCGCCTCATTGTCTATGATGACATATTGATACTGTGAGCTTAGTTTGTCGAGAAATTGTCGCAGCATATTGTTTACCGCACAGTAGCAATCCGGCCCTTCGGGCCTGCCCATAGTAAGCAGATCAAACCCGTCTGCTTCGGTAATTGCCTGCTGCATACCATACTCGAACGTCCGCAGCCGATCCACACCGGTATCGCTGGGCGACTTAACACGGGCATCTTCGCGAACGTCCGCGATAGTACCGAGCGATTGAACTCCCAGCGTCAAGCCCAGGCAGGAGTTCGGGTCGGCATCAACCGCAAGTATAGCTCCCGCCTTCGGCGGGACACGGACTGATACGGACTTACTGGACACTAACTGGCACGGACGAACCCCGCCGGCGTGGTCAAGCAGCGACCGAATAATCATTGCAGCCAGGGTGGTTTTGCCTGAGCCGCCTTTGCCACTTATAGCTATAGTTGTTGCCATATCTTTTTATCCAGGTCTAAGTGAACTAAAGTGCCTAAAATGAGCTAAAGTGCCTAAAGTGACAGCAAAGCTGTCATTCTGAGCGAAGCGAAGAATCTCTCTTTCGTTGGCCAGATCCTTCGGCTTGGCCTCAGAGCCTGTCCTGAGCGCAGCGAAGGGATGACACGTAAAGTGTCATTTTATGCACTTTAGGCACTCCACACTTTAGTTCACTTTTTTCCAATAGATGTAAAAATAGCAAGCAATTCTCCACACTCTTGGTAATCGCATTTCACTTTTGGCCAAGATAACCATTTTAGCTTGACTATTACTTCCAGCCAGTATTGTGTTTCACTGGCTTCGCTTTCACAAATCGTAATCTTGTTTTTGAAATCTGCCTTGCTTCTGGCTCGATTAGCTTCTCGGTAATTTGCACCAATAGAAGTTCCTGCTTTTGTCATCTGGGTTCTTATTACCCTTCCTTCGGGTGTGTTAGGTAAAGTTCTCGATAACTCGATTATACGTACGCCGAATTCTCGTGTTCTTTTTTCAAGCTCCTTGGCGAATTCTTTATTATTATTAACTTTAGACACTTTAGACATTTTAGTCACTTTAGGCACTCATGTTACGTCTGGGATTACACTTAACATTTAATGTTTCCTACCGATGGGAATAGCGACAAATCCGTATGCGGCAAAAATTTAGCTCTAATAAATTCGTCCATATATTTCGGATGGCTCATCAAATCAAAATAGGTCATACCCTTGGCGATTTTCTCAGCGGTTTTGAGAGCCTTGCGACTCAGCAAAACCGTTTTCGCCCCTGCGACTGACGTATTTCCAACAAAGTGGATCTTTTCTGCCGGCAAATCCGGAAGCATTCCAACGGTAACGGCCTGCCGAACGTTCAGGAAGTTTCCGAACCCGCCTGCTATGTAAATCCCCTCTAAGTCCTCCAACTTTGTCTGGGTTGACTCCATAAGCACCCGAATGGCGGCAAAGACCCCAGCTTTGCTGCGCACCAAATTATCAATATCTGCTTGTGTAATTACTATTTCGGGGTGGTCGTCGCTCGGCGGAACCAATTGGAATTGCAGGCCCTCGCTACCATCTGTTAGTCTTACATCTCCATTGGTTCTGAATCGGCCAGTGCGGTCGATAATCCCATTTACAAACAATTCAGCAAGTGTATCCAAAAGGCCTGAGCCGCAAATGCCGACCGGATGGGTATCGGCGATGGTCTTAAATTCGATAGAACCATCGTCAAGAATGGTTAGTCTTTCGATAGCTCCGGCTCCTGCCCTCATGCCGTGCTTAACTCCGCTTCCTTCAAAAGCAGGGCCCGCTGAACTAGAGGCACAGACCAGCCAGTCTCGATTGCCAAGAACGATCTCGCCATTTGTTCCGATATCAACAAAAATGGAGAGATTTTTCCTGGTATAAATTCGGGTAGTTAAGACGCCAGCTACTATGTCACTACCCACATAAGCAGCCACGCTGGGCAGGCAGTATAATAAACCGCGTTTGTTGATCTGGATACCCACTTCAGCCGCCCGAATCGGCGGCACAAAGCTGGCTGAGGCAATGTAAGGTTCCCTACGTATTCGCGTTGGGTCAAGGTTCAGAAGAAAATGCACCATAGCAGTATTGCCAGCACAAATGATAGCGGTTATGTCCTGCAGGTCGATTCTTTGCCTTTCGGCCAGAGTCACAATAAGATTATTTACATCCTGCACGATGCGGTTTTGCATCTCGTCAAAGGCGTTATTTTCTTCTGCATAAATGATTCGGCGGATGTAATCTTCACCGAAATTTATCTGGCTGTTATAGGTAGCCTCCGTATCGAGGGTTATCCCATTGGTCAGGTCAATAAGGTGGGCTACAACTGTGGTGGTGCCCAGATCAACCGCTACCGCAAAATTTGTAACTCGGCGACCGGCTGGCTCAACCTCTATAACTTCTGTAGTCCCGCCCCGTCGGCCTATCGTCACGGCAACCTTGTAATTTGCCTGCTGAAGCACATAGGGCAGTCTTTGCAGGATACGAAAGCCGGTCTGCATTATGGGAGCATCAATTTGTTTGCGTATAGCCAAATACAGACGCTCATGGTCAGCGGTGTGGTCCTGCACTGTTGGTGGTGACATCTGGAGGTTGAATTTGCGAACCAGAGGGTCAAACTCAAACACACCTGCTTGCGGCTCGCCGGTCAGCTCGCTAAACCGGTGGGCGTCTGTGTCCATGAGTATCTGGGAGGCTTGCAGGGCGTGTGACTTTGGAACCGTCACGGTCATATCGGAAAGCACTATGGTTTGACAGGCTAAAACGACATCTTGCCGTATCTCATCTGGAGTAAGTAAGGTGGTAGGCCTACTTTGAAATTGTCCCTGGTCGATTATTATCTTGCACTTTCCACAATACCCGTCTCCGCCGCAAATGCTGCTTAGATAAATGCCAGCTTTATGTGCCGCCTCAAGTAGAACCGTTCCGCTGGGAACTTCGGCTTTCAAGCCGCTCGGCTCAAAGCAAACCTTATATTTTTTCTTCTTGCTTTCTTCCATTGTCGTATTGATTACTTCCAGACTTCTTGTAGATATTTCGGTAGCATCGAAGATTCTCTCGGTCCTACCATAATCTGCCAGTTGGTAGCCTCCTCAAGTTTACCACTCATTACCGCCACATAGCCGGGGATAATCAGCTTTCTATGTTTGACTAATTTTTCTACGTTATTCTTAGCCATAGCCTCAGCCACCACTTTTTCGTTGAGCTTATCGCCAGAATAAGAGGTCAGTACACTTGTACCTTCGGTATCAACTACCAGGATATAGCTGGGCACCCTGCTGGCTTCGACATCTGATTCCACGGTATAATATGTCAGCGAAAAGTTTGTTGTAAACATAAGGGGCGACATCTGGTCGGGTTCGCCGATAGAATACACTTTCGGCTCTACCTGGACAGGTTTCTGCGGGTCGGTGAAGATGTTCATCACACAAGTAAGCATAGGTAAAATGGCGTAAGGTTCAGCAGTATCGACCACAACGATGCTGGAATACTTACAAATCAGACTTGTAGCTGCAGCTACCTGCTGGCTGGCGTCGCCATCGAGTGCAAACGATATAGTCGGATAACCTAATGGCCGAAATATCTTTTTCAGCGATAGAACCCGCATTCTGGTTAAGTTATACAACTGGTCAGGCAAGCTCATACCGTCCAGGCTCAATATAATATCTTCAACTCCTTGTGCTTTAATCTTTTCACTCAGCTCGGAAAGAGACTCAATAGATTCAGCTTTTGCTACGAGGGGACAATTATTTTCTTTGGTGATTTTTGCCATTTTCTCGGCTGAATCCACTGTTGCCGAAGCAAGCAGTGGTACAGTTTCTTTGGTTTGTGCCACTGCCTCAGCCATTGCTTCAGGCGAATCTGTCACCAGGATTAGAGCAAGTCTGCTGGCATTTTTTACCAATGCTGCAGCCTGCGCGAAGGCATCAGCTTTGCCACTTTCGTTGACAACCGCTATGGCCTTAACTGCGATCTTTGTCCCCACCCGCTCGAACTGTAGTGAATTTATGGCCTCGATGCGTTTTTTTAAATCCTGGCCGGTGAGCTTATCCGAGACTGTTACGGCCAGAACAGTGGAATTATGAAATTTCTCTTCGTGCCGGAATAAAACCGTTTCACCTCCTACTTGTACCTGATTATCCCCTTTCCCAAAGACCACTTTGCGCATTGGCGGAGCAGCAGCTGCTGCAAGCTTATCTCTGGCATCCTTCGAGACATCAGGGCAGTCATCTAACTTTACGCGCTTTTGAGCAAGCGCCATAGCAAAGGCCAAACAAGTAGGCATACCGCATTTCTTGCAGTTGGTTTTCGGCAAAAGCTTAAAGATTTCCAATCCTGTCAAAGCCATAACAACCTCCAAATTAGATATCAAAAATCAAATATCAAAATTGCGGAATTGCCGCTTCGCGGCAATGACATCCTTAATTTTGTATTTTACATTTTGATTTTTGATTTTACTTTCAGAACATCGGTTCCATAGTCGTCACAGGATGGCCAACTTTGGTTATAAATTCAAGGACTTCTTCCTCAGTGGTTGCGACCTTTTCATCCGCGATCTTGGAAAGATATTCTTGGCCACCAAGACCAAGCTCGTCTGCTCTTTTGATGAAGGCATCTTTGATTTCTTCTTTGAGCATCGTAGGCATCCATACGATCCGCCTAATTCCACCTTCTGCAGCTATGAATTTTCTTGAGTTGATGTAATGCTTCGAGTGGCCGATAAAGCCCGGGGTCTGCTGTCCGCCGCCTACCGTGCCGGCAAGCGTCGAGAACTTCATCCCGCAAGGCGTCATCTCAGCAAACTCGCGATTGGCAATCATTATCCCACCAGTCGATGGCAGCACCGCGGCGATACACTCGAAACAGCCGCAGGATGTCATCGGGTCAGTAATCATGCTATACTGGCTCATTCGCTGGACGCCCCCGCGGCTGGTCTTGAGAACAAACGCATTAATTTTATCCCACTGGCCGATGGTCGGCTCAATACAAGTGCCTTTGGAAATAGGCTGATTGGGCCCGGAGGGGGTTATCTCATACGCTGCCCGGCAGTCCAGCCAGCTATAAGCCCCGCACAAGCCGGGCCGCTCCGGCGAAACTACGCAAACATGGTTCGGAGCGAAACTTTGACATAGTGTGCAGGAGTAGAATGTATCCACGTCTTCATCCTGCATGCCAGCCAGACGCTCGTCACGCTCGGCAAATACCTTACGCGCCATCTCGCGAAGCTTCTGGACTTGCTTTTCATCCGTGAAAATCTTCACCTGCACCTTGTCCAAAATATTGGAATACTGCTCATGGTACAGCGCGTGCAAGAGCTTGCCAATGTGTTCGAGTCTGAAGCCCGCTTTGAAGGCATCTTTAGAGATTCGAATCCAGTTCATGTCACGCTGGCCCATATGCCATAGCCCCTGTGCTTCATTCATAAAAGTGTGAATCTGGCGTTCGAGCACGGGTTCAAAATCCGGCTGCATTTTTCTGCCAGCCACCTCGACTACAACGCCCAGCGGCAACTTTCCTCCCTCCTCAACCGAATCGACATCCGCACCTTTTACTTCTATTTTGCCATCTTCAACCTCATCCATATCGAGCATTCGAAGCCACTCGAAAGACGACGTTCTCTGGCCGCCAAACTCACAGTGCATCTCCTCCTTGCGGATACGCTCACCTTCAAAAGCGGGACTATGCGGCACCGGAATATCTATTTGGGCTACTTTTATCTTCAGGCCGCGAACTTCAATAGCCTTTTCCACAATCTGGTCATGGGGAACATTAGAAACCACATGTTCGTATGTGCATACGCCGGTGGGTAGAATCTCGGGGATGTCAGAATCAGCGATGGTGGGGAAGCCGTAGTTAATCGCCCCGGCAGCGTTGGCGTACCATTCATCGGTGACGGTGCCCAGCGGCATTACAAAGGCAAAGATTCTGTTTTTGTTATAAAGCAGGTTACGCCGAAAATCGCCGGGCTTAACGCCGCCGAAGCTAAGAGCTGCTCGGCTGGCAAAACCAAGCGCATATATTGCTGAAGTAATATCCCTGCCAAAAGGTACGAGGCGCGTTTCCCACCCCAACTGCACACCGCCTTCAATCAATTGCTCCGCGAAGGTACTGCCATTATGATGCGCGTGCATAAAAACATACAGGCAGCGCTGCTGTAGTTTACGGGCGATATCAACCGCTGTCTGAACATCCGGTGCAGCACCGACTACTGCTGCAAATCCCGGTGCAGTGCCATCAACAAACTGGATGCCGCGTTCCCGCAGGATTACATCGTCTGCTGCTCCCAGCCAGATGCCGTTTACAGGATTAGGCCCAATTAAGTATTTGCACCCTTCTATAATCTCCTCTGCAAAAAGTGTTGCCATGCCCGCATCGAGGGCCTGGCCCAGATAAGGCACCCATAATTCGTCATCGACCAGCGGCGGCAGCAGGCCTTTAATCTCCTGCATTACCTCTTCAAAATCGGCCAATTTTTCGACTGCCCGGCCGGTCATAGAATAAATAATCGGCATATAATAACCGGTGTTCGGAAACTCAACGCGACAATCTCTGCCTTTTTCTTTGATAGCCCGCGTTAAAATGTCCTCAGCCTGTTTGGCTATCTTATGAGCACCACGTATCGCTGCTGAAGCAATGAGTTTTGACATGGGTTCACCTTTCACAAAGGGTATCAGGTCATCAGGAAACCAGGATGCAGAATATCAGAGAATCAGGGCATCAGGAAAAGCTATTACAGTTTTAGTCTGATTAACCTGATATCCTGATAACCTGATGTCCATTACCTGATAACCTGGTTTTCTGATATTCTTTTTTTCATTCAACTGCCAATGCTCTGCGAGCCTCCATATCGTATAGCTTTCTTTCCTTTTCTACGTTTATTCCCAGAGCATCGCGCTTACTTTCAATATGCTCAATCATCATACCAGCGGTCTTGATCGGGTCTCGCTCAAAGGCCCACTTGCCGCCGAATTCTTTTTCAATTTCGTCGGTCAAATAACGCGTTAAATTCGCAGCACCAAGAATAGGTAACGGCTCAGCCACAACCGTAAAGACTCCCGAAGCAACAAAATACATTCCTATTGAAATAGCCTTTTCAGACATCCATTCAGGTGCGGCGCCGGCGACCGGCAGTTCTGAAATATCCTCGCCCAGTCCACCTTCGGCAACCACGTTTGAAAGAATCGTCAAAATCCTGCTGTTATCCACGCAAGCACCAACGTGAAGCACCGGCGGTATGCCCACAGCCTCGCAGACCTCAAGCAGACCTTTTCCGCAATATTTTGCCGCCGCATCCGGCCTCATAAGGCCTGCTTTACCCGCTGCAATGGCACTGCAACCTGTGCTCACTACCAAAACATCATTCTTCAGCAGCTCTTTTATTAATGTAAGATGGCCGTAATCCTGTACCTGCTTAGGATTATTACAGCCAACAACTCCAGCGGCACCGCGAATGCGTCCATTTATAATATTATCATTTAACGGGCGATAACTGGCGCGAAATCGGCCGCCAAGATGGTAAAAGATATTCTCTGTGGTAAAGCCGGCAATCCCACGCTCGATTTGCACCGGAATTTTAGCCTTGCCTTTTCTGTTGGGGAAATTCTCGATAGCGATTGTGATGATTTTTCGTGCGGTTTCAGCCGCTCTATCTTCATGGAATTCAATATGCTCTGCTCCTTCTATTTTGCATTTGGGCGAAGTAGTTATCAGCTTGGTATGGAAACAGCGAGATAGTGACTGTAGCGCCGGCATAATGCACTGCACATCCACGAGCATAACATCCACCACGCCGGTCATCAGCGCCAACTCCTGCTGGAGGAAGTTGCCGGCAACCGGTATTCCGTGACGCATCAATATCTCATTAGCTGTGCAGCATATACCGGCAATGTTAATGCCCTCGGCACCTTTTTCTTTGGCCAAATTCAAAAGCTGCGGTTCCTGCGAGACCGCTACGACTATATCCGACAAGGTCGGCTCGTGGCCGTGCACAATGATATTGACCTTTTTGGCATCAAGGACACCAAGATTGGCCGAGAACCTTATCGGCCAGGGACTGCCAAACAAAATATCCGAAAGCTCTGTGGCGATAAGTGAGCCGCCCCATCCGTCGGACAAAGAAGCCCGAATGCCCTGCTTTATGAGATTTTTATAGTCTGAGCCAACGCCCATATGTGTTTGGTGCATAATCTCAACAACTTCACGGTCTATCGAACGAGGTGTTACGCCAAACTGCTGCCAGACCTTCTGCCGAGCTTTCGGCGGATAAGCAGCAGCGCTAATCAGCGTTCCATCCGACTTTCCGAATTCAGATAACACAACGTCAGCCAGTTCGCTGCCTATCTGCTTTGTATCTCTACCTTCAATCGTGATTCCGTATCTCGCTGCCACCTCTCGCAACTTCAGCTCATCCTTGATCATGTAATCGCAATTTTCGTTCTCAACTGCCATTTTGAACGTATGCGCAATGTCTCTACCATGATCGGAATGTGCCGCGGCACCACTTGCAATCATTCGCAGCAGGTTTCTGGCTGCAATCGTATCAGCATCCGCGCCGCATATACCAATCTGTGGCTCCTCGCTAAAAGGGTCGATTCTACAGGGTCCCATTGCACAATTTCGACAGCACAGCCCAAGTCTGCCGAAACCACATTGAGGCTGTTGCTGCTGGAATCTATCCCAGGCACTATCGATGCCACTAACAGAGCTGTGCTTGAGCATCTGCTGAGACGCTTTGTCATTACTACGCTTTTTTACATCCATAAACAATACCTCACAGGAAATTCTAATTTCTAAACAATATCAAATTCGAATTTTCAAAACGTTTTGGATTTTGAATTTAGGATTTCGGATTTACACTGCGTCAGCGTTTCCGCAGCGTAAGACCGCCTACACTTCGGACAAAGTCGCAAACGCTGCCGAAATTCTTCCCAATTAATCTTACTTTTGCTCAGGACTTGTTCGCTGACCTGCGTGCTCACAATGGGCCGCTTGCATTCCTGACATACAAGTAACTTCGCTCGCGACTTGAACGGCGATATCTCCACCTCCTGTGTATCCTTATGAATCCTTATTTTTATGGTTCCCACCGGGCAAATAGCAGCACACGCACCACAGCCAATGCAATCCTCGGAAGGCTGGCGAAATGGCGCTGCCACGGTCCGCTCGGCACCGCGTCCGGCAAAACCAATGGCCGCTTTGCAGATTATCTGCTCACATACGCGTACACATAAGCCACACAAGATACAGTTTCGCTGACTCTCCGTGACCGTTGGGTAATGCGTTTGTGAAACGGCCATGCGTTCAGCTAAAGCCTTTAGCTCCTGGCTCTCCGGTGCCCTTGCAAGCAAAAGTTCCATTACGCCTTGACGTGCCTGTTTGGCCCGGTCGCTTTCAACGTACACCACAACGTCATGCCGCACTGGGTAATTGCAGGCCGTAACTAATTGCCTCCTGTTACCCCCTGCTTCCGCAGGGGCAGGCTTGCCCTCGTGAAAACGGGGGTCAAGCTCCACCATACAGAGCCGGCACGATGCATCGCACGAGATAGCGGGGTGATAGCAAAGCGTCGGAATCCAGATTCCAGCCTTTTTGGCGGCATCGAGAATGGTCGTGTCTTTTTCGACCTCGATCTTACATCCATCTATGGTTACTATAGGCACAGAATGACCTTTCTTAAACTTTTAGCACTGCGGTGAAGGGACATTTTTCCCAACAAGTTCCGCAGAGCGTACACTTTTCCTGGTTGATTACATGTGGAACTTTCTTTTTGCCCGTAATCGCATCTGCCGGGCAGTTCTTCAAACAAATACCACAAGCCTTGCAGGCATCAGGGTCAATCTCGTAACGGAACAAGCCACGGCATTCTTTTGCCGGGCAGCGCCTATCCAAAATATGTGCGTTATATTCATCGCGGAAATAGCGTATGGTGGACATAACAGGATTCGCGGCGGTCTTACCAAGAGCGCACAGAGCCGTCCCCTCCAACAGTTCCGCCAATGTTCCAAGCTCCTCCACATCGCCGACTTCTCCGTCTCCTTTGGTTATGCGATTGAGAATGTGCGTCATCTGAGCTAAGCCTTCCCGGCAAGGAGTGCACTTGCCGCAGGATTCGTTCAGCAGAAATTCGGTGAAGTACCTCGCGACGTTAACCATGCAGGTATCCTCGTCCATCACAATCATTCCGCCGGAGCCCATCATGGAACCGAGTTTGGTCAGCTCATCGAAGTCCACGCGTGCATCGAGGTGCTCAGCAGGAATACAGCCTCCAGATGGGCCGCCGGTCTGCACTGCCTTAAAACGCTTGCCGTCACGTACTCCGCCACCAATTTCGTCAATAATACGCCGCAATGTTATGCCCATAGGAACCTCTACCAGCCCGGTGTTTTTGATTTTACCAACCAGGCTGAACACCTTGGTTCCTTTTGACTTTTCCGTTCCGATGCTGGCGAACCATTTGCCGCCTCGGTTTATGATTTGTGGAACATTGGCCCACGTTTCTACATTGTTCAGGTTGGTTGGCTTTTCCCAGAGGCCACTTTCTACAGTATGTACATATTTTGCTCTGGGTTCGCCCGTGCGGCCTTCCAGCGAGGCCATCAGCGCTGTTGACTCACCGCAGACAAACGCTCCACCACCACGATTTATCCGGATATCAAAAGAAAAAGAACTACCCAGAATATTTTCACCAAGAAGACCTAACTGTTTAGCTTGTTCAATCGCCTCTCTTAGTCGCACCACAGAAAGTGGGTATTCGTTGCGGACGTAGATATATCCGTGCTGCGACCCAATTGCATAAGCTCCGATGAGCATACCTTCGATAATGGAGTGAGGATTTCCCTCCATTATGGCTCGATCCATGAAGGCACCAGGGTCCCCCTCGTCACCATTACCGATGACATACTTTGGCGATCCCTCGGCCTCTCGGCAGGAGCGCCATTTTCGTGCGGTTGGAAAGCCTCCACCACCACGGCCTCTTAATCCAGAAACCTCCACCTCCGAGAGTACTTCTTCAGGCGTCATCGAGGATAGAACCTTTGCAAGAGCGCTGTATCCTCCCTCCGCAATATACTCGGTGATTTTCGTCGGGTCAATCAGGCCGTTATAGGCTAAAGCAATTCGCTGCTGAACCTTGTAGAAAGGGATTTTATCCACGGTATCTGCCTTCTGGCCTGTGACTGGGTCTTCGTAAAGAAGGCGTTCTACAAACCGTCCACCCAATATAGTTTCTCGAAAGATCTCAGCAACATCGGGTTCTTCAACCCGCTGATAAAAAATGTCACCAGGCTGAACGAGAACAATTGGGCCGCACTCACACAGTCCGTGGCAGCCAACGCCTTTGGCCTGAACCTGCACATCCGCGTCAGCTTCTTTCACCGCCTCACAGAAAAGCTCATATATCTTATCTGAGCCCTTCGCTGCACAACCCGGCCCTGTGCAGACATGAATGGACTTTGCAGAGGCAACTCGCATGTGCAGCAGCTCCTCTGTCATACGTTCGAGCTCCACAAAGTTGCTAAGGCGCTTCTGGCCAAGTAATGTCATGCTTTGTTCTCCTTCTGGGCAGTTGCCTTATCTTTAGAAAGTTCATAAAGAATTTCGATAGCCGACGCAGGAGTGACACCATCATAATATTTGCCGTCCACCACCATCACCGGCGCTACGGCGCAAGCTCCCATACAATTAACAGCCTGGAAGGTGAACAGGCGGTCACGCGTAGTGCCGCCAGGCTCGACTTGGAACTCTTTGCAGATAGCCTCGCAAATCCTCGGAGAACCCTTAAGATAGCAGACCGTGCCCATGCAAAGCGTTACCTCATGCGCCCCCTTCGGTGCAAGGCGAAATGAGGCATAAAATGTCGCCACAGCGTAGATACGACTGAGAGGTACATTAAGCCGACCGGCCAAACATCGAAGTTTCTCTACAGGCAGATACCCACATTCTGCCTGGAGGTCCTGCATCATAGGTATAAGCATCCCAACCTCTCCATCGTAGCGGCTGATTATTTGTTCTATAATCTTATCTTCATCTGCCATGTTCTATAGGAATACAACCCCGCAATAAATTGCGGGGCTAAATATATTTTGTTTAGCCCCCACGTTTAACGCGGGGGTTTTTCTTTTAAACTGTCTCAATAGTCACTTCCTTGCCACGCTTACGGAGCTGGTCGGCAATTTCCCGCACCACAGCCAGCTTCATGCCTAATTGCCGGGGTAGGTCAGGATTTTGGTGGGCAGGGTTGACACTCATGCCCACAATGAAATGGATGTGATCGACATCCAGACACAAGCGGACCACAGCAGAGGCACCATCGGTCTGGAACTTTACGGTTTGCTTGTCTGCTCCCGAGGCAAGAAGGTCACGGGTCTTGGTAAGAGTCAGGGTCCCTTCGGTCGCCAGGTCGACACCTTCCAGCCTTGCCAGCGGCGGAACGTCAGGCTTCATGGTGGCTAAGTCCACCTCCAACGACTTGCTGCCCAGATGGCGGGCAACAATCTTTGCCGTGGTTCCCCCACATACCGCTAAATACCCAGGATGTTGCACAAATCTGGCCACTATTTCTGCGTCGAGATTTCGGTCTGTGGGCGGGCCAGTCAATATGCTGGCCATAAGCTTACGTCGAGCCTTTATGACAGCTACACTGACATCATCGCCGGGCTTATTACAGTACAGGTCCCAGACGGCTTGGGCAACTTTGTCGGCAAGTTCCTGTGCAGAAAGGTCAGGATGACAGTGCTCTTCGAGAAACCGTACCACCTGATCCAGGCCCCATCCCATCGGATAAAGTCCGCCTATGCCAGCATTCACCACACCATCAGAGACAAAAACAACCCAGTCCCCAATCTCCAGCTCAAGGTCCGATTGACGGATAGTCTTGCCCCCAATTTCCCGCTCCTCGTAAGGCACTGGAACAGACTTTCGCTGCCGCAACACAATAACCGGCGGTGTGTCGAACTCCACTACCCGTGCGTGCCCCTGCGTAAAGAATTGTCCGATGGCGAATGTACTGTAAGCGAGCTTTCGGACCTCGCAGACCGGCAGTGTCTTACTGAGAGTCTGCACCACTTCGCTTAGAGGCAGCGCATTCTCCATCAGATGAATAACGATTTGCGTGGTCAGGATAGACAGAATATTGGCTTTGACCCCACTTCCCAGTCCATCAGAAAGGGCAAGGGTCACGAAATCAGCATCACGGACAACAGCTACGTTGTCGCCGCAGAGTTCTTCGCCGTGTTTTTGGAGCTGTTTTGTGCCCCACTCGTAAAATAATTTCATTCCTGACCTTCTTCCTGATAGAGGGACATAAGTTTCATCAAAAGCACCTTAGTCTCCGCTGTTGTCTCACCAAGAAGTCTTGCTATTTCTTGTGCCGTTTGCATTTGCCGTGATATTACTTCCTGCGCCCGTTTTAGTGTCTGCGCCTTCAGATCAAGAAAGTCTTTTCGAGCCTTTTCCTCGTCCGAGATATCGATGAAAATGCCGCAGTACAGGTCCTCGCCCTCGATGGGGAATATGCCCACTCGGAAACTCACCTCATGCTCAGGGATACTCTCTTTGACCAGAAGCGAGCCACCCGCTGCGATGGCGCGTTCAAAACAATCGGAGTGGACAAACTCCCTGGCCAATCGATCCAGAAGCTCGTCGTCGGCACATCGAAACATAGTTCTAAAAGCCGGATTAACAAAGCGGATACGCGTCTGTTTATCTACTAAAAGGACCCCGTTAGGCGTGTGTTGCAATATAGCGCTTGTGTGCGCCACGCCGGTGGCGGGCTTGGGAAGTTCCATATTAAATTCTCCAAGAAAACCCCCAGTAAAACTGAGGGCTAAATATTTAGCCCCGCGATTTATCGCGGGGTTTTTCCTTCAGAAGTTCTGCAACCTTTTTTCGGAACATTTCAGTACCCTGCTCTACATTAGGGCTGGTCAAAATCTCATCGTCGATCTTCCAGTTGATTCCCTCACCGCAGCGCTCCATACAAAAAGAACCTTTCAACTCAACTTTATCGCAAAGACCTTCTTTGGCCAGAAAATCATTGAAACTGCTTATCAAATCCCGTGCACCTTTGATATGGCACGAGCTACCTACACATACAGTTACGGTAATCATTGAATACTATCTTTTTCTACTTTTTTGGGACCCCGCTTTGCGGGAACGGCCTTTCTATCTTGCTGAGCCGATAAGGCAAGTTCCTTGGCAGCCCGTTGTCGTCTGCTGGCAGCTAAATCTTTTTCGTCGACTAAAACAAGTGCTTTGGTGGGACATGCTTCAATACAAGCCGGTTCTTCGCCGGCCTTGGTTCGCTCAATGCAAAGGTCGCACTTAACCATAATCTTCCCACCCCCGACTTGATCGGGGGCATAAATGTCGATAACACCAAAGGGACAAACCATAATGCAGAACTTGCAGCCGATGCACTTTTCCTGGTCAATCAAAACAGGCCCGTTAGCTTGACTTAGATATATAGCCGCCGTCGGACAGACCGCAATACACGGGGCATCCTCGCAATGCCTGCACTGCATGGGCACACCAAATTCGCCTACGGCCTCAACCGTTACCCTTCTTCGAGGTTTGGGTTGCTCTTGTTTCGCTTCTTCGAGAACTTCAGATTTAGAATGCGCCAATGCACATGCTATCTCGCAGCTCTTACAAGCCAAACATTTTTCGACAGTCACCATTATGGCTTTGCCCATATCGGCCTCCAAAAAGGTAATCACGACATCAGGTTATCAGGTTAACAGGTTATCAGTTTTTTCTGATATCCTGATTCACTGGTTTCCTGCAACCTGATTTTCTATTTAATCATTTCTACTAACGCATCCTTTGTCTTTGTCAATTGTTGTACAAATTCTACATCGGTTTTAATCACCGGCGTACGATTTAGGTCTGCTTGCTGGATAGATCTGCTGTACCGGATAGTCCCCAGCAGCATTATGTCTTCCAACTGAGATTTTATCACATCTATTTCAGCATCTTCGACAACTTTGTTAGCAATCGCTACCACGTTTTTGATCCCTAACTCTCTGGCCATTTTTGCCATATTATTAGCTGTTTCAATGCTTCTGCCGCCCGGCTCAACAACTACTACCAGTGCATCTATACCTTGAACGCTGGCTCTGCCCATAAACTCAACACCGGCAGCCAAATCGACTAAGACCAGCTCTTGTCGCTGCAATATCGTATGTGTGAGCAGCGCCTTTAGAAACGCCCCTTCAGGACAGGCACAGCCGGCTCCCGCCTGGGTGATAGCCCCTAAGACCAGCAATTTTAATCCATCCACAACAAGTGCGTGCTTCTCTGGTAAATCACTAACCTTAGGGTTTAACCTAAAATATGTCCCCACAGCGTCTTTTGAGGTTCCGGTACGCTGGGCAATCAGCTCTTTCATCTTGATAAGCGGCACTGGGCTTTGCTCGGCAGAGATACCAAAAGCGCAAGCAAGATTGGCGTTTGGGTCAGCGTCTATAGCCAGAACGTCAAGACCGCTCTGGGCAAATAGTTGTGCCAGACCAGCACAAACTGTTGTCTTACCCACGCCTCCTTTACCGCCAATTGCTATTTTTAGACCTTGCATTACCGATATGGTAACAGGTTATTATATTAGCCGTGCAAATTCCTAAATCTAAACAGTGTAGAGTCAAGCAAAACCGTGAATCCAAAATTTTAATGCTTTTCTGCGATGCTGTCAAGCGCGGCTGGCTGCATTTTACTTTTTTCTCTATTAACAAAAAGCCTCATCTCGATTTTTCATACGCAAGCTCACAAAAGGTGTTCGCTGCCACGACAGCAGCTATACAGCGAGATTTTCCACCCAATATTATAGATTTGTGCAGTTTAACTGCTGGCCGCAGAGGCATTTACTAATGCCTCTACAGCTAAATTGACGGCTGCTAACAAGGCATCCAACGGCAGATGAGCAGCGGCAGTTTGGTCGAATAGTATCGATGCTCTGGCGTCGAACTCTTTATCACCTTTCCAAACTACTACCGTCAATGGTATGCGGGGCAATATGTATAGCTGGATTGAAGCATCGCCAAAGTCACATCGTTTCGCCCTAAACTGCTCGGCAATCTGGTGCAAAGCTTCGGGATGCTCGCCGAAGGCTTTTTCTAATTTTTCGGTAGGAAGGCTGTGGATACCTCTGAAAAAAAACTGCCCGCCTGGTAGAGCTTCCGCTCGGACAAGTTTATTGGCCAGCGGTAAATCCTGAGCGTTTATCAGATATGCCAGAACGCAAAGCTGTTGGAGAAACTCTGCCGGCTCAGAAGAGTCTCGGACTGAGAAAATCTGCTTATCCGCCAGATCAACTACGTATTCGGTGTTCAGCAGTTTAACAACATAACGCTCAGGGTTAGTAAGGTATTGACACTTGGCTCTTGCCGCCGTTTTGTAACCGTCAAGACTAACCAGTTGTTCCCAAAGCTCCTCATGAGCCATCGCATTTTGTACCTGCTACTCGCATCACGTATCTCAATAATCAATTATTCGTGTCCTCGGCCAAGCAGCATATCCACAGCATGGGGCAAAGTATCTAATATTATTTCCAGGGATTCCTTAACTGCTTTTGGGCTGCCGGGCAGATTGATTATGAGTGTATTTCCACGAACACCCGCCACAGCACGTGACAACATAGCGTTTTTGGTTTTTTTCAATCCTTCCAGCCGCATCGTTTCCGCTAAGCCAGGAATTATTCTTTGACATATCGCAGCCGTAGCCTCCGGCGTGACGTCGCGAGGCCCAAGGCCAGTCCCGCCGGTAGTGAAAACAATATCGGCTTTTAACTTATCGGCCAAGCGTATAAGCTCATTTTCAATATCTCTTTGCTGGTCAGCGACGATTTTATACTCGCAAATCTCGTAACTATCGAGCGGTAGGATTTCCTTGATGGTTTGCCCACTTAAGTCTTGTCTTTTTTTCTGAGCGCAACTATCAGAAACTGTCAATATGGCTACTTTAATCATCGTAAGTTTATTCGCAGGTAATCTATTTTTTGGTCAAATCTGTCTAACAGCAACGGGGGTTCCTTCCTTTACTTCGGCTACGCCGGCCGGTATGCAAATTAAACCATCGGCCTTGCACAACGCGTTAATGTGCGCAGAGCCGTGATACTCGATCTGTGTGACCTTATCATTATCGGTAAATATAACGGGCAGCCACGAATCTCTTTCTGTGTTTTTCCTTGTTATTGTCCTTTCGAGCTGCCTATGTGAAACAGCAGACTTATAATTATGTCCCATCATCCTGAAAAGAAAAGGTTTTACCAATAGCTCGAACATAACAAAGGCCGATACCGGATTACCCGGCAGCCCGAAACAAAAAACTTCCTCTGAAATCCCAAAAACCGTAGGCCGGCCGGGTTTGACCGCGACCCTCTCAAACAGCAGCTTAAAATTATTTTTTCGGAGAGTCCCTTTAACAAGGTCGAACTGGCCTACCGATACTCCGCCTGACAAAATCACAACATCATTTTCGGCTATAGCCTTTTTGAGCACGGCGTCGATGGCTTGCTCGGTATCAGGAACAATTCCATAATCTGTTGCTATCGCAAAAGCACTTTTCACTTGAGCGGCTAATTGGTATGCGTTGCTGTTTCTTAGTTGCCAGGCTGCGGGGTTTTCATGCGGTTGGACTAACTCATCACCCGTGGCTATAATACCGACCCTCGGCTGCAATGCGACTTCCGGCTGGACACAGCCAACGCTCGCCAGCACCGCAATGTGCTGAGCTTTAATCAACTCTCCGCGCGCCAGAACCACATCCCCTCTTTTTATATCCTCGCCCTTTAGACAAATATTATCCTTCGTATCCGCCGTCAGCAGACCAGTGAATCGAATCGCATTTTTGGCTGCGCTTTCGGTGTGTTCGACCATAATCACGCAGTCGGCCCCTTCGGGCACCACCGCCCCGGTCATAATTTTAGCACACAAATTTGGCCCAATCTTCTTTTTCGGCATCGTTCCAGCAGGGACCGTCTCAATCACAGTAAGCTCATTTGCAAGGTCAGCTCGGCGGCAGGCAAAGCCGTCCATAGCCGATTTATTAAAAGGCGGCATATCAATATCCGAGACAACGTCCTCTGCCAATACTCGATTCAAAGCGTGATCAATATCAACACGTTCTGTGCCGAGCCGACGGGCTGAACGCATCACGATTTCAAACGCATCATCAAATTTGAGCATCGTACTTCCCTTCGACTTGGGTTCCCGCAGGGCGGGGTCCCTCGCTCAGGGCAAGTTTGCTTGAGGAATTCTTCATATTCGGCTACTGTATTGAGGTTTGTAAGCCACTCTGTGTCACCAAGCTCAATATATTTAACCTTACACCTGCTGAACACGTCACTTATTTTGCGCCGGCCTGATGACAACACCTGGTTTATAGCTGCAAGAGCACTTTTGCGGTACACTGCAAAAAGCGGCTCATATCTTCCATCACCGGTAGTTGGAATAACCAAGTCCGCTGCCTTAGCCTCGGCAAGCATTTTTCTAACGAAAGAAAGGTTTATGCGCGGGATGTCACAGGCCACTACAAAATTGATTTCGTTGGCCGAGGCCTGAAGAGCTGAAGCTATACCCATCAAAGGGCCTTGTCCCGGAATTCTGTCCGGGATAACTTCTAAGCAAAGGTGAGCAAATTTATCAGGTTCATTAGCACTTATGAGAATCTGCTCGAACGAACCGCGAAGCTGCTGGGCGATTTTTCCTATCAGCGGCTGACCATCTATCGGCAGCATAGATTTGTCGACACCCATACGAAGGCTGTCACCGCCTGCCATAATTATAGCCGTTGCTTTTTCTTGAATTGTCCATCTGCTTCCAATCAGTTGTATACGGTCAAGGTCAAAATCGTAGCAGGTATCATCGGAAACTATGATTCTATCAGCATATTTTTTCACCTGCCGAGCCGAGTCCTTCCATGCTTTCAGATTGTGACGCTTGACGATTAGAAATAGTCCCGGCTCGACCACGAGCCTTAGCGAGTTTGATTCGCAGATGGAAATTGCATCGTGCCCAATTATATCCAACAAGGCGGCTATCCCTTCTTTGAGATGCGTTTTGGTAACACGTAGCCAGAATACCCGACTCGCACCGGCGGTCAGGAATCTGGCGGTATCCTTGTTCGAGTCTGCAAACCCCGCAATAAATTGCGGGGCTAAATATTTAGCCCCCAGTTTTACTGGGGGTTTTTCCCCGGTTTCCTCCGTAATGCAGAAATCTCCATCCAGTGATGAGCAAACGCCACAGCCCTGACCGCCGCGAGGACAACGTCCATCTTTGGCCCTTATCGTAGTAACCTTTATGCCGATGATGTCTGTGCTTTTGCTAAATTTTCTCAGAAGCGCGCAGGCTAACTCAGTCTTACCTACATTTGCGCCAGCAGAACCAATCATCAACATCCCGCCAAGTCCCCTGCCCCAAGGGGCAGGGCTAATTAGCCCCCGGCCTTGGCCGGGGGGCTTTGCTTTTCCTCGGCGGAACTTTAGCAGCGTGACGACCTGGCCAATAGAATCTCGCCCAGTTGCAACAACCACTTTGGTGGGAATACCTCTGTATAACTGCTTGACCGTCTCTGTCAATGCCTTGCGCACGACAAGCAGTATCACGGCATTACTCGATGCCAACAATAAATCAACATTCTTGCGCCAGCCACGACAGTCCAATTCGAGTGGTCCAAACTCATCGACAATAATAAGGTCGGCAGATTTGGTGGCAGAGCTGCTAAGGGCAAAGCGACCAAGTTTCAGTCCGTCAGGGATGAATGTAAATGATTCTCTTTCATTTTCTTTTATCCTGCGTCTTGCCAGCGGTGCTTGTTTTTCGCTTTGCAGATCGAAAGCATCGAAGCCGATCAATCTGCCATTGTGATACAAAGAAGGCGCCAGCAGTCCGGCTACGGTAAATCCTTCGTTACGGAGGGTTTCAGCAAGCTCTGCTGCGGTTGAGGTTTTGCCGCTGTGTTTTTTTCCCGTCCACAGAATCAGTTTGGTTTGAATACGGGTCATAGAACTATCCGTCGCCGTGCCGGCAACGGCTAAACACGGATAAGAAATTAACTTATGAAATACATCATTACGCCGAAGACCCATAATCCGATGGTAAGTGCAAATATGCTGCCTTGGGCTAATTGCAATCGCAGCTTGAATGAGGGTGCAAAATTCACCTTAAACTGTTCGCCAAGACGGAAGCTCAACGGGACTAAAACCGCACATCCCAAAGCAGCCATGCTGCCGTCAATTCCGACATGCCCCAGTACCTTAACAAATCCTGCCTGCGTCCAATATCCATACCGAAAAATATAAGTAACCAGCAAGGCAAAAAGAGCGTAACTAAGATACGTAGCTGCAGCCGCAGAAAGTGATTTATTCTTACACCTTATGACGTTGAAGAATAAATCGTAGCACAGGCCCATCAAAAAGATTCCCAGAAGATGACAGGCAAAAAATGGAGCGTTAAGAAACTTGTACAACATCGCGCAGGCGGCAATAAGTGTGGCGGTGCCTTTTTGCGGGATGTATACTCTGGCCAAAGTTAGTATGATAAATCCGATGATTGTCAACGGAACCGACCCATAAGGGACATCAGCACGATATAAAGCGCCGCCTAAAACCGACTCGGATATACCCCAAAGTCCGCTGAAAAACAAAATTGCTAAAATATATTCTTTTTTCATTTTGTCCTCTTTCAAAACATATCGTTGTTTGTTAGAGCTACTCTATACGAGCTTTTTTAGGTACTTTATACTTCGCTGGGCTTGTTCAATAGTTCCGCACTCGACGCTCAAGACAATGTCACGCGGGGCTGTTTTGCAGACCTGGATTACCTTTTGCCAGTCGATAACACCATCGCCGCAGGCGCAGCCGGCAGGAGTGCCTGTCACTTTGCCGCGCTGGGCCTTAGAATGCTCCACGGAAATATCTTTGGCATGAA
>Ga0315312_1000619_pt1 | contig 37482 bp, 37 predicted proteins | sample TDP7_MG_FD_203629 | JGI IMG/M metagenome (GOLD analysis project Ga0315312, IMG submission 203629) | Freshwater sediment microbial communities from Lake Towuti, South Sulawesi, Indonesia - TDP7 | ecosystem: Environmental > Aquatic > Freshwater > Lake > Sediment | place: Indonesia: South Sulawesi... | reverse complement strand
ATTCTATGCTCTTCAGTTATATACTGAGAAGGATCATACTTTAAAAGAACACCTAAGGGTCGCTCTTCACCTTGCATCGCGTATAGATAGGCGTTAGATGTTTCATCAATCGAGAATATTTTAGAAATAAGTGGCTTTAAATCTACCTTACACGCTTCCAAAAGATCAAGAAAAGCTTGCATATTCCTATTCTCCGTCCATCTAACATACTCTATTGGATAATCCAAGCCTTTTTCCTCATACAAAGGATCATATCTACCTGGCCCATAGGAGCGAGAGATCAAGAAATCTAACTCCTTCTCATAGAAAGGCTCTCTTTCAAGCTTCATGCCAACGTCGCCGATGACTACAATCTTAGCTTTCTTTCGAGCCATCCTCATAGCCTGCATAACAGGCTCGCTACTAGATGTAGCAGCGTAAATTGCCACACCATCAACTCCAACTCCACGTGTTAAATGTAAAACTTCGTTCACCACATTGTGTTTTCCAGCCACGAATCCATGCTCTGCTCCTAGTCTCCTCGCTAACTTTACCCTTTCTTCATGTACATCGATCACGATGACTTTGTAACCAGCAGCCTTAGCAATCTGAACTGCAATTTGACCAATTAATCCAGCTCCCAAGACAGCAATGGTTTCACCAAACTGCGCCTCCATCCTTCTAATCCCATGCGTTGCGATTGCACCGAGTGTAGTAAATGCAGCTTCTTCAAACGAGACACTCTCGGGGATTTTTGCAATCAAATTTCTAGGGATAGAAACGATTTCACTGTGACAAGCTTTTCCACCGCCAGCACAGGCAACTCGATTTCCTATGTCCAGGTCAAATATGTTTCGTCCCACAGAGAGTACGGTTCCAGCACTGCTATATCCGAGTGGAACCATTGCCTCTCGAACCTCTCTGACCTTGCCCATAACAGAAGAAACTCCTCTTCTCTTCAACAGCTCAAAACCTTTCTTAACCAAATCTGGTCTGCTCAAGACTTTCTTAACTAAGCTTTCTCCACCTTTTTGTATGCTAGCAAGTTCCGTTCCTATACTCACAACAGAGTAAGCATTAGCCACCAAAACTTCATTATCTCTAAGAGTAGGAGGCGGCACATCTTCAACAACAACTTTCCCTGCCCGTAAGAAGACTTGCTTCATTTTTAGACACAAATATTAACTGTGTCTAATCCATCACATAAAAACTTCGCTACAACGTCGCAAACACGAATCGCTACATTAAAGGGGAACACAACAAAAATATCTTACGGAGAAAAAAAGTACTTATGCACATATTGATTCTTGCTGGTGGCGGCGGTCACACCGGCTATGCATATTCGTTAGCACAAGCACTTTGCGAAAAAGGAGTATCCTTATCCTTTTTGGTTCCCAAGGGAGACATGTTAAGCGCGAAAAAACTAGACAAATTTGGCAGAGTTGATTTCCTTATAAAGCCACGTGGACCAAAAACTCCGACTCTAGAATTTGGAAGCCGTCTAGTCAAATCATTTATGAATTCTACTAAGAAAGTTTCTGAAGATTTTGATGTAGTTGTAAGCACCGGAAGCAATTTTTGCATTCCTCCCGCTGTCATAAGTTGGACGAGAGGTATTCCATTGGTCAACATAGAGAGCGAAGTTCGTTTCACAAAGGCGTCCATAACGACTCGTTTGTTAAGACGTTTGTCAGCAGTAAATGCGCTGCAATGGGAAGAGCAAAAAAAGCTGTTAAAGGGCGTAGTAGTAGGGCCAATGTTACCCAAGCCTGAGATGAAACCTTGGAATGGAGGTTACATTCTTGTGACTGGTGGCACTTATGGACATAAGCTTCTTTTTGACGCCTTGGCAAAAAGCAACTTGAATAACGTAGTCTTGCAAGTTGGAGAAGTTGATTCTGCTTCATATGCTCAAAGTCATCCAGAGTGGAAAATCGTCACCTTGACAGAAAGATTCTACGAACTCCTTGCGGGCGCTGAGATTGTCATAACACACTTTGGTTTTACAGTGCTGGAAGCACTAGTTTACAAGAAGCCCCAGGTGGTAGTTGTAAATCCTGAATGGATAAGAACTGTCGGGCTAGAAGATGCCAAATACTTGGCAAATAAAACGAATGCTGTCCTAGTTTCTAAGATAACAACTGAAAACCTGCTAAACGCATTGAATGAAGCAAAACGAAGAAAGGTTCCAACATTACCAAATGGGGCTGAAAATCTTGCGAAAATAATAATGAAGATGCCATTGCATAAAAGACCTCGTTTTTGAACGATATACAAAGTTAAAGATATGTATCTAATTGTTAGGCTCCCACATTTATAATAACCATTATTAGCGTGTTAATTCTCAATTTAGAGTGTGAGTCTTTCATGGAAAAAGTCTATGTTCACCCCACCGCAGTTATTGATAAGAAAGCTAGGATTGGGAAAGGCACAAAAGTATGGCATTTTGCGCACATTAGAGCAGATGCTGAAATAGGAAAAGGGTGTATACTTGGGCACTGTGTTTACATAGATCGATGGGTAAAAATTGGAAACAACGTAAAACTTGAGAATAAAGCAACAGTGTACTACGGTGTCAGGATTGAAGACGATGTTTTTGTAGGTCCTCATGTCACTTTCACAAACGACTTGTATCCTCGAAGTTTCAATAAAGAATGGACTGTTGTGTCTTCGCTGGTAAAAAAAGGGGCTTCGATAGGTGCTGGATCTGTCGTGGTTTGTGGTGTAACAATTGGAGAATATGCAATGATAGGAGCTGGCAGCGTTGTTGTGAAAGATGTTCCACCATACGCCTTAGTCTATGGAAATCCAGCAGAAGTTAGAGGGTTCGTGTGCAAGTGTGGTAAGAGGCTCCAAGAGGAAAAAAAGGAAATAAATGTGGTTCTAATGAAATGCAGCAATTGCGGTAAAAAGTATGAAATACCAACCGAAAGCTATGCAAAAATATGCACATAGGAGCGCAATTTAATTGAAGCGAACTATACCCATTGCCAGACCAGTTTTAGGAAATGAGGAAATAGAAGCGGTAAGAAGCGTTCTTGAATCTGGCTTTTTGATTCAAGGAAAGAAAGTTAAGATGTTCGAGGAAGAATTTGCCAGATACGTTGGCGTGAAAAATGCTGTTGCAGTAGCAAATGGAACAACGGCTTTAGACATTGCTTTAAAAGCACTTGAAATTCATCAAGGAGACGAGGTGGTAACCCCTGCTTTTTCTTTTGTGGCATCTGCCAACTGCATATTGTATCAGAGGGCAAAACTCGTTTTTGCCGACATTGACAAAAGAACATTTAATATAGACCCCTCAGATGTTGCTGAGAAGATTACAAGGAAGACAAAAGCAGTAATACCAGTACATTTATTCGGTCAAACTGCAGACATGGATGCACTGAGAGAGATTGTTGAAGATAAGAAGATCCTTTTGATAGAAGACGCGTCACAGGCTATTGGAGCAGAGTATAAAGGTTACAAGGCAGGAGGAATGTCCGATATAGGATGTTTCAGTTTCTACCCCACAAAAAATATTACCACTGGCGAAGGTGGAATGATTACGACAAGCAATGATGAGTTAGCAGAGAAAGCTCGTCTGCTGAGAGATCACGGTCAAGATGCGAAATATCATCACGTTGTTCTTGGTTACAACTATCGAATGACAGAGATGGCAGCCGCGATTGGGTTAGCTCAGCTCGGTAAGATTGACAAATTAAACAACAAAAGAATAGAAAACGCAGAATTGTTAACCAAAGGAATCAAAAACGTCTCGGGTTTAACGCCTCCATATGTAAACAAAGAGATGAAACATGTCTTTAACCAATACGTCGTAAGAGTTGAAGAAACTTGTTCTATGAAAAGAAATGAATTAGCCGAGTATATGAACAAAAGAGGAATCGAAACTGCTGTGCACTATCCTACTCCTATATATAAACAGCCCTTATATAAGAAACTAGGCTTCAAGATTATTTGCCCAAATGCAGAAGAAGACAGTGAACGGGTTTTAAGCATACCGGTGCATCCTCTCTTGACCAGAGAAGACATTGCGTACATTCTAAATACTTTGAATATAATTAGATAAACGCCAAAAGGACAATCGATATGCTTATTGATGGAGTAGTGTTTGTTTGCCCAGAGAGAAGCTGATAAAAAATTCAAAGGTATGCGATAAATGCTTTATGCTTAGATTCATCACACGCCATTGATATCAGCATTTTTGCATGCAGGAGATTTTATGCCAAAAAGCTCAAGTGCAGGGGTTGCCAGAGGTGCTACCTACATATTTGTTCAGGGTTTTATCGCCAGTCTTGTAGGCGTAGCTTATATTATGGTTGTCACCCGTACACTTTCCGAAACTCAAAGAGGCGTCTACGCAATATTCAACCTAGTCCTTTCTATAGTCCAAGTGTTTGGCACATTCGCTTTGTCCTATGCATCAACAAATTATATTGCCAAATATATAGCAGAGGGGACGCCTGAAAAAGCTAGGTCAATAGTTTCTCGTGTTTTAGAAATTTCTATTATTTCTTTCGCTGCAATCTTCATTTTGCTTTCCATTTTAGCTGAGTTTCTATCATCATCTTTATTAAGCGGTCAGGCAGAACCTTCCTTATTCCAAGTTCTCGCTGTCGCCTCCGTTCTAAATATATTGTACATGCAGGTAACAGCATTCATACAAGGTATCCAGAGAATTTTGGAATTAGCCATTGTAGGTGCAATCTATGCCTTCTTTCAAAACGTCATTGGCATCTATCTTCTCTCCATTGGATTCGGACTCTGGGGCATCCTATATGGCTGGATAGCTGGACTTGTTCTATCCATATCGCTTGGATTAGCGTTCACGGGAAAATTTTTGGGATTTTCAAGGAGTTTTCATCCGATGCGACCTCTATTTAGATTTTCGCTTCCACTCTATTTATCAAGTATTCTGAGCTTTTTTGTAGCTTGGATTGATCAAATCCTCGTTCTTCTTATACTAAGCACAAGTTATGGTCTAGCAGAAGCTCAACGAGTACTCGGCCTATATTATATAGCTGTTCGCGCTTCTATAGTGCTAAGCCTGATTGCTTCATCTATTGTTACTGCATTGTTTCCTAAACTCTCTGAAATATATGCTCAAGGTGGAGTTCCACGCCTAAGAGAAGCCTTCCGCGCCTCAACACGATATGCAACACTAATAAGTTTTCCAATGATAATTGGACTTGCAACTTTGGCTTATCCGGTAATGATTCTCTTTGCTGGCTGGGGATTTGTTGAAGCTGCATGGCCATTAACTATTCTTTGCCTTTCTATGCTGCCATCAGCTTTGGGAGCGGCAATTGGACCCACTTTACTTACGTTAGAGCGTATTAAAGAAGTATCTTTAGCATCTGTTGTTCACATAATTTGTGAGGCTGCCATAAGTTACGTTCTTATAATTCCTCTCGGTATGCCTGGAGCTGCATGGTCAAGAGTTGCCGCTTCTGTCATAAGTACTAGCCTTGCCGCATGGTTTGTGAAAAAAAGTATAGGTATCGCCCTCGACAAGGAAACTTTGTGGAAATCTTCTTTCAGTTCGATTCTAATGGTTTTGGCTTTAGTTTCTCTGGATGTTCTGCGACAGCATATAGCATATGGAGCAATCCATATTAGTCAATTTCTTGTTTTCTCTCTACGATTTTTACCTGTCTACATAGCTGTTGGAGCCGTAGCCTATCTTCTTTCGTTGGTAGCGTTAAAGGCGATTAAGAAGCATGATATTGATCTTTTGAGAGACTATCTTCCGAAAGGGTTAAAATGGATAGCGGCATGGCTAGGTCGTATTGCGCGTGTTAAATGACACCCCTAAGGCTTTGGCGATGAAGAGCAGCCTCAAAACTTTCCTTGTAGGAACACTATCCAAAGAAGAAATCGTAACTGCCTACAAATCCTATGATATGATTGGCGACATTGCTATTATCCGAGTCCCCGAATCTTTGCACAAGCATAGCCAAGCAATTGCTGAAGCTGTTATGAAAACTCATAAGCATGTTAAGGCTGTGTGGCGCCAAACCGGTCCAGTCTCTGGCAATTTGCGCTTGCGCACACTTGAATGGGTTGCGGGCGAAAGGCGAACTGAAACGATTCATAAGGAGTATGGGTGTGTCTTTAAGGTGGATTTAGTGCATTGCTATTTTTCTCCTCGACTGTCATATGAAAGAATGCGCATTGCTAAACAAGTTCGAGGAGGTGAAGTCATTGTTAACATGTTTGCTGGAGTCGGTTGTTACTCTCTCATTATTGCCAAGCATTCAGAAGCAAATAGAATCTATTCTATAGATGTCAATCCGAAGTCAATTGAATATATGCTAGAGAATATTAGGCTAAACAAAGTTGAGGGAAAAGTGATTCCACTTCAAGGAGACTCAAAACAAATTATACAAGAGGGACTACAAAACATTGCAGAGCGCGTGTTAATGCCACTACCAGAATTAGCATACGAATATCTAGATTATGCTCTTGCTACCCTCAAACCAAATGAAGGATGGATTCACTACTACGACTTTACACATGCTGATAAAGAGGAATCTCCTATAAAGAAAGTTGAGACAAAGGTTTCTAGAAAGTTGCGGAATTTAGGTATTGATTTTGAGATACCTTTTAGCCGTCTTGTGCGAACCACTGGACCTAACTGGCATCAGATAGTTGTTGACATTCTAGCGAAGAAGTGATTCTTCGTATGTTTAATAAATCTTTTATAATGTTTATAGTGTAACAATACCATTGAAAAGGGAGAGATTTAAAGTGAAAAGGAAGTTGATGGATATTTTAGCCTGTCCAATTGACAAATATTACCCTCTTGAATTGCACGTTTTTGAGGAGAAGGAAGAAATTGTTGAGGGTGCGATCATATGCCCGAAGTGTTTGCGCTGGTACCCCATTAGAGATGAAATCCCAGAAATGTTGCCAGATGAATTAAGAGAAGAAAAAGATGAGTTGCCTTTTCTGCGGAAATGGAAAGAAAAGTTTCCGAAGAGGATAGTTTCTGAAGGCAAGCCATTCAATTTAAAGGGGTAAGAAAGGAAAGAAGAAGGGTAAAAATATAAGAATAGTAAAGCAAATTTGGATTAGAATTAGTATTATCGTAACCTGTTTTTCAGTCATCAGTTTCAAGTTCATTATTAGATGAGCCCAACTGTACACCTTCTTTCCATATGGTGGATCAAGTCTACCGTCTTCTCTTATCTTTCCTAAGCAACTAGCCTTGAATTTGACTCTCAATTTTAGAAAGAACTCGATTATGAATGGCAACATAACAATTAATCCACTCCTCTCCATGTTTCCCACAATAACTCCAGAGGCAACAATAGAACCTAAAAGATATGTTAGTGAGTCACCTGGCAGAATCTTAGCTGGATACCAGCTATACCAAATGAAGCCGATTAAAGTAGCGGAAGTTACAAGAAAAATCACTGTTCCTTCAGTTATGTTGTTAACTAAGGCAAAAATTCCTAATCCTAGACAATAGACGATGCCCATTCCAGCTTCTAAACCATTGAAACCTGCAAGCATGTTAACGGCGTTGGAGGCGCCTACAATCCCCAAAGGTATAAGCAAAAGTGGATATAGAATACCGAAATCAACTGGTCCAACAAGAGGAATCGCCATTGTTGACTTACCTGCATTTATTGCCATAAGAGGAATTGCAGCTGGCAAAGTCAGCAGAGGTTTTAACCATTGAGGTAGACCAACTCTAATATCTCGGCCCTCCTTTGTGTTTTCGGCATTTAGTTTTACATTCAAGTCGTCGAGAAAGCCTACAAACATCACTATGAGAATAGATGATGTAACTGCAAGAAGGGGAAATAGCCATTTTTCTAGACCGAAAATAAATGTTTGAAAGCCTATATAGGTTAATAATCCAGCCAAAACCCCGAAGGCTACACAAATTCCTCCGGAAGTAGCAAGTTTTGGTCTATTCTTTTTTTGAAGGTCGAAGCCAACAATTCCAGCGCCACGCAAAAAACGGATGAAGTAAGGAGTGATTAAGAAAGTTGTTGCAACAGCCATGATCATTGAAGCCAATAAGATAATCATGCCTTCACCTATTTGCTGCCTCTTTAGAGCCTTCTTCTTATTTTATCTTTATGAATTTCGATTCTATTAACCTAATTCCCTATTTTGCCAGAATACCTCTTCCCAAGCCGCGATAAATAAACCCCTCTTTTACAGCCTTAGCTGGCTCAATGGCATACCCCATGTCAACAATTGCAACAGATTTTTTGGCGAGAATCTTGATTTTTTTCAAATTCAACCTTTTGAACTGATCGTGTCCGACAGTAACTACTATGCAGTCGGTTTGCTCGACTGTTTCTTTTAATGTTCTTTTAGCTGGATAACCCTTCTCTACTAGTTCTTTGGAGGAGAAAAGAGGGTCATATACTCGGACAATTATTCCTTTTCTCTTCATTAAATTGACCAGTTTTCTTGTTGAGGAACCATATAGCTCCTTCATATTGGCATGACTAGAGACCCCCAAAATAGAAACTTTGGCTCTTCTCACAGTTTTGTTACATGCCCGCAATCCATCAATTATCAGATGAAGCACATGGCGCAACATTTCGTCGTTTACCTTTCTAGCAAGTGCCAGCAGAGGAAGCTTAGCATCTGTTATTGCTGCTTCTTCTAGAAGAAGAAAGGAAGCCTTCGATGCATGTTCTCTAGTAATCTTTGGTGCAGGCAACTGACAGTTGGAATGCCTGTTCGTCATGTTTAGAATTTCCATGAAATCGATCCCTACTCTTTCACAAAATTGAGCGAATTCATTTGCTAATGCAATTCTAACATCTTGAAAAGCGTCCTTGAACAAATCAGCAATCTCCGCCGTCTTTATTTCTCCTATTCTAACCGTATCTACTTTTATCGCTGTGTTCAAGATAGCGCGAGCAGATCTAAGACTTTGCTCGTTAACAGCACTAATGAATTGGGATGTTGTTGTAAAGCCCTTAAAAATTGTTTCTGGAGAAATGCGAATTGGGGTATAAGCCAGTCCAAAATCTATTCCCGATCTCATTCCTGATGCATTTTCCAGTTGTTCTTTAATTAGTCGTTCGGTTAGTCCTACGCCTATTGTGCTTGCAAGAATGACTAAGCATCCTTTACACATGCTTGCCCCGATTTCTTTACAAGCTTTTTCGATATGCGAATAGTCTGGTTTCTTCTTTCGATCAATAAGTGTCTGAAGGAAAAACAAAATGACATCGCTTTTGGAAGATGCTTCTCTAATGTCATTTGTAAATGTAAGGCAACCATTTTTGGTATGTTTCTTGAGGAGTGTATTAAGTTCTGGTTCAAGGAAAGGAGCATTACCGTTTCTCAAAAAACTGATTATACTATGATTTTTGTCGACAACAATAGTTTTGAACCCTGCTTCTGCCAAAAAATAGGCAAGTGATAGACCATTTCGTGTACACCCTATGACACTGATAGTGAATTTTTGGCGTTTTTCTAGACTATCTAAATCCCTTTCTTCGATTGCCATGGCTATAGACATGTGTATACGCAACTCCTAAGTCGCATTTTATACTATTTACCGATATTTGAGTATAATATTTTAGTGGTCCGCTGCATTTAAAGAATCAGTCTGTTTTTATGCCTGAAGTTTCTTGTTCTATCTTTTTAATTCGTTGATTATCTTGCTAAGTTCCTTCTTGTACTCTTTTACCAGATAGGTTGCTTTTTCTTTTGTTTCTGCTTCGGCATAGAATCGGTAGATTGGTTCAGTTCCGCTCGGCCTTATGAGAATCGAACTTTTATCATTGAACCATATTTTTGCGCCATCTATGGTGTCCACGGTTGCTCCCTTGACCTTTTTGAGGAGTTTCTCAACTACTTTTTCCTTGAATTTCTCTGGGCACTCAATCTTGTCTTTTTCTATGTAATATGATGGCAATTCCGCTAACAATCGTGAAAGTTTCTTTCTGGTTTTTGCCATAATATCTAAGACTAGGGCAGTGGTCATTGTTCCATCTCGAACTGGTTGATGAGGTGCATAGAATACACCACCGTTTTCTTCGCCGCCAAGTTTTGCATTGATTTTTTTCATAGTGTGGGAAACTATGATGCTGCCAACTTTGGTCCATACGACTTTTCCGCTATATTCGTCCGCTATGTCTTTTATGACATGTGATGAGCTTACTGGAGTGACTATGATTTCGCCTCTATTATCATGTAGAAAGTATTTCTCGATGAGAGCAAAAGTCCTGTCTCCCCAATGAATTTCTCCTCTCTCATCTGCGAAAATTGCGCGGTCAGCGTCTCCGTCATACGCGACGCCTACATCTGCCTTGACCGCCCTTATAGTTGATGCCAACTCGCCTAAATTTTCAGGTATCGGCTCTGAAAGCCGACTTGGAAAGGCACCGTCAACATTCGCATTAATTGTCGTAACTTGGCATCCTAACTCTCGAAGCACATAGGGCGCAGTTAAAGCGCCAACACCATTTCCAGGATCGACCACCACATGGAAATGTCTCTTCTCGATAGCGTTGATGTCTACATGTCTTTCTATCGTCTTATTATACAGGTTGAGAACGTCTGGCAGCCGAGATATCCTTCCTATATCTTTCCAGTGTGCCCACTTGATTTTTTCATTAAAGAAAATGTTTTCTATTTCTATTTCTTGCTCTCTTGATAATTCGATTCCGTCATCTGCGACTACTTTGACTCCGTTATATTCTGGCGGATTGTGCGAAGCAGTAATTATGACCCCGCCGTCCATCTTATAGTGTTTGACTGCATATTGAATCGTTGGAGTGGGTGCCATGCCCGCTTGGTAAAGATCGCATCCTGTTGAGGTTAATCCTACAATTATAGCTCGAACAAACATGGGACTGCTAGTTCTGCCATCGTGCCCAACTACTATTCTTTTTTTCCCAAAAAAGGTTCCAATTGCGCCTCCAATTTTTGTTACAGTTTCTGGAGTTAGTTCACGGTTTACTACGCCCCGGATTCCATTTGTTCCGAATAACCGTTTTGCTTGCATGACCCATTCCTTTGTAAGTTACATTAAGCATTTGGATGTGAGCACGCTTTCTGCTACTTCTTTTGATGGGCAAACGGTCACGCCTCGTGTAAGTGTGACATTATCCTTGACGATAGCGTGGTCTCCTATGATACATCTGTCTTCAATTTTTACCCATTTTTCAATTATGGTGTTTTCGCCGATGATTGCACCTTTTACTGATGTAAAGTCTGAGATGATGGTTTCTGGAAAAACTATTGAATTTACAATGCGCACCCCCTTCCCTATTGATACATCGTCGCCAATCGCCACATAAGGACCAATCTTAGATTTTTCTCCGACAGTTACGTTTTTTCCAAGAACTGTTGGATTAGCAATTTCTGCATCATCTTCCATTTTGACACTTTTCTCGATCTTGCTCTTTCTAATTTCAGTATCTAACCAAAGTCTATTAGCCTTTAGATAGTCGGCTAATTCACCGATGTCGGTCCATAATCCTTCGAAGCTGTATCCGAAAAGTTGTCTTTTCTCTGCCAATTTTGGAAACGTTTCGTGTTCAATTGAAACGGGACGTCCAGTGGGGATGTAGTCGAATATTTCTGGGTTTAGAACGTAGATTCCTGCGTTTGCTAGGCTACTAGGTGCTTCTTTACGAGTAGGTTTCTCTAAAAAGTGTAATACACGGTTTTTTTCGGTCATTTCAGCTATGCCGTATCTGCTGGGGTCCTCGACTTTATAGAGGGCAATTGTTGCAATTGTATCATTTTCTTTATGCTTTTTCACAAGGTCTGCATAATTCATGTTTGTGAGTATGTCTCCGTTTAAGACTAAAAATGGTTCTTCATGCCCGATTAGTTTCTCAGCTTCCTTAATCGGACCGCCTGTTCTTAATGGTCTTCCTTCACGAGAATATAGAAGTTTCATTCCATATTTGTTTGTGCCATAACGTTGAATGAAGGCTTCTGCCATGTAATTTACGGCTAATATTACTTCTTTAATGCCATTTTTTGCTAGTCTTTCCAGTGTCCAGTCTAGTAGTGGTTTGTTGGCTATTGGGAAGAGGAGTTTGGGTCTCGTGCAGCTTAGCGGGCGTAGTCTTGTTCCAACTCCTCCAGCTAAGATTAGTGCTTTCAATTTTGAAGTACTCCACATGCGCTGATATGCTGTATTTCGTGGCATCTATGTAAAAGTTTCCTTAAACAGTCTTCTTTCCTTTCAGCATTTCTTTAATCGGTGTGTAAACCTGCTTTAGCGGCCATTCCACTTTTAGTCCGGCGGACTTCAATCTGGCGAGAGTTGAGTCATAAGCATCCATAACCTCTTCTTCAAGATTCAGTAGCAACCTCGCATCGATTTCAGCCAATTTCTTCAACAAGTTCGTTCGTTCTTCTTTTGTCATTATTCGCGGATCTGCGCTCATAGCAGCAACATGAAAACTGACGTTACAGTCTAGCATATTTTTGATGGCCTGAAAAGGAATCTCGAAAAAATCGGGTTTAGCACCTGTTTTCTTTAAGAAAGCCTGCGGTGTTCCTGCCTTCAAAGAGATTCTAACATGGGGTTTAGTGAATTTTGAGATTTTTCTTACATAATCTTTGTCGATGCCAAAGAGGATTCCGTTAGTTTCTAAGATGAAAAGTGAAAACTCGGAGTTCTCTACAAATTCTAGTAAACTGAGAAGATGTTCTTTGCCTAAAGTTGGTTCAGCCCCAGAGATGCGCAATTTGTTTACTTTGTAGTTGTGGGCGGCCTCTTTTAGCCGAATAAACGCTTCTTTGGGTGAGTAGAATTGACCGAATTTTTCTGGGAAGTCACGTCCCCAACTTACCCAGCAAAAGACGCAGCGGAGACAACATCCAATGCAGTAGCCAGTTGCTATGCCGCCATAAACGCCCGTCGCATAGAAATCTTCATACTTGCGCTCCTGCCCATTGGACCCCGTTCTGGTCACGATTTTCTCTGTTTGCCTAGCCAATTCCACGGGGTCAAAAGGTTGAAAATTTGGGACAATGAAACGTGGATATTCTTTGAGCATTTTTATGACTCTCACTACTAATAGTATTCCTTTCTTGTATCTCTACCTTTTGTGAGAAAGGGCTATTCCCATTCTATTGTTGCTGGCGGCTTATGCGTAATGTCATACACTACTCTTGTGACTTCAGGAATCTCATTAGTTATCCTTGTAGAAATTGTTTCCAAGACATTGTAGGGAATTTTTGCAAAGCTAGCTGTCATGGCTTCTCTGCTTTCCACTGCTCTGATGGCGATTGTGTAGCCATATGCCCTCGAATCTCCTTTAACTCCTGTGCTTTTTGTTTCTGTTAAAATAGCGAAATACTGCCACAACTTGTCTTTTAGTCCGCTTTTTTCTATTTCTTCTGTCACAATTTTGTCTGCTTTCTTAATGATGCCAATTTTTTCTTGAGTTATTTCGCCCATGATTCTTACTGCTAGGCCTGGTCCTGGAAATGGCTGCCTGAAGACTATTGCCTTTGGTAGCCCCAATGCTTCTGCAAGTTTTCTTACTTCGTCTTTGTAGAGGTCTTTCAGCGGCTCAACTATAGTTTTGAATCTGATTTTTGTGGGTAGTCCTGCAACATTGTGGTGGGTCTTTATTTTATCTGAGAATCTTCTGATGCCTGACTCAATTCTGTCTGGGTAAATAGTACCCTGAATGAGATAGTCTGCTTTGACCCTTCTTGCTTCATTTTCGAAGACTCTAATGAACTCTTCGCCTATTATTCTTCTCTTTTGCTCTGGTTCTGTAGCCGCTTTTAGTTTTGTTAGGAATCTTTTTCTTGCGTTTATGGAGACAAAGTTTATGTCAAATTTTTTGAACGTGTCTTCTACGAATTTTGGTTCGTTTTCCCGCATGAAGCCGTGGTCAACGAAAACTGCTGTTAGATTTTTTCCTACTGCCTTTGCTGCCAAAACTGTAACTGTGCTAGAGTCTATTCCGCCGCTTAGCGCAACTATGGCTTTTCCATTTCCAATAGTTAATCGAATCTCTTCTGCAGCTTTTTCTATGAAATCTTCCATCTTCCAGTTTGCTTCACATTTGCAGATTTCAAAGAGGAAGTTTTTGAGCATCTTCATGCCGTTCTCTGTGTGAATGACTTCTGGATGCCACTGCAAACCATATATTGGCTTTTCCTTATGCCTAAACGCTGCGACTGGACAATTTTTTGTACATGCTAAGACCTCAAAATCCTTTGGAAGCGCATAAACAGTGTCACCGTGGCTCATCCAAACTTTCTCTTCTTTTCCCAAACCTTTGAGTATATCATTTGGTTTGACTATTGTGGCGTAGGTTATGCCATATTCTTTCTTCTTGGCTCGTTTTACGTTTCCGCCAAAGATTTGTGCGATGAGCTGATGCCCATAGCATAAGCCTAAAACTGGAGTGCCCATGTTCAAGACTCTTCTGCTTATTTTTGGTGCATCTTTCTCGTAGACGCTTTGTGGTCCGCCTGATAGAATGATTCCTTTTATGTTAAACTGTTCTTTGAGGGTTTCAACTTCTTCTGGACTGATGTCTTGAGAAACTATTTCTGAGTAAACGTTATGTTCTCTGATTCTTCTTGCGATTAGGTGGCAGTATTGTCCTCCGAAGTCGAGGACTAGTATTGTGTCGGGCTTCATAGCTTTCTGGTTTCTATTGTAGGCTTGGTATTTTATCTTTTGCTTTTGGTTTAGTTATGATAGGGTCTAGCAACGGTATATCTACCCCCCTTATAAATAGGTACATATTAGAGGCGTGTGGATGAGGCAAGAGTTCACTTAAAGTGAAAGCGTTTGCAGTGTAGAGTAGAGGTTTACATTTGAAATCAATGAATGCTGGAGATGCCTCCCGCAAAATCCCTTTTTTTGTTCATTAATTAGTGCTTCTTGCATGCGTTTAACCTTAGCAAAAGCCCTTGTCGTAAGAAAACCTTTTTATATGCTATTGTTGCTATTGTGGTGTTTATCACGAGATTCAGATAACTAAAGAGGTTTTTGAAAGAACTTCTTTTGATACTGTTGATTTTGTGATGAAGGAGGAAAAATGTATATGATACAATACTTTGAGGATTTACCTCTTAGTCCAGAAATTTTAAGAGGGGTTCAAGAACTAAAATTCAAAAAACTTTTTCCAATTCAAGCGGAAGCTATAATTCCGCTTTTGGAAGGAAAAGACGTAATTGGACAAGCGCAGACAGGGACTGGAAAAACCGCTGCCTTTGGCATCTCAATGCTTGAACGATTGCAGCACAACAATAAACATGTTCAAGGCTTAGTTCTAGTTCCTACTCGCGAACTTGCCATACAAGTCGCAGACCACCTTAATCAGTTAAGCAAGTATACTCCATTGAGAACCTTGCCTATTTACGGAGGCGAATCAATTCACAAGCAGATATTCGCTTTGCAGCGAGACGTGCAAATTGTTGTAGGTACACCAGGTAGGGTAATAGATCACCTAAAGAGGGGAACACTCAAACTGAACATGGTAAAAGTTGCTGTTTTAGACGAAGCAGACAGAATGCTCGACATGGGATTCAGAGACGACATCGATTTTATACTTGCCAAGGTGCCTTCAAACCGTCAACTCAGTCTCTTCTCCGCCACAATTGATCCTTACGTAATGAAAATCTCGGAACGATACATGCGCAAACCAGAAAAAATACTTGTAAGCAAAGACGAAATCGCCTTGCCACAGATAAATCAGTTTTACACAGTAGTGAACCCTTTCGACAAGTTTGAAGTTTTACGCATGCTAATAGAAGAAGAAAACATAAGGCGCGCTATCGTGTTCTGTAAAACTCGAATTGGCGCAGCTAAACTAGCAGATATGCTTAGACGTCATGGTTTTGACGCAGAAGCTTTGCACGCAGATTTGAGTCAGCCACAACGAGAAGCAATCATCGAAGCCTTCAGACACCATCGCATACAATTATTGGTAGCCACAGATGTTGCAGCGAGAGGCTTGGACATTGAAGGCATCACGCACATATTAAATTATGATATTCCACTTGATGCCTTGATGTATTTTCATAGGATAGGTCGAACGGCAAGAGTAGGAAGAGGTGGAACGACTATAACATTGGTTGCATATGGTGAACTATCGGAACTTGAAAGAATACAAGCTCTAACAAAGACCAGAATTGAAAAAATGGAAGTGGAATGATAACTTAGCCATTCGAATTTTCTAAATTATTTGTAGTTTCTGCGATGGTGCTAGGTCATAGTTTTCGATAACTTCTAGTTTGCTGTTTCTTCCCATTCTCAGTTGAAGTTCGCCTCTATATGCTGCGACGTTGGCATTTTCTATTTCGATAATGTTGTTGGTGGAAAGCACGTTTGTTCTGCTATTCCATAAAGTTAGCTTTATAGTGCCAGTTTCGTCTTTCAAAGTAGCGTTTGCAAACATTACATAATCGTTATATCTTGTCAAAGCTAACTGTGGCTTTGAAATTGCAAGAACACGTGCCTTTAAGTTTATCCGCTTCATTCCTGCTTTCAAATCTTTAATTTTAAGATACCTTTTTTCATTCTCGTTTCTCTTCTTCATTAAAGCAAGTTTTTCACGTTCAATGATGTATGCGAATTCTTTGAGTGGAGTTGCTTCTTTGAGAAGATATTCAGGTATAGGAAATTGTGCAACTACATTACAGTCTGTGGTTAAGAGAAAAATGGCGCAACCTCTCGTTTTTGCGCGACATTCAATGGCTAATTCCTTACATTTGGATCTTCGATTTTCCCAAGCATACACAATTTTGTCGAAGAATTCGTTTGAATCAATCATGTGTTTTACAGAAATTTCTGCAAGATATTCAAGAAGTCTAGTGTCAACAGGTGAATGAAAATTACCTCGAGGGCGTCCTCGCATTGACCAAGTTCTATGTTGCATTCAATCCATTCCATTTACGATTTGATTGTTACTTCGTTTCGATTGTAAGGCACTGTTAATTTTCTTTTCGTTTATAACTTTCTTTTTGTCCAATTTCTTAATTCCCTGAATACAGCCAGAATTGTCGAGAAAAAAGTGAAAAGCGCTTAAACGTTGCTTAACTCTACTTCTTCTCAAGAATTCCCAACTGTTGCAACTACTTTCATGATTGAAGTATATTAACTTGATGTTGGAAAATAAGGTCTCAGTCCCCTAGGTTACATTTGTGAGAAATACCATTCCCTTCTTCGTTTTTGTTTCTGCATGTAAAGTGAACTTTGTAGGAGGGGGACTTATTTGACTATGATATCTTGTGCATTTTATTGCTACTATTTTCTCGTCTTGCGAAACCCATACAACACGGCTGTCTCCACCGCATTCTGGGCATTTAACGTGGTCACCAATCTTAGGCATATTCTATTCCTCACGACACTTTTCCTTAAATCTTATTTACGGTCTTATCTGTTCTCGATCGTTAGGTACCCATTACTTCTCAACCATTCAGATTGAGTCTTTCTGTACCGCCAAAAGATGTCGCCTCGTGTGTCAGACTGAAAGTCCCATGGAGAAACTAGGACAATGTCTCCAATTCGAACCCAGACTCTTCTCTTTATCTTCCCTCGAATCCTGCAGAGTCGTTCATGGCCATCTTGACATTTTACCATAATTCTGTCATAACCGAGCAGCTTGACAGCTATGCCAAGCACGTCGTTTGCAACTGGCAACTTCATGTCGCCAATTTCTCCTTCGCTAATAACTTTTCTTTTACCCAACTTTTTCTACCTCAAGTGAAGCAAATCTAGCGTGCGATGTCTTTTTCATCCACTTCTTTAGTCTTATCTGTTCCATCTTTTTCTTGTGCATGCGTTTCAATATCTGCTTCTTTTTTCTTAGCAAAGCAGGGCTAGAAGCACTTGTTTTCTTCATTTAATTCTCCCCATCTTCTCGTGCTATTTATTTGGAGCTACAGTTTTCTTCTTATTGTCCGTATACGTTTTTCTTCCTATTCTTTTCTTTAGCGTGCAATTAATTCGTATGGATGATTTACATTTTCTGCAATTCTTTACTATGCCCGCTCTTAGAGTGCACAATTTGTTTCACCTTTTTTATGTACTTAGAAAAGATTCCATTACTCGGCAGGACAAAGCCTACAGGATAAAGAAAACTTCTCCGAACACAATAGTCCCGGGCGCCTTATAAAGGCATGCCCCAAATTGAAAACAGTATTTCTGAAAGAGAATTGATAATAAACAAAAAAAATTGTTAAAAAGATAGATAGTTAAAGAAAGTGAAAATAGAATGGAATGTTTCTTTGTTCACGCTTTAGCGTTTTAATGTGATTTCGATCGTTGAAACCATTCTTGATCTGTTTTCGCCTTCTCTCGGCGGCATTTCTTCGGTTCCTAATTCAACCTTGCCTACTTTCAAGTCTTTCATGAACCTATGCCTAACTATCTCTGCTACGTCAACGGCTGTTGTTATTGCTCGTCCTCTAGCCTTCAATGTGACTTCTTTTGCCTCAGATTGGTTGAAATTCGTTATGACTGCCAATGCGTAGTTCATCGTAGGCTTGCTTCCGATGTATATGGTATTTGACTCCTTAGACATTCGATACACCTCCTTTTTGCATTCTCTTCTTCAATTGTTTCTTAGACGATATAGCGGTTTTTCAGTTACTTGGTTTGATTTGACTTGTAGATACGTACCTGTGCGCACGCTATAAGTGAATCTAAACCAACTCGCCCATTGCGAATCTATTACCAACTCTTGTTACTTTGAATTTTACGTGTTCTCCCCGTTTGGTGTTGGGTATGAACACAACGAATCCTTCAATTTTGGCGATGCCATCGCCTCTTTGACTTATTTCTAGAATGTCAGCTTCGTATTCGTTGTTCAGCTCAACTGGCTTCTTTATACTGAATCTGGATTCACTGCTTCCGAATCTACTTCTTGTACCATATGCCATTATTTTCACCTCGCTTTGAATTGTCAGCTAGAATGTCTCAACGAAAGAAGTAAAACCGTCGATAACCGTCCTACTCTTTCAAAAGCTCTAACTGCTTGACGCCTACTATAAAGAGCCGTTCTTATTAACCCTTATGGCACAACAGTATCTGGGCTGCTCTCTTCAGTTTCGTAATTATTCGTCGCGCGCCATTTGAATAGACCCAAAATCCTCAGTGAGCGGAAATAGGCGCTTACAGCGTAGGCTGGGGGTTTACATTTGTAAACTTTTATATCTTGCTCCTACGCCTATAATGAAGGAACAAGGGGCATAGAAACGTTTGAAACCTCAAAAAACCATGCCTACCCATGGACTTTTCCAAGCGATAATAGACTCTGAAAAGTTAAGATACTGTTTTGAATGCGGCAAATGCACAGCTACATGCCCCATGGTAGAATTGTTCCCAGCAAGTTATAATCCACGCATTCTACTTCACAACATTAGTCTAAACCCAGACAAGATAATGTCTGACGAGGAATTGTGGCTGTGCGCATGGTGCTACCGCTGCGCCAAACGTTGTCCACAAAATTTAGCCATGCCAGAAATCTTTTTGGTAGCAAGACAGATGGCAAAGGAGCAAGGCTTCTTAGACGGCTTTCAGGAAGCAATGAAGACAATAAAAGATGAAATTGCCTTTCCAGCCACTTTCTGCTGGGTATGCCTCCACCCGGAACGCGCAAAAATCGACAAAAAAACAGTAACAAAAATCCTCAGACCATACTTAATAAGTCGTGAGAGCAGGCGGCAGTCTAAAACTCGTAAGGAAAAAGTTGCTATAATCGGCTCTGGCCCGGCGGGTTTGACAGCAGCCTACGAGCTAGCCAAAGAAGGCTACACCGTCACAGTTTTTGAGTCTTATTCGCAGCCTGGCGGAATGCTACGTACATGTATCCCCACATACCGTTTGCCCAGAGAAATCTTAGACGCAGACATAAACTACCTAAAGCAAATGGGCATAGAAATCAAAACAAACACGAAAGTAGGCAAACACACAACTGTTGACAGCCTCTTCAAAAAAGGCTACAAAGCTGTGTTCATTGCCACAGGCGCAAACAAAACAAGAAAACTTCATGTGGAAGGCGAAGATTACGAAGGCGTTTACGATGCCCTAAACTTTCTAAATGAAGCAAACCTTGGAAAAAGAGTGAAACTCGGCAAGGTGGCAGTGGTTGGCGGAGGCAGCACAGCCATAGACGCTGCGAGAACCGCCATTCATAATGGCGCAAAAGAAGTTACAATCCTATATCGAAGGTCAAAGGGTGAAATGCCAGCCAACCCAATGGAAATAAAAGAATCTGAAGAAGAAGGAGTAAAATTTCAGTTCCTAATTGCGCCCAAGAAGATTTTGGGCAAGGACGGACAAGCAACTGGAATGGAATGTGTTCGCATGGAGTTAGGTGAACCCGACGAAACTGGCAGAAGAAAACCGATACCAATTGCAAATTCAGAATTCACGATTGATCTGGACAAAATAATTTTGGCCATTGGCGAGTCTCCAGACCTTACGTTTGCGCCTAAAGACATGGAAATAACAGAGGACAACACCGTAGCAGTAGACCCGATGACTATGGAAACAAATATGAAAGGTGTGTTCGCGGGAGGAGACTGTGCCTCTGGACCAGCAACAGTTGTTGAAGCCATAGTTGCAGGAGAAAAGGCTGCCAACTCTATTCACAATTATCTTAAAACCTCAAAGCCAAAGAAGAAGGAGGCTAAAAGCGAATGAGTGATCCGCAACCTCAGCCTGAAGAAGAAATCAGAATAGGCGTATACGTATGCCACTGCGGTCTAAACATTGCAGGCTCAGTCAACTGCGAAGAAGTTGCGAAATACGCTTCAACTTTGCCGCATGTTGTCTTAGCTAAAGATAATCGTTATACATGTTCAGACCAGGGACAAGAGCTAATCAAGAGGGACATAAAGGAACATAAGTTAAACCGTGTTGTTGTAGCCTCATGCTCCCCACGTTTGCATGAGCCAACTTTCAGAAGGGCATGCGAAGAAGCTGGACTGAACAAATACTTGTTCGAGATGGCAAACATTCGTGAACATTGCAGTTGGGTACACTTATACGAGAAAGAGAAGACAACTGAAAAGGCCAAAGACTTGGTCAAGATGGCCGCTGCAAAAGCAGCATTGCTTCAGCCGCAAGAAGAGACGGTGGTTCCAATTATTAGGAAGGCATTGGTTATAGGTGGCGGCGTCGCAGGTATACAGGCAGCCTTAGACTTGGCTGACACAGGTTACAAAGTTTACTTGGTTGAAAGGGAGCCAAGCATAGGCGGAAGAATGGCACAAATCGACAAAACATTTCCAACGATGGACTGTAGCATATGCATCTTAGCGCCAAAGATGTCAGACGTTGGCAGACACCCAAACATCGAACTCCTAGCAAACAGCGAAGTCAGAGAAGTAAAAGGCTACATTGGCAACTTCAAGGTCAAAGTTCTAAAAAAGCCTCGTTACGTGACAAAAGACTGTACAGCATGTGGCGACTGTGTCAAAGATTGTCCAGTGACAACACCAAACGAATTCGACGTAGGCTTAGCAACTAGACGTGCAATCTATACGCCGTTCGCTCAAGCCGTTCCATCAACTTACATAATTGACAGAAGCATATGCCTCAATAAGGGCAACATAATCACATGCGACAAATGCATCAAAGCATGTGAAAGAAAAGCAATAGACTTTGACATGAAACCAGAGACCATTGACTTGGAAGTGGGCACAATTATAGTGGCTACAGGGGCAGACGTCTACGACCCAGCATCGTTAGTTGAATATGGATACACCAAATATCCAGATGTCATCACTTCACTAGAGTTTGAAAGACTAATAAATGCAGGTGGCCCATCAGGTGGACATTTAATCAGACCAAGCGATATGCAAATTCCGAAAACAGTAGCCTTCATTCAATGTGTTGGCTCCCGCAGCGAGAAGGGCGGACGCCCCTACTGTAGCAACGTATGTTGCATGAATACGATAAAAGACAGCTTACTCATTAAGGAGCATTGGCCAGACATACAAATCTACGTCTTCTACATAGACATGAGAGCATTTGGAAAGGGATTCGAAGATCTATATAAGCGGGCTAAAAAAGAAGGAGCCATATTTATTCGAGGCTTGCCAGCGGATATAGTTGAAGACAGAAAAACACATAATCTTTGGCTGACGGGAGAAAACACGTTACAGAAAGAATTATACAAAATCAATGTTAACATGGTTATTCTTTCAGTCGGAATTGAGCCACAAAAAGACAGCGAAGTGATTCAACGTCTATTCACATTATCAAAAACCTCAGATGGATTCTTCATGGAAGCTCATCCAAAACTTCGCCCAGTAGACACGCCGACAGGAGGAGTATTCTTAGCCGGGTGTGCAGAAGGACCTAAGGACATTAAAGATAGCGTGACGCAGGCAAGCGCCGCGTCAGCAAGAGCAAGTATTCTCATGTCTCAAGGAAAAGTAACCGTAGAAGCAATTACGCCAAGGGTAATAGACGAAAAATGTCAAGTCTGTGGACTATGTGCCAGAGTTTGCCCTTTTAACGCAATAGTTGTGGACAAAGAGATGAAAAAAACTGACGTAATAGAAGCAGCTTGTGCAGGCTGTGGCACATGTGGCGCAGAATGTCCTTATGAAGCCTTAACTATGCGACATTTCACAGATGAGCAACTATACGCTCAAATTGATGCTGCAACTGAGGAAGATGCGGATAAGAAGATTGTGGCTTTCTGCTGCAACTGGTGCTCATACGCAGGCGCAGATTTTGCAGGTGTCAGCAGGATGCAGTATCCGCCTAATGTGCGTATTATTAGGACCATGTGTTCTGGACGTGTGGCTCCAAAATTTGTTGAAAGAGCATTTGCGAGAGGAGCAGCAGCAGTTTTGGTTTCAGGATGTCACATAGGCGACTGCCACTACATAAACGCCAACATTCAAACTCAGAAAAGAGTTGAAAAATTGTGGAAAAAAATGGAACGACTAGGCTTAAACAAAGACAGGCTGCAATTGGCTTGGATATCTGCCGCAGAAGGCGAAAAATTTGCATCTAAAATCAAAGAAATGCAAGATGTTGTAAGCAAAGTAACCAGAGAAGAGATTGAGAAATCGAAAACGATGGCAAAGGAGAAGGCAGGGTGACTACAATGCCAATGAGAATGTGGCGCAAACCATTAGACACTGAAAAAGTGAAGGTTGCGCAAGGCGAAGTGCACATAATAAAGAGTCGATGTAAAGGCTGCAACTTCTGCATAGAGTTCTGTCCAAAAGAAATGTTAGAGACCTCGGAAGAGTTTAATGAGAGAGGAGTGCATCCGCCGAAAGTGAAGGACAAATCCGTATGCGCTCTCTGCAGTTTTTGTGAAGCGGTTTGCCCAGACTTTGCGATCTACAGCGTCCAAAAAGAATGCAAGGATGGTTGCTAAACGAATGGCACAAAAAGACAGAACGGTTTTAACTGGTAAACATTTTATGGAAGGCGACGTAGCCTGTGCTGAAGGCGCAATAGCTGCTGGCTGCAGATTCTTTGCGGGTTACCCTATCACACCCGCCACTGAGGTTGCTGAACGAATGGCTCAAAGGTTGCCCGAAGTTGGCGGAATCTACGTTCAGATGGAAGATGAAATCAGTTCTCTGGCTGCAGTTATTGGAGCCTCTTATGCTGGAGCAAAAGCCATGACCGCCACTTCTGGTCCAGGCTTCAGCCTAATGCAAGAAAACATCGGTTTAGCAGTGATAACAGAAACTCCATGCGTTATAGTTAATGTGATGCGAGGTGGACCAAGCACAGGTCAGCCAACTAAGCCCGCACAGCAAGATGTCATGCAGGCAAAGTGGGGTTCACACGGCGACTATGAAATAATTGCTCTCGCACCTAACTCAGTACAAGAGATGTTTGACCTAACGATCGAAGCGTTTAATTTGTCAGAGATTTACCGTGTTCCTGTTATAGTATTAGGCGATGAAATTGTCGGGCACATGTGGGAACGTGTAACAATTCCTTCAAAAGAAGCAATTAAAATTGTGAATAGAAAAAAGCCTCAAGTTCCGCCCGAAAAATATGCACCGTTTAAACCAGACAAAGATTTAGTACCGCCGATGGCTACTTTTGGACAGGGATACCACTTCTACGCGACAGGATTGACACATGATGAGACTGGGCGTCCACGAACGGACAGTGCTGAAGCACAGAGGAAACTTGTTCAAAGACTATGTGACAAGATACGCAAAAACGAGGATAAAATTGTAAAAGTTGATAGAGTTATGCTGGAAGACGCCGACGTGGCTGTTGTATCTTATGGAGTCACTTCTCGTGCGGCTTTGAGTGCTGTGCGAAAAGCAAGACAAGAAGGAATTAAGGCTGGGCTTCTAAGGATAGTTACTGTTTGGCCTTTTCCAGACAAATATGTGGCAAAAATTGCAAAGCAAGTCAAGGCGTTAGTGGTTCCCGAAATGAATTATGGACAACTCGTTCGTGAAGTAGAGAGGGCGGCAAAGGAAACTCCTGTGAAGTTTTTGCCAAAATTGGGTGAAGAACCACACAAGCCTATAGAGATTTTAGATGCCTTAAGGAGGGTGCATAAATGAGTAAGGAAGTGCATCCGTTTGAAAAATACTTGAGAGGCGGGATGATTCCACATATTTGGTGCGAAGGTTGCGGAAACGGCATAATACTAAACTGTTTCGTTCATGCTATCGACGATTTGAAAATGAATACCGACAAGATTGTGGTAGTCTCCGGAATTGGCTGTATTGGTCGCTTGTCAGGGTATACAAACACAGACTCATATCATACCACTCATGGCAGAGCAATAGCTTTCGCAACTGGAGTCAAGCTGGCAAATCCAGGTTTGACGGTTGTTGTAATAAGTGGAGACGGGGACCTCTTCGCTATCGGAGGCAACCACTTTATTCACGCCGCCCGCAGAAATGTTGACATTAAGGTGATTTGTGCTAACAACTTCAACTATGGCATGACTGGTGGGCAGTATGGACCTACGACTCCGCTTAATGCTTGGACTACTACAACGCCTTATGGAAATATTGAACATCCATTTAATTTAGTTCATCTGGCCGCTGCTTCTGGGGCTGTTTATGTGGCTAGGTGGACGACACTTCATGTTCGAAGGCTTGTAGAGTCGATTAAGAAGATGTTGCAGAAGGAAGGCTTCGCTTTTATTGAGGTAATTACTCCTTGCCCAGAAATCTATGGAAGACGTAATAAAATGGCTACGGGAACCGAAATGATGAACTGGTTTAAGAATGCATCAGACATTCAAAATAATTCTGATCCTGCGAAGGCTGAAATAAGTTCTGAAAGAATTGTTTTAGGCGAATTCATAGATATTGAAAAGCCCACTTATGACCATCTTCTTCGTGATATGATTTCGAAAGTTCAGAAGAAAATAGAAGGAAGCGAACAAGAATGAGGTTGGAAATTCGTGTTGCCGGGTTCGGTGGGCAAGGTGTCATAAGGGCTGGACTAGTTTTAGCTGCGGCTACTTGCATCTATGGCGACAAGAATGCTGTTCAAACGCAGTCTTATGGTCCAGAGTCAAGAGGAGGAGCATGTAAATCAGAAGTTGTAATTTCAGATGAGGTTATTGATTTTCCGAAAGTTACTGAACCTGATGCAGTAATTGTGATGTCGCAAGAAGCTTACACAAATTATGCAAAAGACGTGAAGAAGGGCGGCATACTTCTGTTAGACTCTGATTTGGTGCCTAAGCAGAAAGAAATTCCTAATGTTCGAGTGTTCAAAGTGCCAGCGACAAAGATAGCGGAAGAACTTGGAAAAACTATTGTGGCAAATGTCGTTATGCTTGGCGCTTTTGCTTCGATAACCAATCTGATAGATGCGGAAGCTATCAAGAAATCTATCTTGAGTAATGTTCCCAAGGGTGCAGAAAAACTGAATATGGATGCTTTTGAAAAAGGCTACGAGTACGGGAAAAGTCTTCTAAAGGAAAAGACAAAATAGCTTTCATACACATACGCTAACGGTAGCATGGTGAAATCAGTTGATAATAGGTATATTAGCGGATACGCATGACCGTTTGCCTTTGGTGGACAAGGCAGTAAAACGATTAAACGAAGAAAAGGTCAGTCTTGTCTTACATGCTGGAGACTATATTGCTCCCTTCGTTATACCGCATTTTAAACAGTTAAAAGCGGATTTCATTGGCGTTTTTGGCAACAATGATGGGGACAAGGACATGTTAAGAAAGAGGTTTGCAGAAATTGGCGCTGAAATTCGTGGAAAGTTCGCTGAAATAATAATTGATGGGTTGAAGATAGCAATGTTACATGGTGAGGAGGAAGAGTTGCTTCGTGCACTTATCAATGCGGAAGGGCATGATATAGTTTTACATGCGCATACACATGAGACAAAAACCTACAAGAAGGGAGAGACGTTGGTTATAAATCCTGGAGAGGTTTGCGGCTATCTTTCTGGAAAGTCAACAATCGCCACGTTGAATACGGAAACTTTAGAAGTCAAAATAATTCAGATAGAATAAATTAGGCATTAATTCGCTTTTGCTTGATTTTTTCTACGGTCTTTTGTACTCCTTTCCATCCTTCGACTGCTTTCGAGTTGACTATTTCGAAGGCTTCCTTCGAGTTTGCTGGCTGTAGTTCTTCGCCTGTGGCTTCTCTTGAGAGATATCTTGCGGCTCTTAGCACTTCACTGTTCAGTCGAGAGTCGGTTATGTCAGCAAGATGGCAGACAAGCGCTTCAACTGTTCTTGGCCAAATGGGACCAGCGTCTCCGCCATGATGTGCACAAACTATGTGAATAAGGTCAAGCGAAAAACCTCTTCGAACAAGTTCTGAGACAATTAATGTCAAATGGTCTATGCGTTCGGCTAAGGGCGTTGACACGTATATTCCATTTTTTTCTTCGTAGGTTAGAGGCTTGAAAATATCGTGTAAGATTATTCCTGCAAGCACAAGGTCTTTGTCTACTTTTCCATGATAGGTTTTTTTGATGACACTGCGTAGGTTTAGAGCGATTTCGGTTGTGGCGACAACATGTTCAATGAAGCCTCCAGCGTAACTGTGGTGATGAGACATTCCTGCAGGTGACTGCTCAAGTGCAATTCCAGTATAGGTTTTTCCTTCTATTTCTATGGATGGATTTTCAATGAGATTAGCAACTTTCTCTCGAAATGATTTATCCTTAATCTTGTCAACAATTTTCTTGAGGCGAGCATCCAAATTTGTTTCCCACAATTCTTCTAAATCGTCTTTACCATGCAATTAAGGTTTATCAAAACAATATTGATATGAAACCCGAAGGGGAGCAACACTAATGCATTTTTAGTGAAGAAGAAACAAAAATAATTTTTTACTCACTCTCTCACAGACTAAAGTCTAACACTTTTTAGAGCCTATAACCATTAATTTCTTTTTTTCTTCATTCGCTATTTTATGAGCATGTAGAATAGGTTCCGGAATACGTCTCCCACATATAAAATGCTTCACAACCGCGATTGCCCTACCTAAAGAAACTTTGTGCCCAACACTGACATACACTGGCTTTTCACCAAAAGACGTCACAACCGCTGCACCTATGATTTCTCCTTTATCAGTTATGGGCGCCCAGCCTTCATCATTAAATTTTCCAACCTCGCCACAGAGTAGGCTTTTTGCAACGCCGATTGCAGGTTTGTCAATTGCTAAACCCAGATGACTAGCAAATCCAAACCGACGTGGATGTGCAATCCCTTGCCCATCAATAAGAAAAATATCAGGCTGCGTCCGCAGTTTCTTTATAGCCAAAACTGCTGGCGAAATTTCTCTAAAAGACAATAAAGTTGGAATATAGGGAAATCTGGTTTTGCAACAAATAGTTTGAGACTCAATCAGTGCAAAGGAATTGAAATCTATGACCGCTACTGCACCTATAGAGATGTCTTCACAATAGGCTACGTCAACTCCACCCACATATTTGATTGCCTTTGGCAAACTATCTTCGCATATAACTCGCTTAGACAATAATTGTTGCGCTACACGCGCTTTTTTAACAGAAAATTTCAAGCCAAGTCTTGTCCTATTGACTTGTTTTCTCAACTTTCGTTTTCCTTTCAATGGTTTTCTCCAGTTTTTTGATGGTATTTTCTAGGGATTTTCTTCGAGTTTCTATTGCGACCTCTCCTCTGGTTGTTTCGATAAGATTCCTCGCAACATCACATTTTCTCCGCAACCCAGAAATTAGAAGATAAGCATCATCCATAGCTACCAATTCAGCGTAAATATACTCCATTAATTGAAGACACTTTTCGGACTTGTCTACATCTCCGCCTCTAATAGAGTCAAGAGTTCTCCGTCTTAATTCTCCAATAACATCTGCAACTCCAAGGACATAAGAAGTCAAGGGAACATCAATTTCTTTAGGAGCGACAAATTCACCTTTCTCAGCTAATCCAAGAAGCACTTGGGCTTCGGTGTATTCTTGAAACGCCGCATCCACCATACCAGCATACACTAAATCAGGATGCTTACGAGAAAATTTTCTAAGCTTACTGAAAAGACCATTTGTCTCTCCGAGCAATTTCTTCGCATCATCAAACCTATTCTGATGAGTAAAGAGAATCGCTTGCTTTGATAAGCGGGTCGCCCTACGCATGTCAGTTTGGATTCCTTCACGAACTTCTTCCCTTTTCACTAGTTCTTTCTGGATTTTTTCCAAGATTGATCTAAATGTCATATCGTCCACGCTGAAAGGTATTTCCAAAATGATGCCTAAAACGAACTTAATAGACTTTATGTTCCACAAACATTACAGCAGAGTTATAAATTAGCAAAGTTATCTTTTTTTAATAGTGATTGATGTTGGCCATGGACATCCAAGTTCTAGGAATCATCATCACAGAATCATTAGGGCTTATCTTCTTTCTGTTAGCATTAACGTTTCTGCAAATGTCTCGACGAATTGGCGGTAAAAGAGAAGCCTTAGAAGATTCTCAAAAAAACATAGTCAGTGGAAAAATTGAAGAAAACTGTTTCAGTTTCAGGTGGGCAATGGATCGCTCCATGAAATCGAGAAAAGTGTTTGGAGCTAATCCAATACTGATTGCAATTCCATTTGTGCTTGCACTTGGAACAGGATTTATTCTGCTCACGTTGTTCCAAAGTATAGGGTATGTGATGCTGTTATCTTTTGTGGGCATGACAATTTTCCTCGACTCCGAAGCCTTTGAAGCCTTTGGCTACGGCAAAGCAATCATAAAGGCTTCATTAACCCAGTTAAATAACGAGGATCAAAGTTATATGAAAATCGCAAAAGAAGCTTTAGAATTGGCAACTGCACGCTTTTTCATGGTTGGAATTATTCTAGCCGTTATTGGACCATTTATTCAAAAGCTCTTTGACGGCTTAATCTACGCTATAGCAATGTACTCGATCGTTCTATTTAGCACAACTGAAACGGCTTATGCTATCTCTCCAGTTCTTGCCTGTTTTGTTGCTATGGTACTCCCAGGTATTCTCCTATACCTGCCAGAGCTAGTCGGTCGAACCCTATTTCACAAGATGAAGAAAATGGGATTAATCCGAAAAATGCTTAGACATGGGGCGCCTGCTGAAGAAGAACAATTACCTTATAGGCCGATATACGGGTCTGATAATGTTATAGCTGTGAATTCTCATGGGAACGTTACTCCTGGGCGCATTATCATCAACTCTCATAACACAATAACCATACTAGATAAGCGAGCGCTCGAAAAAGAGAATCCTGAAGAAGCGTGATCTAGACAGTAGCAAAGTCTTTTATGATTGTAGCCATGAATTTGATTCCTTCAATGAATCCTTTAACTGTTATGTTTTCATTTGGAGCGTGTCCACGAGATTCTTCATGGGCACAACCAGCAGAAACAACTGGATAGCCTAAAATGTTTCTAAATAGATGCATCGGTCCAGACGCTGGGCTGGTAGGATAAACAACAGTTTTTCTTCCATAGATTCTCTCTGCAGCTTTTATTACAGTCTGCACAAATTTATCCGTGAGAGGCGTTTTTGTCGGTTCTGTTGCCCCATGCTGAATTACTTCAATGTCTTCAAATCCATGAGTTTTCAAATGTTTCACTAGTTTATAAAAAATATCTCTTGTTCTTTGCTCTGGAACTAGACGGAAATCAAGTTTGACTAAAGCCTTGTTTGGCAAGACTGTTTTGGAGCCTGAAGCAGTGTAGCCCGTAAGCAGACCGTTTATTGTACATGCCGGCTGATATAGTAATGTCTTAACCGCGTCTAATCCAGATAGATTGTGGAGAAAACTCTTCAACCCTAAATCTTTCTTTTCTTCCTCTTCCTCGAAAGGAATATCTCTAACGTAAGCGATCTCTTCTTCTGACGGTTTTTTGACGTCATCATAGAACCCTTCAATTAATATTTCGTCCCTTTCATTCTTCAGGGTATTCAATGCCCATACAAGACGCCAAGCTGGGTTAGGAATCAGAGGCGCATTTGAAGAATGCACATCTCTAGACGCACCTTTTGCTCTAAGTTCGACACTCAAGACTCCTTTAAGTCCCAAATAGATTCTGGGACGTCCGTGGCGGTCGGTTCCTCCAAACTCCCAAATCGCTGCGTCTGCAGAAAAGAGTTCTCTATTTTTCTTGATGACTTCAAGCAAATGTACGCTGCCTATTTCTTCTTCTCCGTCAACTACAAATTTTATATTTACTGGGAGACTGCCTTCAGTTTCTAGAAAGGCTTGAACTGCCTTTAGCCTTGAAACAAAATCTCCTTTGTTGTCAGATACGCCTCTACCGTATATTTTTCCATCACGTATTACTCCGCTGAAAGGGTCGCAAATCCATTCTTCTAGTGGTTCTGGTGGTTGCACATCGTAATGGTCATAGAATAGAAGAGTCTTTTTGGCTTTTTTCCCCTTGATTTCTCCAAACACAACAGGGTTGCCCTCTTTTTCAGGAATGATTTTCGTCGAGAGCCCATCTTCTTTCATCATCCTCTCTATTATCTCTGCGCATTCTTTCAAGCCTTCATTTTTTGCTGACACGCTTGGTTGCTTTACAAGGCGAACAAGGTTTTTGATGAATTTCTCAGAGTTAACCTCGATATAATTGTAGATTTTTTCTAGAGACATGTTACCCACTATCCACTGGATTGACTTAAATGAGTTTTCCCGCTTGGGGAGATAGTCGGTTAAGTTAGTTTTATTGGTTTTTCCAAACGACTAAGCAGGACTACTCGACTTTCCGGAGATTCATCAAGAATGTTGTATCCCATTTCTTTAGCAAGTTTAGCCGCAAATTCTTGAACCTCCTTGTGCGTCGGCATATTTTCAAATCCCAAGCGTAGTCGTGAGAAACCAACATGCATATAAGCCTTCGGTTCAACATATGTAGGATTTGCTTTTCCAATAAGACGCGCATAGAGTTCTGGATTTTTCATGTTCAGATGCTTCGTCAAAGTTATCCGAACCACAGTTGGACATTTGAAACTTGGCAGTAAGGATAAGGTTTCGTTAAGACTCTCCCATGCTAAAGGAACTTGAGGACGACAAGTTTCTAAGAAGTTTCCTTTGTCGAAAGCGCAAACTGAAATGTACAGTTGGGTGGGTTCCTCATTAAGTTGAGATAATGAGTGTGGAAGAGTTCCGTTGGATACAAGGAATGTGGTGAAGCCTTTTTTGTGGAAACTTTGAATCAAATCACCTAGCGATGGGTACAATGTTGGCTCGCCAATCAGGCTTATAGCAACATGTTTCGGGCTTAGCGCTTCACTAAGTTTCTTTGAATCTGTTTTAGGATTGCCTTTGTAGCCACTAAGAATTTTGAGTTGTGCTTTGATGCAGCCTTCTATAATATTTTCTGGGTTGTCCCATTTTGGTTGTTCTGTTTCGCTCCATTTTATTTTTAGATCACCACTTTGCATGCGCCAACAGAAGAGGCAACGCATTGTACAGTTAAGAACTGTAGGAGTCATTTGGATGCATTGATGGCTTCTTATTCCGTAGAACTTTTGTTTGTAACAAGATCTGTTATGAATAAGGGTTTCGTAAAGCCATCTGCAACGTTTGACTGCTGAGTGAGTTCCAACCACATGATATTTTTGAGTTTTTAATATTCCAAGAAATTTGTTAGAAATTATAGACTGCAAGGCAAGTCACCGCACTTCAGAACATAAAAACAGTTTTCGCTAATAAACATTAAAAAAACAAGCCCTTGACTTTGTCTTTTTCTCGAGAGACCTACAGTTTTTCATTGTAAGTATGAAAGGAGGCTTACTGTTGAAGCCATTTTCTTTTAGATATTTGGAAAAAGTCGAAGGGTTCTAGCACAAATCTAACTTAGAAAGTGAATTTGATTTCCTGAAATTCGCTTGCAAACTTGACAACTTCCTTCTTGACTAGATGCGCTTGTTCATTGTCCACGACTATTCTTTTCATCAAGTCCGCTATCTTCTGCATCTCCCCTTCTTCCATTCCCTTCCGAGTCACTTCGCAGACTCCAAGTCTAACTCCACAGTCAACAATTATGTTTGCTTTCTCAAGTTTTTCGGCTACTTCTCTTCCTTGTCTATGACCACCATAACTTAAGAAAACCAGATGAGATTTCGTGTAGCCAAGGTTTGGGCATGCGACCGGAAAATTGTGTTCTGCCAAGGCTTTAGCCAAAGCTTGCGCATTTTTAACTACTTGTCTCGCATATTCCTTTCCATATGCTTTCATTTCTGTTAGTGATAATGTCAAGGCAGCTATTCTATTCCAGTGTGCGTTGTCTACGAAGGCAGGGTGAATTCTTTTCTCAATTATTTTGTCATATTCTCTTTTTGCAAGTATTATGCCACCTTGAGGTCCAAAGAAACTTTTGTGCGTTGACCCAAACAGAATTGAAGCACCCTCTCTAAGGGGGTCTTGAAAACTTCCTCCCCCGATCAATCCTAATACGTGTGAACCGTCATACCCAACGAGGGCATCGATTTCGTTTGCTGCTTCAGCGATTTTTCGTATTGGATGAGGAAATAGAAACCGACTTGCTCCAAAAATAACCACTTTCGGCTTTGTCCGCGATATTAGGTCAATAGTTTCCTCTATTTTGATGTTCATTTGTTCTTTTGAAAATGGAAAATTCACTACCTTGAGCCCTAGGAATCCTGATATACCTTGTTCCGAAATTCCTGAATATCCTCCGTCGGATGATGAAACACAAAGAATTGTGTCTTTGGGCTTTGTGAAACAAGCAAGAACTATTAGATTTGCTATGTGGCCAGAGAGTGGGCGCAAATCCGCAGTTTCAGATTTGAAAATATCCTTTGCAAGCTTTTCTCCATACTCTTCGATTTCATCCATGAGATGTGTGCCAAGATAGAATTTGTCTGGCGAAGTGTATCTGTGTCCAAAATCTGAGGAAAGTAAAGAGCGAACCGCAGGGCTTGTTACATTCTCTGAGGGAATAAGATTAATGCATTCTTTTCCACGCCATTTCTCGTGTTTTTGTGTTAAGCTTAAGATTTCGTCAATCATACTATCACTAGGAAACTTTCTCATCAAGTAAAAAAGATTAAAGAAGTACTTGACATTTGTGCTGTATTTCTAGAAGGCAAAAGATTAAGAGTGACAAAGTTTAAAATGTTCGCGTTCCTTAAAAATCAAAAAGGCTTAATATGGAAAAGCTTGGAAAAAGAGGGAAAACCCATGATTGCAACTCGGTTAAAAAGAGAAATCACAACAGTTTTCATGATTGCTTTTCTTACATCAACGCTTCTTGTTACTTACTTCACGCCTAAGGTGGCTGCTTCTCCTACAACCATAACTTATATTTTTCCTTCAAGCGGCTACGTTGGAAACCCTGTGCGAGTTTACGGAACCATCGATACTTCGAATGGAACATACAAAATATTTTTTGACGAAGAATTAGTGGCAAACGGAACGGCTTCACCAGAAAAGGCTGTGGATGCCACGTTTTTGGTCCCCCATAGTTATGCAGGCAATCATACAGTAAGGCTCTATGATGAGAATGCTACTACTAGCGACTCCAAGAACTTCACTGTTCAAACAAAATATTACATAAATGCGATTGTGCCGCCCCAACAAACCCAACTAATGGAAGGTCAATCGACGATAATCAGGGTAAACGTTACTGGAGGGGAAGAAAACAACTCCTATGTGGCAAATGTCACTGTGAGCCTACCATCCCCCGTAAGCACGGTTTACTACAACAGTTCAATTCAACTATTGAATACAACAAGCCTTGGTGAATACGTGGCGGAAAGCACTTATCCGAGAGATTTCGGGTCTGACGCCCACACAAACTATATGGGTACCTACGCTATTGCTTTCAATACCACTCTTGCGAATGGGTATTTCAATGTAGGCTTGACAAACGCGACACAATATCATAGATTTGATACCGTCAATATTCAAGGCGCAAATTACACTCAACCCGACGAAAGAGTCTGGATTAACATCACGTTAGCTGGAGAAACTGTTTTCTCAACTAATGTTTCAGCAATTGAGGGAGTCGTTAATGCAAAATGGACTATTCCATGGAACGCTACATATGGAACCTACAACGTAACTATGACCAACACAACTTCACTTGGGACAACTAAACCAATACGCGACACCCAGCTCTTTACTATTTCAAAAGCTACATTTCAATGCCAAATTCAAATCAAAAATCTTGACAACGAAAATGTGAGTGGAGTCCATGTTACAGTATATAACGAGACTGAAATAGTCTCTGACGTCATAAGCGACAATTTAGGCTTGACAAAATTCTCACTCGAAACCTACACGTATTCTTTAAAGGTATTCTTTAAAGGCGTTCAAGTTGGCAACATATCTGCTTTAGACATCGGAGGAAACGTCACTCAGACTTTAGTGGTCCAACTTGCCAACATTAAACTATTAATAAAGGATGTGCCTGAAAATCCTTTACCATTTATCGTCATCGATTTGAAATATAACTATACAAGAGCTGATGGTGGAAAACTTTCAGACACTATATCACTTGAAACTGACGACACTGGAATTGCAGACTTCCAAAGTACATTCACCAATATAAATTATCTAATCGAGGCTAAACGTTATGACTACATTTTTAATAGAACATCAATCGAAAATCTAACAGCCTCAAAGTGGATTAATATAACATGCCCCACCTACACACTATTCGTTCACGTAGTGGACTCGAAAGAAATTCCACTTCCACACGTTTCTGTGAATGTTACAGAATGGAGTAGCGGACTTCTTATCGGAAACAAAACATGGGTAACCGACGATTGGGCAAGCGTTTCCCTAAACCTCACTTTCGGCAGATATAAACTTAGGGTATACAATTATAGTGCAGAGCTTAATAGACTAGTTGTTTTAAACGAAACAATAGTAGATTTGATAGAAGATAAGCCGTTTGAGAAAATTCGCTGTAAAATGGTTAATTTGTCTCCTTCAATCTTAGTTGTTGATTATTTTGGGCAACCAATTCCAAACGCTGAAATCAAAATTGAAAGGCTCTCAGAAATCGAACAGAAATGGGTTGAAATTACGCCATCTCAGAGAACTGATTCAAGTGGTGTTGCTTTACTGCCAAGTATTGGTGGAGACTATTCAATTTCTATATACGTAATGGGACAACTAAGTGGCATCAAGTCTTTTTACATTGATGAAACTAGTATGCAGACATTCAAGATAGATAAATACGTAGCAATTGGTGGACTCGTCCTTGAAACTAGTCAACTAGTTGTATACATTGCGTTAGGTTTGCTAATAATCTTACTAGGTATAGTTCAAACTTACAAGAAAATTTTGCAAAAGATTATGAAAAGATTATCAGGTTCAGAGAAAAAATATTAGAAAAATTGGGGGTCCTGTTAACTCTTAGGGAGCTTAAAATTAGAAAAAAATGTGAGCTTTAACTAGTGAGACTTTCTCCATAACTTACTCGACAGCATTCCGTAACCTGAGACTACTGGAATTTGTACAGTTGAGCTTCACCTATCGGTCGCAGCATATGGTCGTGCATTGGGTCATTAGCGAGGAGATCCATCAACTCCTTGTTCAACTTTTCCTCTGTTGCGTCACCAAACAGTCCTCGTGATTTGTCAATGTCACCATACTTTGAGAACTCCCACAAGAAGCAGCCGTGTGCTGGCCCTCCCGTTCCCAGAACATAGTAGAATGTTCCAAGATATTTCCAGCCCACCTTTTCTGCCTGTTTAGCGAGAGTCTTCTCGTTTTTCTTGATCCAAGTTTGAAACTCGTTGAACCTGCCCTCTTTCACCTTGAAGTTACCCAAATACAACATGGAATTTCACCCCCCTCTTTCTTAAAGCACTGACCCTTTTTGTTTCAAGTTGCATAAATAGTTTGATCTCTCCGTCTACAAATCCCGAAGAGTTAACAGAACCAAATTGGGAAAAGTTTATAACATTAAAATGTCTTCAATGATAATTGACCTAATGAACACCATTCTATGAGATTTTGTTTTCAAAAACAGGTTGTGTTTGTATTGGCACAAATGAAATACTGTTACCCAAAATGTGAAATGTTTCGATGTGGAAAAAACGCTATCGTCTACCATGGAAAAACTGTGTGGTGTCGATGGACCGAAGAAGACTGTGAAGTTGCAAATTGTAGCTACGCAACATGCACAAAAAGACGCCTACTGCCAAAGGGAGTCTGCGGAGAAACCATAAAAAGAAAAACTACTGAAAAAAAACCAGAAGAATTAGGGCCAGGCGTAAAGCTAAAAGGAAAAGCATTGAGAAAAATAGGAGAAAAAGAGATTTTCTAGCATTGGATGCCGTGAAATCAAAATTGACTTGCAAAACTCTTTTTTCCACTTTTGCTCTATTTGGCTATATTCAAAGATAAGTAACACTTCGCATCGACAAGTGTGATAGTCAAAGTGAAAGCAATTGAACTAGAACCAGAAAAAATCTCTGGCATCTTTCTCTATATAGACAGCAAGTGGCATGCCGTAAGAGAGATAAATGTCGATTATAACACGGAAAAAGGATATGGTAAATTAAAAATTAAATATGAAGAAGTTAAGAACGAGAAAGATCATAGAGTTGTAGCAGATGTTCCGACTAATTTAATTTTTGATCTCAAAGCCTTTGGGCTTTCTGATGTTAAAGAAAGCATTTTTCTTATCAGATTAGAAGCAAATAAGATGATTTCATGGTCTTTGACAACAAGAAAGGAAATTGAGAAAAATCCCGATTTTGCTAGAATACATGGACACTAGTAATACCTTTTAAGTTTATGAGATTTAATGTTCGCAAAAGCCTTTTTATGATCTTCTCTCTTCCATACTCCGAGAACGCTTAAAGACAGTATGCTGAATAGGAGAACCCAGATTAATGTGCCCACGTTTTAGGCAGACGAGTGACATTCTTCGACTAATGAGTAAGAAGGAGAATATTCGGGACATTGGCATAATCGCTCACATAGATCATGGTAAAACAACAATGACTGACTCTTTGTTAGCCGAAGCTGGACTTCTGTCACCAAAAATAGCGGGTGAGGCCAGAGCACTAGACTATCTTGAAGAAGAACAAAAAAGAGGTATAACAATCAAAACTGCTAATATTTCCTTGCTACATGAAATTGAGAACAAACCATACCTC
>Ga0315312_1000618_pt1 | contig 37732 bp, 48 predicted proteins | sample TDP7_MG_FD_203629 | JGI IMG/M metagenome (GOLD analysis project Ga0315312, IMG submission 203629) | Freshwater sediment microbial communities from Lake Towuti, South Sulawesi, Indonesia - TDP7 | ecosystem: Environmental > Aquatic > Freshwater > Lake > Sediment | place: Indonesia: South Sulawesi... | reverse complement strand
CCAATCATAACTGAAAAGATCGTGGCGACTAGAAGCAATATGATAAAAACATCTTTGAACTCTCCGAGAAACATCTGTAATGCGGTTGTTCGTTTCTTTTCCTTCAACTCGTTGTATCCATGTTTCTGCAGTCTTTCCTGAGCTTCTTGAGAGGTTAACCCTTCATTCGTTGTACTTAAAGAATGAATGACGTCATCAATTTCCATGGCATGCAGAGGTTTTGACATATCTTCAGGCCGACCATCAACGCACAGTCTCTTACAGAGTGACACGGTATCGCTTTTATTCTTTTCTCGGCAGAATAGAAAGGTGCCAAATAGTTTTATAAGAAATTTCAGAAGACTCTACAGATAAAGAGGAATTACCAGGGTTACAGAGGAAGTGGAAAGATGTTTGAGCTATGGTTAATGGCACCTTTATCGGCTCTGGTCTCGATTCTCGTTGGCGTATACTTTTATCTTTATGTTAAGAAGCAGGACAATGGAACTGAAAAGATGCAGGAGATATCTTCTGCAATCAGGGAAGGAGCTGGGATCTTTATAAAAAGGGAATACGCAACATTGGCAATATTTGTAACTATAGTGGCCATTTTGTTGTTCATCTTTCTACCACCTATATGGCAAACTCCAGAACCGTTGAAAAACGTTAAACTGCCAATGGCTTACATTTTCGGCTCTTTCTGTTCCGCTCTAGCCGGCTATTTAGGTCTAAACGTCGCAACCAGGGCGAATGCGAAAGTAGCCCAAGCATCAAATGACGGCTTGAACAAGGCTTTTTCAATAGGCTTCCGTGGCGGAGCGGTGATGGGCTTATCTGTTGTCGGCGTTGGTTTACTCGGAATAAGCATTGTTTACTGGTTAACAGGCGACCCTAACATAGTGCTGGGATACAGCTTCGGCGCAAGCTCACTTTCCCTTTTCGCCAAAGCCGGCGGAGGCATCTACACAAAGACCGCTGATATCAGCGCAGACTTGGTTGGCAAAGTGGAGCTGGGCATACCTGAAGATGACCCGAGAAACCCAGCAGTTATAGCTGACAACGTAGGTGATAATGTAGGCGACATCGCAGGCATGGGCGCAGACCTGTTTGACTCGTACGTGGCAAGTATTGTTGCAGTCATGATTCTCGGTGTGGCTCTTGACTCCATCACACATTCTATTGTTTTGTATGTGCAAATACCATTAGTGTTTGCTGGATTGGGCATATTGGCTGCCGTCATTGGAGCACTGACGGTCAGAGTAAGCAAGAAAGGCGACCCTGGAAAAGCACTCAACATGGGCACATACGTCACTTGCATAATCTTTGGAATCCTAACATACTCAGCCACATCCTATCTTCACTATAACGTGCAAATATGGGGCGCAACGATCGTAGGCCTGGGTGCTGGAATTATAATTGGCATAACCTCCGATTACTTCACATCAGAGGATAAAACGCCTGTTAAAAAGACTGCAGAGGCAGCACAGACAGGAGCAGCAATAAACATCATAACCGGATTTTCATATGGCTTGCATAGCGTTTTACTGCCATTAATTGGAATAGCCGTTGCTGCAACAGTAGCGTATAAACTCTGTGAGCCCCTAGGGGCACCATATGCTGCCACAATTCCTTACGCTTCCATGTCATTTGCTGTTTTCGGAATAGCCATCGCTTCCTTAGGCATGCTTTCAATCGTTGGATTGACAGTTTCGAACGATGCCTATGGTCCAATCGTAGACAATTCTAAAGGAATAGCTGAGCAATCTGGGCTTAGTGAGGAAGTCATAACGATAACAGATAAGCTTGACGCAGCAGGAAATACCGCAAAAGCCATAACTAAGGGCTTTGCTATAGGCGCAGCAGGATTGACTGTAATCGCACTACTAGCCGCATTTCAAGAAATAGTCAGAAGTGAAACTGGCCAAATACTTGTCTTTGACATCATGAATCCAATAGTCTTGCTCGGCGCATTCATCGGAATTGCAGTGCCGGGTATATTCTCAGCGATGGTCATGCTGGGTGTTGGCAGAAATGCCTCAAGGATGATCGAGGAAATAAGAAGGCAATTCAGAGAAATTCCTGGCCTGAAAGAAGGAAAGTCAGGCGTTAAACCAGATTATGCACGATGCATTGACATTGCAACCAAGGGTTCTCTGCGTGAGCTTATGCCTGCAAGCATTATGGCGATTGCTGCAACTTTAACAGTCGGCTTTGTAGGCGGAATTGAAGCAATGGGCGGTTACTTAGCTGGCGCCATATTCTCCAGTTTACTTCTGGCTTTGCTGATGGGTAATGCTGGTGGCTTGTGGGATAATGCCAAGAAATTAATTGAATCTGGAGCCTATGGGGGGAAGGGCTCAGAAGCTCATAAGGCGGCTATCGTGGGCGACACGGTTGGCGACCCGTTCAAAGATACCGCGGGGCCTTCTCTCAACACTATGATTACCGTAATGTCCCTGATTGCATCATTGTTTGCCGTGCTAATGGTAAACTATAACTTGCTAGGACTTTTAAATATTCACTAAGCTCATTAGGCATAATCAGTCACTTCCTTTCGTTGAAACTAATTTATTAACATTTACTCCTCAGTCTAACCAATGCATAAGTTACACGATTAGAGTCGTCGGAGAAGAAAATAAGACATGAAGACTAAAATCGTAGACCTTTAACGATAGTAGAGCCCCGCCTCAGTTCTTGATCGCGTTTTTTATCTTTAGATAATTTTATATAAATTTCTCTTTGTAGAGGTTCATAGCGTAGTTAATTGTCTTTTTGGCCTCTTCCGCCTCCTTCCAACCTATGAATCTGACAAATTTTCTAAGCTCTAACCGCTTATATGTTTCGAAGAACTCCCTTATCTCCTTCAAAAGGTGGGGATGAACATCAGCGAGGTCTTTGTAGCCATCAAACCTTGGGTCCCTTATAGGGACGGATAATATCTTTGGATCTTCTCCCTCCTCGTCCTCCAAGATTAGTGCACCTACCGGTCTAACCTTGATTATGCAGCCTACTTCAAGAGGCTCGTAAGATAGGATCATTGCGTCAAGCGGATCATTGTCATCATACCATGTTTGAGGGATGAAGCCGTACTCGACTGGAAAGATAACGGATGAGTAGATGACGCGGTCAAGTACGAAGGCTTCCCACTCCCTATTATACTCATACTTGTCTCTGGAATGGCTTATAACCTCAACGACAGCATTGATAACCTCAGGTGGGTCATCACCAGTTGGGATGTCACGCCAAAGGTTCACCATGATATGTTCCTCAGCAACAATTAGAATGTAAGGGATTAAGCCTTACCTCTTCAAGACCGAATCTTATCTAAAAGCTTTCTCTCCGCAAACTTTTCTAACCGTACAAGATCATCCTTAGTTTTGGCTTCTACTGTTAGCCTTATTTGTGGCTGCGTATTCGACGGTCTTATGAGAAACCACCCATTCGGCTCTATCACTTTAACGCCGTCCACCGTGAAAAGTTGATACCCCATCTCTTTCAACTCATGCATGAGGTCTTCGACAACACGGAACTTCTTCTCATCTGGACAGTCGAAATTCCCCGAACGAGTTAGGTAAACGGGCATTGAGTCAATGATTTCGGAAAATCTCTCGTCTCTTTTAGATAGAGATTCAGCAAGCTTCAAACTCGCGAACACGGCATCGTCGAAGCCATACAAATCGGCAAAGTAATAGTGACCGCTCGACTCGCCTCCGAAGACCGCTTTCTCCTGTAGCATCTTTTCATTGATGTAGGTGTGACCTACACGACTGAGCACCGGTTTTCCTCCACGTGAACGTATAGCCTCTTCAACGCTCATGGAGCAGCTGACCTCATAAACTATGGGCGCCCCCTTGTGCTCCTTTAGAAATTGTTCGGCAAGCATAATTAGAACAGAGTCTTCCAGAACAATTCTGCCCCTCTCATCTACGAAAATGCACCGGTCGCCATCCCCATCAAACGCTACGCCGAAGTCGGCTTCTTCCTCTAAAACGACCTTTGACAAGGTGTCTAGTACATCTCGGGTAGGCTCAGGAGGATGTGCTGGAAAATTGCCATCAGGCTCGGAATTTAATGCGACAACGCTTATGCCTGCGTCGTCGAACAACTTAGGGATTAATAGTGAGCATGAGCCATTTCCCGGGTCAAAAACCCCCTTCAATCTGCGTTCTAGGCGTATTCTTTTTAAGATATAGTTCTCGTAGTCGACCAGAATCCGCGTGTTCTTCTCAAGCCTACCAAGGGTCGAATACTTGAACTGCTCAGCCATAGCGATTTTCTTAAGGGCTTCCATTCCCTTGCCTTCGCAGATGAAACCATCCTTAGTCAAGATTTTGAACCCATTCCATTCCGGCGGGTTATGAGAGGCGCTGACCATGATGCCGCCATCTTTCCGGTAATGAACCGTAGAAAAGTACAAGATGGGCGTAGTTACCATCCCGATTTCTTCAACGTTGCACCCGCCTGAAATCAAGCCTTTAATCAAAGCATCTTCTAAGGCGTTGCCGCTTAATCGAACATCCCGGCCGACAATCAACTCTTTTCCTTTACCGTCAAGATAGGTGGAGAAGGCTTTGCCTAACTTTGAAGCCGTTTCTTCACTGAGATCAACGCCGTAAATCCCGCGAATATCGTAGGCTCTAAAGATGTGCTCCGTTATCATTCTTTACCACGTACTGGGATAACAGCAGAAAGCGTTAAATATAAAAATTATGAGAGGACCAGCTGGGGTGGAGAGTTCTACCCCCAATCAGGTCCTTATAGAGCCGCCTCAGAACGCCGACAATTGGGGTCACTACTTTAAAGAGCAAGGTAACTATCTCGAATATGGTATTTATGGACAGGTTTGGGCGGCAGAAGCTTTAAGTAGTACTTTTTGCTTGGTATTAATCAAGTGAATGGTATTGGCTAGAGTTGTCAGCGTCACTAAGAAGGGGCAAGCCACCATCCCCAAGGATTTGAGGGACAAATTTGGTGTAAAGGATAGGGCCATTGTATCAGAGACGGAGCTGGGCATCCTGTTCAAGCCCTTGCCGACGCCGGAGAAGGAGTTCGGCTCCCTAAGGGGACTCTATGGGGGCAAAACCTCAAGGGAAGTCCTAGAGGAGGCGAGAGCTGAGGACCTAGCTAGGGAGAAGAAGCTGTTGGAGCGCTTGGGAAAATGAGCCTTGTCTTCGACACCGAGGCTTTACTGGCCTATTATTTAGGGGAACCCGCTGGGAAGGAAGTTATGAGACTCTTCGTGGAAGTTCAGGAGGGCAAGGTGAAAGGATTCATGAATATAATCAACTTCACAGAACTCTACTACATTCTCTACAGGAGGAGCCCCGAAGTGGCTGACGAAAAGGAGAGAAACCTAAGGGGATACGGACTAAAGGTGGTGCCAATCACCGATGACAAGCTTTGGAAGGAGGCAGCCAAAATAAAGGGTGAGCATGCCTTGTCCCTAGCAGACGCCTTTGCAGCAGCCACAACAAAGGCGAAGCAAGCGAGCCTTGTCACAGGAAGAGACAAAGAATTCGAGAATACAGGAATAAAAACCACAAAGATAGGGAAGTTGCATTAGAAGCTGAAAAGGCGGAAAGGACGTGAAAAATAGGCTGGTCAAAACGGGCATCGAAAAAATGATGGTGAGGCTGGAAGCCATAATTTATGCCGACAGCCATAAATTGTGGCATAATAATTTTTTTCGCAATCGCCATCGTGCCATATGCAATTTTTAGCTAACACCGGTCATCAGGTCACATTGAAAATAGCACCGTAGCTAGCCAAAAATCAACGAATTTAAATAAGTTCATCAAAATGTTATACGGTCTAGAACTTCGGGGTAAGACATTTGCAATTCGACGTAGTAATTGTTGGAGCAGGTCCCGCCGGAATCTTCTCAGCCCTCGAATTGACAAAGAATACAGACCTCAAAATTCTGATGTTGGATAAAGGTCCGGATCTCGACAAGCGAAGATGCCCCGCAAGCAGAGGCTTGGGTTGCGTAAGGTGTGAACCGTGCTTTCTCCTTTCGGGTTGGGGAGGAGCCGGAGCATTCAGTGACGGAAAACTCACAATATCAACCGAGGTTGGCGGTTGGCTGGACGAGTATATGACTCGGGACGAACTCTCACGTCTGTTGGATTATGTAGACGGGATCTACTCAAAGTTTGGAGATGCTCATAAAGTCTATGGAACCGAATCGGACGAGATTGAAAGGATTGAGAGGAAAGCCTCCTTCGCTGGTTTGAAACTCGTCAGACAGAAGATTCGGCATCTAGGAACAGAGAGATGCGCCGAAGTCTTAAAGAGCATACGGAAAGAACTAGACGACAAAGTTGACATCAGAACTAGGAAGGAAGTTAAAGGAATCGAAGTCAAGAACAACCATGTCGAAGCGGTTCACACAGTAAGCGGAGAAGAATTCCCTGCAAAGTACGTTATCGTCGCGCCAGGAAGGAGCGGGGCGGAATGGCTAAAGGTCGAGGCGCAATCCTTGGGCTTAAGAACGCTGAACAACCCTGTCGATGTGGGAGTGAGGGTTGAAGTTCGGGCTTCTGTGATGGAAGAGCTTACTGACCTCCTTTACGAGCCGAAGTTCATATACTACTCCAAGGCCTTCGATGATCAGGTTAGAACCTTCTGTGCGAATCCTTACGGAGAGGTGATTACCGAGTCTTACGACGGAGTGATAAGCGTAAACGGTCAAAGCTACGCCGAGAGAAAAACGGAGAACACCAACTTCGCAGTTCTTGTGAGCACATCCTTCACGGAACCCTTTAAGGAGCCGATTGCATATGGGGAGTACCTTGCAAGACTTACAAACTTGCTAAGCGGGGCCATTATCGTTCAGAGGTTAGGCGACCTTGACGCTGGCCGCAGGTCAACTGATGAGAGGCTCAAGAGAAGTGTCGTCAATCCGACTCTAAAGATGGCGACCCCCGGGGACCTCAGTTTTGTTCTGCCTTACCGCTACCTGACCGACATCCGGGAGATGCTCAAAGCATTAGACGAAGTAGCGCCGGGAATCTACTCGAAACATACGCTTTTATACGGTACAGAAGTCAAGTTTTACTCTTCGAAACTGGAGCTGAACGATCACTTAGAGACCAGGATTCGCAATATGTTCACGATAGGTGACGGAGCCGGAGTCACCAGGGGGCTGATCCAAGCCAGCGCCAGCGGAGTAATCGTTGCAAGAGAAATCATTAACAGGGAGAGAGGGACGAAAGAATCAAGTGTTAAAGATGCAGTAGTAGACTAGATCACACTAGGCTTGTCTCTATTTTATTTTCATCAAGAGCGATTTCTAGGCTCGTAAAGAGTTCACATTAAAAAGAACAGAACGCTTGGAAGGACGAATTCTGATGAATTATAGCTTAGTCTAGTTATACTTGACAAGATTCGCGACATTTTTCTATGACCCACATGACCGTGCGGACGCTTTCAGGAGTGATACTGAGGGGCGCTCCGTGACGTAGCGTTTCATATAATTCATCATAGAAGGCGAGATCTCCGCTTTGGTAGTAGTCTCCGCTCAGGTTCCACGTTTCCTCTTTCCAAGGAATCTCCTCAACATTGTAACTTCGATCTGGGGTTGGCCTCGTATCCACTTGCCTAGGAGGAAGGTCCTCGGGGTTGAAGAACTTCCATTTGAGAGAAGAAGAGGTTCCGGTCAGTCCACCTTGGGTTCCCATTACTAGCCACAAGCTCTGGGGATAAGCGCAAGCATGAGTGATCTCTATGTCCATCATGGGCGAACCGGGTGCTCTTAGGATGATCTTCACATGGTCTTCAGCATCACCCAAGGTCAATGTCCTCTGCAGATCGCAGAAGATTTCGGGTTCCTCCTCTCCGAAAAGTTGGAGCGCCTGATCTATAGCGTGAGGAGCAGTATTGCTGAGCTCTCCACCGCCGAACCTCCTTAAGGTCTGCCAATCCCAGCGCCTAGCGAAAGAGTGCCAAGACATCTTTATGAGAACGATGCGCCCCAATTTTCCTGACTGAATGACCTCCCTGACTTTTAGAAAGTCAGGAGCATACCTCCTATTCTGGAATACTGTCAAGAGGTTTCTAGTATCTTTGGCCACTTGTATCATGGCGTCAGCCTCAGCCAGACTCGCAGCCATAGGTTTTTCGCAGACGACTTTCTTTCCGGCTTTTAGGGCTTGGATGGTTTGAGGAGCATGTAGATAACTCGGAGTTGATATCACTGCTAGCTCAACCTCCTCATCTCCTATGAGTGATTCGAAGTCTGAATGAGCCTTGCACCCAAATTGACTCACTGCTTCCTGCCGTCTCTCCTCAATGGGGTCGAATACCCCTACTACTCTATACATTTCCGGATATTTTTTGAATACTCTCGCGTGGATGCCCCAGCCACTTCTTCCCAGTCCTACTATACCAACTTTTACTTCCCGGCTCATTCTTGGCTCTCACCAATTCCTACCATTCAAGCTTAATGCTTTTAAGAATTTGTTTTGCGTTGGTTTGTCATTTTCAGTTTTGAGGGAACAGCAAACTCATCAGCAGAAAAGTGAACATTGGGAAGGTTTCCAAAGACTTAATCCGTTCGGTTCTGACCAAAACAGAGAAAGCCGGCAATTGATCAAGGCGAATCTCTACTCTACGTGCAACATGAATGATGCGAAAACCGGAAAAATGCGTTTTCAATTGCTAATATTTTTGCTTTCCTACAGTATGTAGGACAGTATCGCCTTAGCGGTGTGAAGTCGATTTTCAGCCTGATCCCAGATTACCGATCTAGGACCATCTATAATATCGTCCGTAACCTCTTCGCCGCGATGTGCTGGAAGGCAATGCATAAAAATAGCGTTCTCAGAAGCGTGTCTGAATAGATCGGTAGCTACTCGATATTTCGGCAAGAAAACTCTAAGCCTCTTCGATCTCTCTTCCTCAAATCCCATGGAGACGAAGACATCTGTATAGACCACGTGGGCGCCGGTGACAGCCTCAACTGGCTCAGTTGAAACCTTAACGGATGATCCGCTCACCTCAGCATTCTTCAAAGCGAGGTTCAAGATTTTTTCTTTCGGCTCATATTCAGGTGGACAGGCGACCTCGATGTCAACGCCTATCTTGCTGCAACCGATGAGGAGCGAGTTGCAGACGTTGTTTGCGTCGCCTATGTAAGCCATCTTCAGATTCTTCAGAGAGCCGAAATGCTGCCATATTGTGAAAAGGTCGGCAACTGCTTGGCATGGGTGGTATAGATCCGAGAGGGCGTTGACTACAGGGATATCGGCGTAGGAAGCCATCTCTTCAAGGTCGCTATGATTGTAGACTCGGGCTACAACACACTGAACATACCTATTCAGAACACGGGCTGTGTCAGCAATGGTCTCGCCTCTACCGAGCTGAGCTTCGCTCCATCCCAAAGAGATGGAAAAGCCCCCTAGTTGACGGACAGCGACCTCGAACGAAATGCGGGTTCTTGTGGAAGCCTTCTGGAAAAGCAGCAGAACACCCTTACCTGAGAGGCGGCCGCGGTATTTTTCCGGCCTACCCTTGATCTCCTTTGCCATCTTCAAGATCTGCCATATCTCATCAGCCGAGTAATCCTGTAAAGTCAAGAAGTCCTTACTAACTGTTTTCGTCAAGGAAAAGTCTCCCATGCCTCAGAACCACGGCATGCGGACGGATATGATTTTCGGTCGACTTCGGTCAGAAAATTGACAGAGCTGTAATTTTCGGTCAACAGTCTCGTAGGATTTTGTCTGAACCAACCTCATCTGATATTCTTCTTTTTCAGTTTAGACAAACCGGTATTGCATTGATGCCTATAATTGCTAAGTGGATCACAAGAAGCTAGAGGACCACGATCGTGATTGCCGTGATATCGACTTCCCAATTTTTCGCATCATAGAAGTATTGAGAAATGGCATATGCTACCTATCAGGTCTTCCCGTCCTCCAGGATCCGGTTTACGAGGAACTTGGGATCGAAGAACTCAATGTCGTCATAAACTTGACCGACGCCGATGAACAGGATAGGCTTCTTAGTGACGTGCGAGATCGAGAGCGCTGCGCCACCTTTAGCGTCAGCATCGACCTTCGTTAAGATGGAACCATCTATGTGAACGAACTTGTCGAACTCTTCAGCTTGCATTACAGCATCGTTTCCTGCCAAGGCATCACCAACAAAGAGAACGAGATCAGGCTTGATTACGCGAACAATCTTCTCCATCTCCTGCATTAGGTTCCGATTTGTCTGCATACGACCTGCGGTATCAATTAGGACTATGTTTATGCCGTGAGCTTTCGCGTACTGAACAGCATCGAAAGCAACCGCAGCGGGATCGGCTCCATATTGGTGTTTGATTGTTCGGACGCCCAAACGCCTCGCGTGCTCCTCTAACTGTTCAATGGAGCCCGCTCGATACGTGTCACTGCAGGCGAGAACAACTGAGTAACTATTTTTCATGAAGAACCTGGCGATCTTGGCTATACTTGTTGTCTTCCCAGTTCCGTGAATCCCAATGAAGACGATTACGTAGGGCTCGTCAACCGCCCGTTTTTGGTCAACAGCCTCAACAAGGTTGATAGTAGGCAATTTGAGTGTCTCAAACAGAACCTCTCGAAGGGTCTCCTTCACGATCGTCCTACGATCTTCAAGCCTCTTAAGCTGCTTGCCTACAAGCCTCTTCTCGACCTCTTCGCAGACGTGATCGGCAACCACTACCGCGACATCATTTTCCAATAGAGCTAATTTTAGTTCCCAAAGGATCGGGCGGAGACTTTCCGGCTTCAATTCAGTAGTGGCGATGCGGTTGATTAAGCCGTTGAGCTTCCCGCGGAGCTTCTCAAACATTGGATACCCCGGCTTGGCGTTCCAGCTTGGATGTTAACTCTCTGAATCTGCTCTGATCCTCGTCGATCTTCCTCAAGACCTGGGTAAGTTGCTGTTCAAGAGACACCTTTGTTCTATTCAGCTCGGATATGCGGTTTGAAACTCCTTCCCTAGCTTCCTTTATGGTTTTCTCTAGGGCCACTCCAGCGCCGACCCCGTAGATAATCTTGTCGGGGCTCTCTAGTCTTGCCTTTATATAAGACCCTCCACCAATCGGAACGAGTAGAGGAGCGTCAGTCTGTTCCTTCTCGATACCTTCCGACGCCATACTTGCCACATTCAGCTCATTCAGGGCAATGTTAACAAAATTTACCCTAGACCGCAGAGATTCCACCGTTCCCTCGAGGATCCGAAGCTCAACGATCAGCCTCCGAAGCTCCTCTTCATCCTGTGACATATCTTCACCTCGTGGCATCTTCGCGATATAACTTACTGCGGCATAACTTCCATATTAAGTGTCAACGCCCGCCGAATCCAACCATTAATGCGCTACTCGCCACCAAGAGTTAAATCCTTTACAATGGGATCTTTGATCTCTTCGGGATTCTTCACTTCTTCAACTAGTTCAACCTTTATGTGGAACCGTTTCACCTTGTGCTTGCTTCCAAGTATCTTGTAGACATCTTCAACAGCATCTTCAGGTTTCATGGCTCTGACTTCCTTCTGAAACTTCGTTCTAAGGTTCGGCTTCGTAATTCTGCCGATCACTCTGAAAACTTTAACTTCGCTCATTCTAATCCACCACCTCCAGCGCTTCACCAATCATAAAGAGCTCAGGTCCGGTTGTTAGGGAACCCGCCACCGCGGCGCGGCTGTTCCCAACAAGTCCCGTGGCAACATAGGGTATGCCGCAATTGACCGTTCCTACGCCGATTTTGACCTTTAAAGCGCTCATCAACACTTTTTTCTCCTCCTCAGTAATCAACGGATGAGTAAAGACGCCTTTGTTTGTGGCTGTGGCAAGTGAACCGACGTATGGTAGCCCAGCGATTTTTCCTGGGACCGCCTCAACGCCCAGCGTATCCTCTATAACTTGCACATCCGATCGTTGCAGTCTAGGGTCAACCAAGGCTCCAAAATCGTTAGCAAGAACAAGATTGCCATAGGCGGTTCGCTTCGTCTCCATGACGCTCAAATTGATGCTGGTAGACGATTTGATGACCTGGATCTCTTCCTCAAACACGAGATGCGGAAGTATCATCCCCTTGGAGTTCGCGCAAACTAGGGAACCCAGAAGTATCGATCCGCCAATGTTTGTGCGAATCACTTTTGCCCTCAACCACATCTCAAGTTTTCTAGTATGGGATTCCGGAACCTGCTTTGGAACAACAACCATCTCATCTGTAACAAGATTATAGACCCCTATGCTTGCGCTTCCAAACACATCGAGAAGGAAGATCGGCAAGAACTAATCAGCCTCGGCGATATGCACACTGACTTTTCCATCCCGGTCTTTAACTGCTCGGACTCGAATGTTGCGTGGAGGTTTCTCGATGCCTCTGCGCCAGATCTGCTCATTCACTTCTTTGCTGAGGATGATTGATTCAGGCTTCATATGTCTCTTAATAAAGGCTTTGAGGATCCGCGTCGCCCTGGGAGCCCTTTCTTTCCGAGGCGAGACCCAAGCTCTATTAAGTGGAACGGTATAGACCCTTTCTTCAACTATATCCTCTTTAGCCTCTTTTTCCTCCTCTGCGGCTTTCTCTACAACTTCACCTACTGCTTCCTTAACTCCTTCAGCTTTCTCAGATTCCTCGGCCCCTTCAGTTGATTCGGTTTCAGATTTCTTGTCACTTGTCGACATTATTATCCCTTAAGCCTTTATCTTAGAACGGCGCCAATGCCTCCTCTTCGGCGAAGTTCTTACGTGGCCCATGGTCTTGGCCACAACCCATGTTGGAACTGGCTTCGTCTCTCTGCCAGCTTTTGCTAATCTTCGCTTCTTCGCAGGTGGTTTAACCCTTGCCATTTTAAACCCTCCTGATTTTTATCTCCCTCCGGCTGGGCTGCAATCTTCTAAGTATCTCTTTCAATTGCTCATCAGTTACGGGGAGGTTCATCTTGCCTTGTTGCGCAATCTGGATCAGCTGTAGCTCAAGTTGGGCGGCGAATTCAGGACGGACCATTTTAAGGTTGGTTAGGCGCTGCCTAGCCTCTGGCGTGAGTATTCTACGAAGTAAAGTCTGTTTCTGCGTCTCCAAACGTTGTCTTGCTTGAACCTGTTGTTGCTCTTCTGCCAGTCGCTGCTGGAGCTCGAGGAGCCTCCTTCTGCGTATTTCTTCAAGCTCTTCCGCCTCATCCTCGCTCATTGGTTCACCGCCTTCTAGTATTTTTTCAGCTCCGTTTGCTTTTTCTCCAGATCCCTCCTTATCTCAGTGGACAACATATCTAGTAGCTGTCTTCCTTTCTTGGTTATTGACCGTCCCCTTTTTGAAGTCTCCACCAATCCAGCGGCTTCTAGTTGCTGCAAGGCTTTTCGGAGTATAGCGCCGCCTCCTTTCGTGGTATGCTCAGGTTTTGTCCCCCTGTCCTTTCTAGCTCCATATTCCGAACGAAGATGCTCAATGCCCAATGGTCCCTTAAGGTATGTTTTCCTCAGCAGAGAGGCACATCGTGTGAACCACCATTTCGGGTCCTCCGGCGGCCTTTGAGCATAAACGCCTGTCTTAACGTAAGGCGCCCACTCCGGAGGTCTAACCTCATCTACGTTGTCGCTTAGATACTTTGCTAATTTTTCGACCAGCTTTGCGGGAGGCACGTCATAGGGTGTCGGCAAGATTTAGTCCTTTCCATGTCAACTTTTTTCTTGACTATTTCAATGAGCGCCTTAATAAATATATTCTCTAGGCTCTAGGTGCATCTAATCTCTTTTTTGGACTTCTATTTTGCTGAGCGTAGTTTAGATCCGTGAATAAGCCTGAATCCACGATGTTCCTGGATACCTTCAGCCTCTCAACCGAAACCCTCAAACCCAAATCAGACACGTTTGAATGGCTTTTTCTTCAAAGCACTAATTGTATCCGCCCTCTCTTTATTAGGAATTATTGAATCTTGTTTTTGTGCGCCATTCGAGGATATATTCAGCTGCTTTGACGACTGGGACAGTCCATATTCTGTCTCGATTGCGTTTGAGGTGATTTAGGAGTTCTTTGAGGTCGAAATCGGACATGGGGAGATGAGAACCCTCGTTTATGGCGTGAAAGGTTAGGATTCCCCATCGGCCTTGAGCAATAGCTCGCTCGACCAACCCGATCATTCCAGCTCCGCTCATGCGTTCAACTGGCCATGACCAAAGGTAATGGAGGTCACATGCGAGTGGCGAATTCGCCATTATTGTCTCGCCAATCCCTCTTGCTGCTATGAAGTGGCGAGCAATGACTGGCACGTAGCTCTGCCGCTTCCCGCCTCTTCCGACAAAGTCTTGGTAACAAGGATAGCAAAAGGTCCAATTTTTCTGTTCAGGAATGAGTATCTGAAGTCTCCTTTGAGCTTCAAGGATGTCCGATTCTATCTCTTCGAGGCTCACGTTCTCTAATCCTCGAGAGACGGGATCACCGGAGAAGTTGCATGAACAGATATGTGAGAGACTGTGATTTCCAATCTCGTGACCAGACTTAGCCGCTTCGTGCCAAGGAGCTAAACGATCTTTCCAATCATCGCCTCCGGGTGGCACGTAGAATGTTCCATGCAATCCATATTCGTTAAGTAGCGGAACCGCAACTCTTAATTGTGAAGGTAAACCGTCATCGAACGTTAAAGAAATAGCGCCTTGACAACTATCAGGCCATTGGAAGGCTCTCTCTTTCTTCACTTTTGTCTCTGCCCCCCTTCTGTTTTTCGATGCTATCCACGAGCTATTCAGCAATGTACCAATATTTTGAAGAGAGCTCAAATGCCCATTTACCATGGCTGAACCATGATGTTTAACACTAGAGCAATTCGTCAATATTCGCTTTAATCTTCTCTATGCTGCTAACGATTAAGTCAATGTCTTTCCTATCAGTCAATAGAACGGGGTGCGGTACAACCACTTCCTTCGAGATGAACTCTTCAGATCCAGGTAGGTGAAGGTTCTCGTACTCTGGCGCTTTCACTCCTTCAGGTATTACGCCCTTTAGATTTCCCTTGCGGAAAGCTGGTTGTTTATAGAGAGGCATTCCGTAGGCGGGCCAAGCGGGAACTCCCTCAGCATTCAAGGCCTGCATGAACTTCTCCTTTGAGAGTCCATTAAACTGCTTCGAATCGTACCTTATGATGAAGAAGTAGTATCCCCTCTTGGTGATCCTAGGATCTCTTTTTAACGGTTCAGCCCCTCCAATCTTCATAAGTTTTGAGGCGAGGTACTCGCCGTTGGAATGCTTTATCTCAACCTCTTGTGGCAGGCTCTTCAATTTTGACAGGAGTAGGGCCGCTTGGAACTCTGTCATGCGGTAGTTTGAGCTAAGGATGTAATGTTCATATCCGGGTTTGCCGACAACCCTGCCTATGTTGTGTATTAGCTTTGCTCTATCAGCCAGCTCATCATCATCTGTAAGGACTATCCCTCCCTCACCGGCTGCGAGGGATTTGCTCTCTTGGAAGGAGAAGCCACCCATGTTGCCTATGGCGCCAACCTTGCGGCCTTTCCATTCCGTACCGTGAGCATGCGCACAATCCTCAAGGAGGAATAGGTTGTGCCTTTTGACCATCGGCAAGATTTCATCAAAGTTTGCTGGATAACCGCCATAATGAACCACTATGACCGCCTTCGTCCGTTTCGTTATTGACTCTTCAAGAGATCTAGGACTCATGGTAGCAGTTTCGGGGTCAACGTCAACAAATATTGGGATCGCCCCAACTTCTGTTACAGCAGAAGCTGTCGCTATGAATGTGACCGCTGGGACTAGTACTTCGTCACCAATACCGACGCCAATCGTTTTAAGTGGAAGTTCCAACGCGACTGTACCATTGGAAACAGCGACGCCGTACTTTGCATCATGATACTCTGAGAAAGATTTCTCGAACAATTCTGCCTTGGAACCCGGATATATGCGACACCATCTCCTACTCTCCAAGACTTCCAGGACCGCTTTCTTATCATCATCGCTAATCTTCGGCCATTTTGGAACCTTCTCGGCCAATTCACCAGCTTCCGATGGTCCGCCGTTAATGGCTAGTTTGGGCATGCTTGCTCACCATAAACTTTGCAGAGTCAGTGTGGAAAGATGTAACTAATAAGCATTTCCAATTGTTACGAGGACGCAGAATAAGAAAGTCAAGAAGCCAGAAAAGAGAATTTGCCAATCTAGCGCCCGCCCGAAGGTTTTTGGGCCTCACGAAGCTTTTTTCTCTTTCTGAGTTTGTAGAGGACGAAGATATGTCCTCTTTGATCAATCAAAGAAGATTCCGTTTCTTGAACAACCTTCTGGATTATGTTCTTTGCGTCTTCAGCTTTAAGGGCGCTCCTTAACATCCTCACTTTGACGATCTCATTCTTCTCTAGCTGTTTCAAGACCTCCTTCACGAGTCGATCGGTAACCCCATCGCTCCCGATCCAAATCGTGGGCTTCTCAGTGCTCATTTCTCGTTTTATTCGAGCTTTAATCCCTGGTCTAATCAACCTTCCCCCTACCTTTCAAGGGTATACGCATGTACCCGCCGCATATTAGGCAGGTTATCACCACATGAGTTTCTCTCCTTGGCTGGATCCGAACCCGACAGTTGACTCCAGGTAATATAAGGCTTTTGCAGTGTCTGCACACTAGGTGGCGCAAGTCGTTAGGCAGGTGAAGACGCGCACGCATTGCAATCCGCCTCGCAATCTCAATGTACCTTTCTGCAAGCCTTGGATTTGTATGGATTACTTCCTTGGCTAATTGGAAGAGGACGTTAATCCTTCGTAGTGCCACTTGCCTTACGCTCATACGCTCAACCTTTAGATGAGAAAAACTTACTTGCATAAAAACATGAGCAAAACTTTAGATCTTCAAGACCATGTTTTCCGACACCTCAATCTGATAGGACAAAAACCTATGGCGAAAAATCAAATGTCTCGCCCGGTTTAAGGATAATCAGGTTCGTAGAAGGCGCCATCATGTTAACGAGTTCCCGAAGCTCTTCCATGTCTGCCTCCTGATCTGGGAAGGTATCATAATGCATGGGGATGAAAACCCTAGGTCTGACTAGGTGAGCTGCGTATGCCGCCTCCCTTACACCCATGGTGTACTTTCCGCCAATGGGCATGATTGCGAGCTGAGGCCCATAGAGATCGGAGATAACCCTCATATCTCCGAAGACCCCTGTATCGCCGGCGAAGTAGACTCGCACATCGTCCTCGGTCACTAGGACGTAGCCGCATGCGCCTGAGCTTGTTACTTCCTCGGTGTCGCTTACCATTATGTCCGAGGTGTGAGCCGCATCAGTCATTATAACCTTTATCCCTCTGACGGTGGATGATCCCCCTATGTTGAGGGGGCAGAGGTCCCCTCATTTGGTATGCCATTCTTCCTTGCGAAGAAACCGAGTTCAGGTGTGCCGATGAAAACCACTCCTGTTTTCTTAACGATCTTTATCGAATCGCCTATGTGGTCTACGTGGCCATGAGTTACGCATACGATGTTCGCTTGGGTAATATCGCTAACCCTAACTGGACAAGCAGGGTTTCCATCAATCCAGGGGTCTAAATAAACTACTTTACCTGAAGATGTTTCAAGTTTGAAGCTTCCGTGGCCTAACCATGTAACCTTGACTCCCAAGATAAACCACCAATTAACATCCCTTTGAAAGTTACTTCTAACTTAAGTTGACTTATAAGTTTCTATTTCATGGATATTGACTGGTACGTACTTTTCCTTTTCATAGAACAGCGGAACAGATCACTTTGGAATCCAAACGCTTCAAAATTTATGATATCCTGACTTGTCAACCGAGCAAAAGTTCGCTGAACTGTACAGGACAGTGTTATTAGAATAAATGGTTGTTACTAAGTGAGGATTTGCCGCCGATCCCGCTGACTATAATCCTCGATAATTTTAGTTTATGCAATCTGTCTGTTACTTTTCCTACATGATCTTTGAATGTGTTAATAAAAACGGATGGGCCTGTATCGATGGAGTACCATACCGGTACCCCTTCATGACGCATTATCACAACTTCTTTTATTATGCGAACTGTCTCTGGCTGCCAAAGAACTATGTGCGATCTACCCGTCATCGTAATTGCATGGAGGCTTAGGCTATCTTCCTCAGCAAGCCTTCCCATGGTTGGAATGTCGCCATTTTTTATGGCTTCTTTCATGGATTCAACCATTCCTGCTATACGTTTTAGCCTAGCCTCAAATAATGGCGAGCTGAGGACTTCAACGTGAGCTTCGTCAGTCTTGATTGTGGAAGAAATAGGCACGATAACGATAGCCAGATCGGTAACCTCTGGATGGATTAGTTGTTCGGCATATGATCTACCATTCTTGTCTGCGTACCATATTGCGAAACTACCTGCGAGGCTTCTAGTAGCGGAACCAGCGCCTAACCTGACCGTTTCAGAAAGGGATATGTAATCGATATCTAAACTTAGAGAAGAACTTGCAGCAAAGCCTAGAGCGGCGAAGCCTGAAGCTGAAAAGCCCAGACCTTTTCCTTTCCTTATGCTGTTCTTAGACACGACCTTAAAATGTCCTGAGTAACCGGCGATACTTTTAAGTCTGTTGAGAACAGTCTCAACCCTTTCTCGATCTCTTCCCAAGATTCTTTTTCCATTTACCATTATCGAATCTTCTTCTAAAGCCTCACTCGTTTCAACTGTTGTGATGGTACATAGAGCTCCAACGCAGACAGAGATGCTATCATGAAATGGAATCCTTAGCTTTGGATCCTTTAATCCATGATACTTAATCAAGCCCTGAATCGGATGCGCGATGGCTGTAGCCTTCATATCGACAAACTCTCAATCTCAGCTTGTGGATAAAGCTTCAACTCTTGAAGGCAATTTCAGATACCATTTAAGTATTCCTCTTGTCCAAGGGGCAAATTTGTCCTCATTTTCTGAGAGCATTTCTTCAATTTTATCTAAAGAAAAAGTCCCCAAACTTTGAGTCTCATGCTCATCAATCCGGGTTGTCCCATCATAATGGCATTCATACAATTCCGAAATCATGTTGTCGTTCGGTCCATAGTTCATTCTGAACCGCAGTAACCTCTTCAGTCCTACGCCAGCTATTTTTAATTCCTCCCTCAACCCTCTAATCGCTGCTGCCTCATGTTTTTCCCCCTCTTCCAAATGTTCAGAAACCGAGCAGTCATAATGATCTGGGAATCTATCCTTCGAAGAGGATCTAATCTGAAGAGTCAACTGACCTTTTGAATTGAAAATGAGTACGTGAACACCCCTATGCCACTGTCCACTATGGTGTATCTTCTCTCTTGTTTCCTTGCCTATGACTTGGTTATTCTCATCAACTACGTCTAGATATTTGGACATCCCAGCCATTTGTCTCCCTAATTACTCATTCAACAGTAAATCTATCTAAATAACACTTCTAGAATCTGAGTTATGAAACTTCCGTGTTAAGTGTCCTATTACTTACTGGCCTTACTCGCTGCACCAATAATATTTAATAGAATTGGGAACCCCAAGTTATAGGGGTGATTCATATGCCGATGGTGCATGTTCACATGCTGGAAGGGAGAACTCGGGAGCAGAAACGTCAACTGGTCAAACTTGTAACCGAAGCCTTCGTGAAAAGCCTCGGTGTTAAGGCTGAAGACGTCACAATTCAGATAGTCGACCTGCCGAGGTACAATGTCTCAGTAGGCGGAAGACTTGTCCTAGACACTAGGTAAGGCCTCAGCTCCCCCCTGTTTCTCTAAACAGTAGTGATCTAGTCCAGAGCAGATGTTTCCTTTTGAGCGAAACCTAAAATCTTAAGTGCTCATCCAGAATCCTAGTTGGAGGTCTAAGACTTGAGAATCGGGATTCATTCCAGCCAAAGAGACCAGAAGGAACTGATCCGATATTGCCGCCACATCGGTGTCAGCGCAGTCTGTCTAGCCTGCTCGGCAATTGAGGGCTACGACGAGATGGGCTACCCGGATCTGGAAGCCTTGAAGGTTTTCAAAGAGAAACTGGAAAAGGCGGGTATGAGCCTACCAGCGATGATTGCCAGCAAATGGCCGAGCCAAGAGGTTCTGCTGAGTAAGCCTGGTTCAGAGAAAGAGCTGGAGGCCCTCTGCATAACGTTAGAGACTCTCGGTAAGGCTGGTGTTGGAACTGTGCTTATATATCCTGAGGTGGACAGACCGGTCAGTAGGCTTAAAGAGGAAGAGTGTTGGAGGGGTATTGAGAGGTTCTATGACGCCCTAGTGGAATCTGCTGAACGTTCCCATGTGAAGTTGGCGAATCATGCTTTTTATCACCCGTGGAAGGTGATAAGAAACACAGAAACATTGATCAAGCTCTTAGAGGAGAACCCGAGCCCCTACAACGGTGTCGCGTATTGCCAAGGTCTCTACCAGATGGGAGACGACCCCTACGAGGCCATTACCATTTTTGGCGATAAGATCTTTCTGGCTCATGCCAGAGACCTTAAGAAACTGAGGTATCCGCATTGGTTCGAAGAGGTCTTCCCTGGTGAAGGAGACATAGATATGCCAAAAACCTTGAGGCTTTTGAAAGCCGTAGGCTACGAGGGCATCATATGTCCAGAGCATCTAGGAACCCCGAAGATTCAGGGAGAAAACCTCGAGGCTAAAGCTGTGGAATACTTGAGGATGATGATGTCCAAATAGCCAGAAAAGGCGGGGATGGCTTCTAACTTATCAAAGTTTCTCAAGTGGAATCCTCTTCACTTCCCTCACGGTGTCAAAATCACGATCACTACTCACAATCTCACCGTCGTGCTCTATAGCAATCCCCAGATGAAGAGAATCAAAATAGAAATGAGGAAATCTGCACGTCCTCTGTAGACGCCCGACAACGGCCATCGTCTGATGCGTAAATTTAAGAGTGGACTCGAGAGGTATGTGGGGCTTCAACGCCTCAAAAGCACTAATCCGATCCTCCAGTAAAATGCCACTCTTTTTAAGGACCAAATCAAGCTCCAGAAAAGCCGGAGAAGCAACATGCCACTTCCCATCCCTAACCTTCTCCAGCGCCCTAACAGCCTTGCCATGAAGCTTATCATCAGGATCAATCAAGGCCTTGAGAAAATCCGTCTCCAAAACAGGCATTATGATAAACCTCAGATAAATTAATATAAGTCATGCAATTATAAAATTATCGGAGATAAGCTATGACGCTTGCCAAAGTTGGAAAGAGAGGAAGCGTAGTCATACCGGCAAAGGAAAGAAAAAAAGCAGAAATACAAGAAGGAGACTACGTCGAGGTCACCGCCGGAGAAACTGGCATAATCTTAATAAGAAAAACTCCTACCCTAAAGGAAGTGCAAGCGAAAATAGCTGGAAAACTGCCCCAATGGAATGAACTGGAAGGAGAAGCCGATGAGCTCCTAGAAGCAGAACTCTAGCCACATATTCCCATGGATTTTCAGCACAATGTTTTCAAGCTCATGGGACAGAAGGTTCTTATAAAAAGTCAGTGGGCGCCAAGGGAAATGTTCGCTTCTTTATAGCCATTATTTAATTGCTATATAAAATTATTTTCTTAGCAAAAAATAAATACTTAGACAATATAATTCATCTAGGGATGAAACTTGGCGGTAAGCACCATTAGTAAAAAAGGTTTGACCACTATTCCCAGAGAGGTAAGAGCTGCTTTGAAAACAAAGGAAGGCGATATGTTAGAGTGGAGAATTATTGAAGCTCAAGATGAGATTGTCATCCAGATCAAGCCGATTCCAAGCCCGTATCATTTTTTAAAGGGTAGGCGCAAAGACCCTGAGTTGACCTATGAAAAAGTTGAAGACTTAGCGGATAAGCTGATAATGAGGGAGTTAGGTGCGTAAAGACATGCCGATTGTTGAGCTTGACATGCTTATAGCCTTTGTCAATCCACTAGATAAACATCACGCAGTAGCTAGTGACCTGTTTCTAAAGATAAAGAATGGGAGAATAAAGACTGTCTCCGCCGCTGCATCCGCTTATTTAGAGTACCAGTTAGTCCATAAATCAAGAGGATATGAAGAAGGTGATATAAGAAAAGACCTTGAAATGTTTAGAATTTTTCCAAACCTTGGCAAAAGGGATCTATCCTTAAACATATTGATCAAGGCTTCAGAGCTCAGGGAAAAATATCTTTTGTCCTTTTTTGACTCCATCCATGCAGCAACGGCACTACTAACAGACCGAAAGATCATATCTAAAGACCAAACATACGATCACATAACTGGGTTAGTCAGGTTAGACCCTGAAAAACTCTAGTTGATTAAATATCAAAACAGATGCGCCTCAATAGCCCTACAAATCGCCTCTTCTTTCTAATACTCTTCAACCCAACCGCATCGCATCAGCATCATACACAGTCAACCACCTCTTCGAATCAAAAATCCACACTATATACATAGAACGTTACCGTAAAAGTTTAAATTTTCACATGCGATAGCCTACGTTAGCGAATAGATTTGAGCGTGGACGTACCTAAAAGTTTTCAGGCTGATGAAGAAGCATACCGCCGTATGAGGGAGCACCTCTTAAAGGAGTATAAGGGTAAGTGGGTCGCTGTTCACAATGGCAAGGTCGTCGCTGTCGGCGATGAACAAAGCGAAGTCATTAAAAAAGCCTTCAGCATCGTTGGCGAATCCCCCTTCTACGTCAATAAAGTTGGCGAGGAGGATAGGGTTGGACGACGCGTTTACAGGTTTAGATGAGGGATACGTGCCTCCATTCCCCTGGTGCACCGTCACGGTTGCAGACCCATTCAAAACAAAGACCGTCACCGGAAAAGGGCACGTCGACACCGGCAGCGATGGAAGTATACTTCCTGCGAATATAGGTGAGGAGCTCAATCTGATCAGGTTCCCAGTGATGCACATAGAAGCGTGGGGCATTGGCGGCAAACCAGAGGAGCGAATCCTCTATGCCACTTACTTCGAAGTGAACGGCATCGAAGTGGCAACCGGCGTAGACATAAGAAAAGATGTAGACATCATCTTACTAGGGCGGGACTTACTACAATACATAAAAGTAACAATAGACTGGAAGCGGAAAAAAATCGAGATAGCAGATCCCTAACATGAAAGCCCAACCAACAACCCAAACACCACAAAACCTATTTGGATCCAAATAGAGGGGCTAGTAGACCTATGCACACACACAAACTTTCCACATTCAAAGAATGATCTTCAGAGCCGAAAACGCCTATTCATTAAGACATGACTTTTCTTCCATATGTTTGCCCGTGCTCGTACATCGCGAATATGTTCTCCGGAGGCACATCCGGGCTTATGTTTGTGTCGGTGCCCAGTATGTACCCTCCGCCGCCTCTCCCTTCCACTGCTAGGTTGATGCATCTCTCTACGTCCTTCCTAACGGTCTCAACTGTACCGAAGGCGAGCGTAGTCGAGACTTGAATACTGCCTATAAGGAGTAAAGGTTTGCCGCTCCTGACCTTCATCTTTGTCAGCGCTCCAAAATCTACTCCGTACTTCTCTTGGAAGCCCTGGAATCCGTCCACTCCTATGTTCAGTAGGCTCTCCACTATGGGTGTTATGTACCCGTCGGAGTGCCAGATGATCTTAACCCCCGCGTTCTTTAATGGTTCAAACGCCTTCTTGACATACGGAAAGTATATTTCATCCAGCACCTTCGGGGAGATCATGGGACCATGAGAATAGCATATGTCTGTGGCGGTGAAACAGAACGGAGCAATATCGTTTTCCGCCATCGCCTTTGCGATCACCTCGTTCATGCACCTTGCCTGTTCGGCATAGTAGGCGTTTAATCTTTTTGCGGCTTCTTTGTAACGCATGCAGGTGACTATGTAGGGTTTGTATCCGAACAGACGGAAGTTTCCATCAAAGGTGACTGCTGGGGCGAAGCTCATCCAGAGTGCATCCTCGCCACATTCAGACTGTGCTCTTTTCATCCTGTTTACGTAGATGGCGTATTGCCGTTCAAGGTCGAAGTCCGCTCTGATATCCTCAGGTGTAGGTAGGGCTTCGATGTATCTAACTACTCTCTCCGGAGTGTAGCCAGACTCTTCAGTTCTCGAGACTTCCCAACCCATGTAGCCTATGCCGTGATCGGGGCTACTCATCATCTCCGGCGGTTTCGGCAGCTGTATCCCAGTGATCACATCAACTCCGACATTCCTGAAAGCCTGGAGCGCAACTCTCATGGGATTCTCCCACTCATTCAACGTGAACCCGTACTTCATGTGGATGCCGCTAGCCCTTTCTAGGAAGCTTGAGTTCTCACACCAGCCTCCCCACATTGGAGGCCTATCTACCTCTTCAAAGTTAAGCGCCCTTATCGTCCTTTCTTTACCACGCACAGGCAACTCAACTCTCCCATGATTTCAGAAAGGTTGAGCTGCCAATAAAAGCTTTTACTGGAGACACAGCAGTTCATCACAGAAGTTTTAATGCGCGGCTGGTGCGGATTAACAGAAATTCCCTTGTACCGATACATTTTTATCTACCGATAAAACGTTTTGTAGCAGTGGAAGGTTTGAAAGACTTCCTAGTGGTTAAGGACCCCGAAGTCGCAAAGCTATTTGCCGACCCTTGTCGGAGGAGCATATTACATAACCTTAGGCATTACGAGATGACACCCTATCAGCTAGCGAAGGTCTTAGGGAAGAATGTTTCATCGGTAACCCATCACCTTAATGCGTTGGATAAAGCCGGACTGATTGAACAGACCAGAAGCGTCGTCAAGGGAAATTTGATAGAGAAGTTTTACAGGGCCACAGCTAAGATCTTCATCATCTCTTATACTTTGAGCGAGGGACTTGTCCCTGGGTCGGAAGACATTGCTAGGTGGTCGAAAGAGGTTTGTGGGAACGCCGTCACAAGTCTGGAAGCCTTCGGTTATGATCTGCCAGCGGAGAAGGCGGCCAGGCTGTTAGCGCTTACAGAGAAATACTCCTCACTAGAACAGATCGCTCATGAGGAAGTCATCTCTCAGCAGAAGGCGCCGGTTCATGTGAGCCGCCCGGCCTTGAGGCTACTTCTCTCGCTCCTCACAAGCGTTCATTTACATCGGAATCCCGAATTCTTGAAGTTGCTGGCCGATATATCCGCTGAGCTGAAGATTTAAGAGAAAAAAAGTAGTCAGGGGAATAATCCATAGTGTCATTAATTAGGAGATTATCAAAATACATCTTAAGAAACTGGCTTGCATTTGCATTGAGTATCCTATGCATGATCGTGTCAACGTATATAAATGTGCGTATTCCGCAGCTCTCAGGAAGGGTATTAAAGGATATTCTAGAGATACAGGACTTCGGTTTACTTTTATCATTGGTAATTCAAATACTGGTTTTAACAGGAGTTCTCGGCGCATTCTCTTTCATTCAGCGGTACGCGAATGGTTACTTCTCCCAGAGAGTCGCATACGAGATCAGAAACGACGTCTTCAAGTCCATTCAGAGGCAATCATTCGCTTTCTTCGATAAGGTGGAGACAGGCCAGCTCATGTCAAGAGCCACAACCGATGTCGACAGGATAAGGGGGTTCCTAGGGTGGCAGTTGAGGATGGTTATAGATTCAGTACTTCTGCTCGTGGGGGTTGTAACCTCGATGGTTCTGATAGATGCGGAGCTTACCCTTCTGTCTTTCATCGTGATTCCTTTCCTCTTCATCAACTTCAGTATGTTTGGCAGGAAAATACATAGTGTTGTTCATGCTGCTCGAGAACGCTTCGGCACTCTGACATCCATCTTGTGGGAAAACGTAACCGGAATAAGGACCGTGCGTTCCTTCGCAAGGGAGGAGTATGAGAAGCAAAAGTTTCAGGGACCAAACGAGGACTACTATAAGATGATGATGCAGGCTGTCAAACTTAGGTCCATCTTTGAGCCTTTATCTGGTCTTATAGGGGGGTTGGTGACGGTGGTGGTCTACTGGTACGGCGGTATTCAGGTCATAAACAGCCGTTTGACCATAGATCAGCTCTTCGTCTTCAGCAGTTATGCACTCATGGCGACGAGGCCTTTCTGGATGCTAGGCATGGCTTGGACTGGCTATCAGCAGATGTCAGCAGCTGGGGAAAGGGTCTTCGAGATAATCGATGCCATGCCTGAGGTCAGGGAGAAGCCTAACGCCATAACTCTACCATCTGTTGAGGGTCATGTGGTCTTTGAAAACGTCCTTTTTGGCTACGATAAAGATAGACCGATCCTAAAGAATGTACTTCTGGAAGCTAAACCTGGAGAAACAGTAGCCCTCTTGGGGCCAACAGGATCAGGCAAGAGCACGGTAATCCGTTTGTTGCCAAGGTTTTACGACGTGACTTCTGGAAGAATACTTGTCGATGGGTACGATATTAGAGACATAAGGGTTGAATCCCTTAGAAAGCATATAGGTATAGTATCACAAGAGGTCTTCCTGTTCAATAGGACTGTGAAAGAGAATATCGCTTACGGGAAGCCTAACGCAACGATGGATGAGATTGTCAGAGTAGCAGAGATCGCAAAAGCCCACGATTTTATACTGGATCTTCCAAAGGGATACGACACCATTGTCGGAGAGAGGGGAGTGACCCTATCTGGTGGGCAGCAACAGAGGATCGCCATAGCTCGAGCTTTGCTGATGGACCCGCGGATATTGATCCTAGACGACTCGACATCAAGCATTGACGTGGACACTGAATACGAGATTCAGCAAGCTTTGAGTGCGTTGTTGAAGAATAGAACCACTTTTGTAATAACGCAACGGATATCCACAATTAGAAATGCAGACAAAATCATCGTATTGGAAAATGGGGCAATAGCGGAAGAGGGAAACCACACGTCTCTCATGGCTAGAAGGGAAGCGTACTATAGAATTTATCAGACGCTGTATGAAGCCCAGAAAGAGGTTCTTCAACCAGAAATAGAAGGCGGCGATCATCAGACGGAAAGAAGATCTCCGTCAGATCAAAAAAGGGAGGAAGCATAAATGGGGTTCCATCCTCCTCACCATCACCACGGATTTGAACAAGAAGAATATGAAAGAAAAACACCGAGCAGAGTCTTAATTTCAAGACTGCTCAGATATGTAACACCTTACAAAAAGGAGCTAACCGTCGTTCTCATCGCAACAGTGACTACGTCGATTACGGGAATTATGGGTCCATACATCCTAGGTCGGGAGATAGTTGCCAGATACATTTTGCGGTCCGATTTTGCGGGTTTACAGCTAATTATCCTTATCTTTATTGGGGTTCTCCTCGTCAACTGGATTGCCAACACATTCCGTACACGAGGCATGGGCAAGATAGGCGAGAACATGCTTTTCAAGATGCGTTCTGAACTCTTCTCGCATCTTCAAGAACTCTCTTTCATCTTCTTCGACCGTTCAGACAGCGGCGACATCATATCGAGAGTAACCAATGACACGGATAGCATAGGTGAAGCCTTCACCTCAGGAGTTATCCAGGTCATAAGCGATATCCTAAGCTTAACATTAGTCGTCATAGTTATGTTCAGCATAAACATCCAGCTAAGCCTAGCTTCCTTTCTTGTTGTGCCCCTCATACTCGCATCCGCATTGGCTTTCAATTCGAAGTTTAGAGCCGCTTACAGGGCGACCAGGGCGAAGATTTCAGGCGTCACATCTAGACTGCAAGAAGGCATATCGGGTATAAGGGAGATTAAATCCTTCACAAGGGAACGCGACACCATAGAGGATTTCAGGCAAGCGAACCTCCAAGACTTTCAAGCAAACCTCCAAGCAACCAGGGTTTGGGGTGCGTTCTTCCCAACAATACAGATCATCCAGGCAACAGGAAGCGGGATAGTCATGATTTACGGCGGCATGTTAGCGTTCAGTGGAGCCCTCGGACCTATTGAGGACGCGATCGGAACATTGATAACATTTCTCATGTATGTGGGAATGTTCTTCGGGCCCATATTCGACTTGACGAACTTCTATAACACTGTGCAGTCAGCATTGGCTGCGGCTGAAAGGATCTTCGAACTCATCGACACTCAGCCTGAGGTAAGAGACAGGGAAGATGCTGTCGAAATGTCACCGATTAAGGGAGAGATCGTCTTCGAAAACGTAACCTTCGAGTATGATCCAAAATATCCCGTGCTACACAATGTGAGTCTCCATGTAAAACCCAAAGAGACGATCGCGTTGGTGGGACCTACAGGCGCCGGCAAAAGTACAACCATCAAACTACTGAGTAGATTTTATGATCTCAAATCAGGAGCAGTAAAGATTGACGGAAAGGACATAAGATGTGTCACGCAAGAATCCTTACACGGGCAGATGGGAATCGTCCTGCAAGACACATTCCTATTCACGGGAACGATAATGGATAACATAAGATACGGAAGATTGGAAGCAACGGACGAGGAAGTTATGAACGCAGCTAAGATGGTAGGAGCTCACGAATTCATATTGCAGTTGCCTAACGGATACAATACAAAGATAGGCGAAAGAGGAGCCGGCCTCTCAGTAGGCCAGAAGCAGCTCATCTCATTTGCTCGTGCATTGCTTAGAGATCCGGCGATTTTGATCCTAGACGAAGCAACTTCAAGCATCGACCCCTATACGGACCTTCTGATTAGGAGAGCGATGGAAGTTCTGCTTAAGGACAGAACATCAATAATCATAGCGCATCGGCTTTCAACGGTAAGGAACGCTGACAGGATTCTGGTCGTAGACAACGGGAGAATAGTTGAAGAAGGAAGCCACGAGGAGTTAATGGGGAAAGGAGGGTTGTACCATCACCTTTACGAGATGCAGTTCAAGGAACCTGAAGAAGTTGGCAATGAACTAGCAGTATCAAGGGAAGCGACTGCGAAGAAAACCCCGGAACAGAAGACCCTGTAGCCCTAAGAGACGATCAGCCATCACGAAAACGCCGAACAACATCGATAAATTTTGATGCGCACATAAAAAAAGAGAGGGAAGTTTGGAAATCTACCTGAAGTCTTCAGAGTCTACTATCATCAATGGATAGATGCCCTCTACAGGCAGCTCTGGAACCTTGGCAAGCACTTTGCGGACGGCACCGATATCTACAGCGTTCCATTCACAGAGTATCTTGACTATTTTGCCCTCTTCATTTAGTTGAGCCCAGCTTCTCACCCAATAGGCTTCAAGCGTAGCGTTGGCCTTAACTTTCTTACCGAGAGCAATCTCTTTGACTGTTACAGGTTTTGGCATCGGATGAACAGCCAGGAACTTCGGCATTCACCCACCATCATTATCGCATCTCACCATTTATCTTTTTGGGGTTTGGGTTTGGGGTCAAAATTTATTTTTTTCTCTCCAAAGATGTTTGCTCTTTATCCAAAAGTTAGTTTTGCTGCTCGATGTTGGAAAAAACAGAAGGAGCCAGAAATACTCCAATGTTGTCACATCAAAAACGAAGTCCCTTTATTTCTGCCAACGTGGGAGCTTTTAGGAAGTTTTGTCCAGCCACGTCCATTGAGGTGGGCCTGACGAACCCTTGTTTCCGGGGTGAAAGGCTCAAGCCAGCAAACCTCTTAGCCCTAATGAGCATACTCGTCCTGACACACGCCTACCCAAAAAAGAGGCTAAACGCAGAAGCAAAAAAATGTTTTATATCTCATTTCGACATTGAATAGAGTGGCAGATCAAAAAGGATGGTGGGTGCGAGAAATTGAAACTTGAGCCTGTTAGTATCACATACGGGATACACTTTAGAACAGTGCTATTTCCGCTGACTTTTCATCAACTAGTTGATGTTCTAGAAAAGAAAGGTTATGAAATGAGCCGTGACCTCCCATTTCCATATCCTCCTGGGAGAATGATTGGTATAGGTGACATAGCTCGCAAAGGCAAGACAGTCATACGAGTTGATGGTAGCGGGCAATCTTTGAGTGTACTAGACATCTCGGTCAAATCAGCTTTAGACAATTTTAAAGAAGTAGTCAGTCTTCTGAGCGAGAACCATAATCTTGATATTAATAAATTTGCTAGGTTTTATACTTTCGCTGCCATGTACACATCTCTGACTGAGAAGTCCCCCTACGAAACCATCGCAAAAGCCGCAAGATCATCTGTGTTTGATAAAATAGAAGAGGTTATCGGTGAGAAGATATGGCCATTTGAGATTAGGTGTGGGGGCGCAGATCTACAGGTGAACTCGGAGAACTGGTTCGACATAGAAGTCAGACCGGATTTTGAGAGGAACGATTCTTATGTCTTGAATGTCGTTTTCAGAAATAGTGATAGAACGAGAGTACAGAGGTTTATGGAATCCTTTGAAGAAAAAATGAGAGAAGTCATTTCGCTAGTTGACAGGTGAAACGTATGCCACTGACACTCCTTCCTGATCAGGACGACCAGATGCCACCTGAAGGATTTATCATACCACATTGGATTTCGCCAAGGACGGAGGAGCAGAGACTACCTCAAGCTAAACTGAACTTTGAAGTAGAGGATTATATTGGCACCGAACTCTTAAGTAGAGAACGACTTCGTTTTTCGTCAGAAACTTTTGAGATTTCGAGGTTTGGTTTCCATAGTTCGCCAAGACCATGGTTACAGCCACAAGTGGTTGCCAAACTTGATAAAATGAGAAGAAGAACTCCTCTAACGGAAAAAGAAATGGTCAGCCTCATCGATGACCTAGCGAAGATCTCTGTTGAGTTCTATGACATTGAAAAAGGAAAGTTCATAGCTGCAAGATTCGATGGTCGCATTGTTGAGTCTGCGAATACTCAGATTGAACTGTTACTCAAAATCCAAGGAAGGGATTTCGGTGTGCCGGTATTTGTCTGGGAAGCTGGATCAGAATCTTTTTTGGGTTGGAGAATTTGACACAGAAACCAGAAAAGGTTAAAATATGCAAAAATTACAGAAAGAAAGCTGCATATATAACGATAGAAGGCACTATTCCTAATCCACAAACTGCGGCTCAAGTTCCTCTGCGCTTTGAATGTCGCATTGATACCGGGTTTGATGGCGGCGTGCTCGTTCCAGTACGATATAAATCCGATACACAGTCCATAGGTGTCAGACCCACAATCACTAACATGACTCTGGCTGATGGCCAAAAAATTAATGTCTACGTATGCGCCGCCTATCTACAAGCGATAGAGAAATGCGTCTTCGAATCTCCCGGAAAGCCTATACTCTTAGTTATGTGTGGCTTAAGAGAGGGTCAATTTCTTGGGATGGATGCCTTGAAGTACTGCACCATCCTTTTTGATGGCCCAAAGCAGAATTTTACTATAGATATCTAGTAGGGAAAAGCGGAAAGGCATATTTGAAGAAATCCTCTATTATTCCATGATCCGCCTTGGCGATATGAGTTCTCCGCAACAAACAGTAGAGCAATTGACGCCTACTACCCATAGTTCTCGAACACCCAAAAAACCTGCAGATTCCAGTTGCTGTAGTGCAAAAAAATAAAGCCCCCAAAAGGTATGAGTAATCCCGGGTTAATCTTAGTCTTTCTTTTGCAGCATTGGATTGGGAAATCGTCCATAAGATAACGATATAGTTCTGGAAAGTCACAGACTAAACTAGGGTTACCGAACTGCATTGAGTGAAGAAAGCCTAGATATGGTTCAAGTTTCGCTTTGATTAACGCTCAGACCACTCCTGCCAAACCTTCGACATCCTCGACTTATCCAAGGCAGCCCGGTTGGGAACTTCGAACCAGTCTTCTATAATATCTCCACCGTATCCAAGAATAGGCAAATAAGTATTGACATATCTCCAGCCTGTTTCCTTCTCAAACCTTCTAAGTCTTTAGCCTCGTCCGAAAGTAGCCACTTCTGGTACTCAGCCATCTTGTCCCACTTTACGTAGTAACGCGTGACGAGAAACATCTTGAAGCCACCACGACTAAGTCCTATCTATGATCAAAAGAAGTATCGCAAGAAAGTCTAAAAAACACATAGAAGCCAAAACAAATGGAATGGGCTGAGACTTCCTCGATACTGCTGTTAGACTCATACCAGAATGACTGTTCTTCGATTGCAGGCTAGAAGGAATGTATCTTCGGCGGGCTGGTAAACGCTATCGGAAACCTTGAAAGCGTATTCCCTCCACCTTAGGAGTTTGGGATTCATGTTTTATCCGACAGGATCAGAAACGTATAGACTATTGCCGTCCTTAAACGTCCTGTCCACGCTTGGAAGGATGTCCTCTGTAGAGGTCCAATGTGAGAGTTATACCCGAGTATATTGTTCTGAATCCGGCTTTTTCGTAGCATTGTATTGCCGAGATGTTTTCAGCATCAGTCCATACGTCGACGCGCGAAACACCTTTACATTCGAACCATTCCAGCGCCTTCTTGAGTATTGCTGAGCCCAGACCCTTTTGGCGGTATTCTTCCCTTAAAGCGAAGGAGGAGATCACGCCCCATTTGAACCCAAATGTTGACATAAGTAGATCGTCTATTCGCAATGCTATGTATCCGACAATCTTCTCTCCTTCCGCTGCCACAATGAAATCGTTCTTCTGGGAAGGCTGGATTGAGGCGTTCACAAGATTTTCAAGATCTCTTATGTAGTATTGTCTAACTGAATGCTGGTTAAGTTTCTTGTCTAGCCAATACCTGTGATGCTTGAATGCTGTTGAGGCTATCTCCCTCAACTGAGGGAGATCTGCTGGTTCGACTCTCCTGAAATCGATCATAAATCAGAACCTTTCCTAGTCATATATTAGTGCTTTTGACATCATACTGTAGGATGATTAGTAACCGAGTACGCGGTTAAATCGGCTACTCGCTAAGGATTTCTGGAAATCACTGGAATTGATGTCCTTCACGGATTAGGCATCAATCTGAACGCTTAGTATTGTGATATTCAACGGAATAGGTTTAGCAGATACTTGGCAAATTCTGGTACCGCTATCCTAGCGTCTTCTTTTTCCTCATATTCGATCGAGAGGAAGCCGTTGTAACCTCCTGTTTCCAGTATCTTCTTTATCCTTTGATAGTCGAGTTTGACGCCTTCAGCTACGCTTATCTTCCCGTGGATGTGAACGGCGTAGGGAACAGTCTTCGCAATCTCATCATAGGTAGATTCCTTATAGTTACCCAGGTCGAGGTTTAACCCAAACCATGATGAATCAACGCCTTTAACGATCCTTATCACGTTGTCTGCCTTGGCTGTTATGCCGCCGTGATTCTCCATGGCTATTACGACGCCTTTATCTTCGGCATAACTTATGCAGGAGCGGAGAGACTCGATGGTCCACTTCGTTGCTTCGGTTTGCGTGTGACCCTTGGGCACATATCCAGCAAATACTCGGAGGCACGGTGCTCCGAGTTCCCGAGCGAGGTCTAGTCCTTCTTTCACGGATTCAATCACGCGGTTCCTTTCGGAAACGTCTGGATTACAGAAGTTAGTGGAGATCCCAGCGCCTGATATCGGTAGCCCTCTGAACGTCGATAACCGTTTGATCTTCCTAAGATAAGACGGGTCTTTCGACAGGAGCCAGTAAAGCGTCAGTTCGACCCCGTCCAATCCGATGCGATAAGCCTCCTCGATAAAATCTTCATACTTCATTCTTCCATCTTGAAGGTACTCCAGGTAGGAATATGCCGCACAACCGATCTTTATCACTTATCCTCACTTCGCGCGGATTATTTACTTCACCTTTCCGTTCACCAGACCTGTATTAAATTTTTCTCTAAAGAATACTTTTGAGCGTAAGATATTGATAAAAAAAGGAAAGGGAAAAAGATTATCAGGGTCGCTCAGAGATATCTCTTGATAAGGTTGATGTGTGTTTCTGCGACTCTTTTGCTGTCGTAGTCTTCTCCTTCCCACCATCCCTCAAACTCTGCGGAAATGTAGCCATCATAGCCACTTTCTTTGAGAATTGTTATCAACTCTTTGTATGGATGGGTTAATTCTTCACCTTTCTCGTTGAACATATGTGCTTTTGCGTGTACATGGATTGTGTAGGGCATAACTGCTTTGAAGGACTCTAGTGGAGCTTTGCCGATTATATGCGTGTCTAAAGCTTGTTTTGTTGCCCATACAGAGAAGTCTGGAATCAACCCGAAGGATTTGTCATTTACCTTCTTGGCTAGACGCAATAGTAGTTCCGGTTGCATGGGGGCGTGTATTTCCATTCCCAATTTGATGTTGTACTTTCTTAGGTCAGGTAAGACCTCCTTTATCAATTCAATTCTCTCTTTTATGAAAGCATTTTCGCCTTGAACCCTTGCGCTAGGGAGAATTGCTGGCCTGTAGACTTTTACGCCGAGAACGTCAGCTACTGCAATCTGTTCATGCATCATTTTCACCATTTCTCCGATCGTAGCTTCACGATCAGAGAGAATTGCTCTGTCCACGTAGGTTGAGTAGCAAACCATTTTCACCCCAAGAGATTCAATATAGTCTCTTAACTTTCGCAGGTCGTAGACGCTGGGATAAGGATAGTTCGGTATGTGCTGTTTATCAACCAATTCAATTCCCTCGGCACCTATAGAGACAGCGTGCTCTATGGCGTCTTCAACAGTCATCCTGCGCCTTCGAATGTCTGCCCCATAAGAATATATGCTCATAGCAACCTTCGGTTTGGGACTCATTTGACTCGACCTCCCATCTTGAGAATTATTCTACTTCCATAATGGCTTTCGTTGGAAATTCTGGCTCACCGAAACCATAGTTTCCAGAAGATGTTCTCATTCTGACATTGATCTCGAGCTGGTGCTTCCCAAGGGTTAATCCACCGGGTTTCTCAACTAGAACTGAACTGACTTCACCGAATCGCCACCATGTCTCATAAACGGTTGGCGCGTCTTTGATTTTGATGCGCTGATTCCTTATGATGAGACTTGTTTTTTCAGTGTCTACTTCGTCTCCGTCGATCTTAAGCTGGATACTTCTTATTGATGAAACAGGTTCAGCCGTGTAGAACGGATTACAAATGTTAAACTGGAAACCGTCGATTTCGCCGTCCTTATTGACGTCCATGTTTCGTATGATCCTATCCGGGAGAAGAAGTCTATCTGCCATACGTTTAAAAGCAGCTTGCGCGCTTTCAGCCAAACGACTCACCTTGATCTCGAGAATACACAGAAGCCGTATAAATGGTTAGCGATCGGCTTGATGAGAAGAAAGATGTTTCTTCTATAGACAAATATAGCGAATGGCCGAGTTCATATGCGAAGTTGCCGAAACGCTTAAAGAAGCAGCCGAACTAATTGAAGCTGGATTTAAATGCGTGACCGAAATGGACGGCTGCAAACAGTCCAGGAAATATGAAGCATTGTTCGCGGGGTCGTCAACTAGCTTGGTCGAGGCTGCGAGACTTGAGCTACACGATCGACCAGAACGGTTGAGAGAAATAACCTTGATCAGTGGGCAAGAATACTTCACATCGTCACATCGGGGCGATGCTCCACCCGATCTAAGCAAAGAGAGACAGAGTTGATGACAAGGATGTCATCGCGGATCAAAGAGTCAAATCAGAAGAGAAGCAAGACTAGACGAATCCCCAAGATACTCGCGCCAGTGAACTCGTTTGAGGGCGCGGTGAAAGTGATCGATGCCGGGGCTGACGAGATATACTGTGGTGTTACAATGACTGGCAAAGGCAAATATTTCGGGTTGTACCGAGGACCCGGCGCGTCACCAGCTCAACTACCTTCATACGATGATCTTGAAAAGGTTGTACAACACGCTCATCTGCATGGGGTGAAAGTGGTTCTAGTTGCAAATGAGCCGTTCATGTCAGAGGAATTGGAAGAAGGAGTGAGGAATCACATTCGCGTCGGCGTCGACAAGGGTGTAGACGCATTGATGATAGGCGACATGGGTGTGTTGTCGATAGCAAGAAATCTAGGCGTAGATGTGCCATTTATCGCCAGCACCTATTTTGTATCAATGAATTCTGAGGCAATCGATTTTCTCAGAGAACTAGGATTCAGCCGAGTAGTACTTGAACGCCATTTAACCCTTCATGAGATATCTGAAATCGTTAAGCGCAGCAAAATTGACATAGAGGTTTTCTGCCACTACGGGGGATGTTCCAACATCAATGCTTCCTGCTACTTCTATCATCTTAGGATGCCTGATAGAATCAAGCGTGAGTGGCAGATGATGACAAAGAGTCTGGGAAGGCACACAGCTCCATGTACGATACTATACGATGTATATGAGATGACTGATTCGGGAGATAAGCGGTGCGGCAACGCTCCGGTAATGGACGCCTTAACGTACTGTTCTTTGTGTCACATACAAGCCTTGGTTCAGGCCGGCGTCGCGGGTTTGAAGATAGTCGGCAGATTGAGACAATGGCACGGATATGGGGCGGGACGAGGTGTAGCAGCGGACGTAAAGATTTATCGCAAACTTTTAGACCTAGTGGCGAAAGCCTCGACAAGGCCGGAAAGTATCAGGTTGGCGATCTCCTCGCTTAGAGAAGAATATGATCATTTAATGATCGAAGAGTGTAGAAGAGCGCTAAGAGCCCAAGGAGGCGGTGCCGTAAAATACCTGCCTTTCTATGAGTTTTATTGCAGACAGAAACGTTGTATCTTCTCGAACCTTTTCAACGCTCCCTACAAGGAGCATGATTTGAAGTCGAGAGAGATCAGGCTGTGAAATTCTCAGCGCAAACAACAACAAGCGACATTGCGATGCTTAGGGAGGCCATTGGCAGCAGTTGCGAAAAGGTGAGATTTGGCTCGGAATTCTGCGAGTGGAAGATCCCCAGCTTGACTGAGCTCGAAAAGGCGTATAGCCTGATAAAGGATCAAGGTAAAGACTTCACCTACGTCACCCCACGAGTTTCAAACAGCAGTATTAAGAAGCTAGTGAAACAACTTGACTTCCTAGATGGAGAAGGAAAAATCGATGTCGTAATCAATGACTTGGGCGTCTTGAACATTCTTGGGCGTTACCCCAATCTAAACCCGTATTTAGGTAGGCAATTGGTGCATGTGCCTGGCAGATGCCCGTGGCTGAAAAGGGGCTTAAGAGACAGACTGATTGAAAAAGTTCAGGGCATAGAGAAAGTATATTCCAAAACCAGTCTGAACTATGGACCGACTATACGATTCTTTCAGGAGCACGGGGTTAGAGGTGTTGACCTTGACTTGATTCCTCGATGCTTTCCATACTACGGTTCCTTGGTCAAAGCTGGGCTTAATCTTTCCGTTCATTTACAGTTGGTTCCCGTAACCCTCACGAGGAAATGTCACACAGCGCGTTTCCTTGGCGAAGTTGCTCCTGGAACCTGTTCAAAACCATGCAATATCAGGGCGTTTCGATTAAAAAATGAGAGGCTAGAATTGGAATTTTTCCTGCATGAGAATGCAGTCTTTCGCTTTACAGAGCCCTCAAGAAAAGACATAGAGGAACTGCTCAGAAACGATATTAGCGAGTTCGTAATCACGATGAGCCCTATCACGAGGATATTGACCCGAGAGAAGATTGACGGGCTCATGCTGCAAACAAAGAGCTTGATGGGCTGAAAGAGGAGACGTGCATAAGCGGGTCGAGTCTTCATCAATCCATAAGACTTTTAAAATCGGTTCGTTTTATCCTATGGATAAGTTTGGGTTCTGTCTGATCGGGGTCGTCGGCTAGCTTGGTCGAGGCTACGAGACTTGGGCTCTCGTGACGGGAGTTCAAATCTCCCCGACCCCACCATCGGATTCAGAACACAAACGAGATTTGGATGGCCGGCGGTTTAGTTTTGCGCCACTAAGTCGATGCCGATTTCGTTGTATGCCCTTTTTCAAAATATGAATCCGATAACAAGGTCTTGTTGAGTATGCTTCTTTGTGGGGTTGGGCAATGAATTCAGTAACGTTCATTCTAAGCGTTGCAAGTATCCGAAATAATTGCTCTTTTAGCATAGGATTTGACGTCTTAA
>Ga0315312_1000617_pt1 | contig 37733 bp, 35 predicted proteins | sample TDP7_MG_FD_203629 | JGI IMG/M metagenome (GOLD analysis project Ga0315312, IMG submission 203629) | Freshwater sediment microbial communities from Lake Towuti, South Sulawesi, Indonesia - TDP7 | ecosystem: Environmental > Aquatic > Freshwater > Lake > Sediment | place: Indonesia: South Sulawesi... | reverse complement strand
GTTTGGAGGCGCAGCTTTGGTCGATGTTGACGGACGAAAGAAACCATCCTACTATGCGATGCGGACCCTGATGTCAAAGGTTGACTTTTTCACTTCCGGCGAAAAACTATCTGATGGGCAATACAAGTTCATCCTGGACAACAAACAAGTCTACGTGCTATGGGGCACTGGAGGCATGCCCGCTGAGATCACAGGCGTTGTCAGGGTAACCAACATCTCCGAAAGTGAACAGCAGATGGATGCATCGCAGATAGCTTTAAGCGATAGCCCGATTTTCGTCGAGCTTGCCTAACTCAAACCGCAAAGCTTTATTGCGCGCCAAAACTTGTCGATTAGGGGTTGAGGTTGCCCGTCCATCCAATCGAGGAACGGTATGGCAGCCGCGAAATGCGCTCGATTTTTGAACTCGAAACCCGTCTTCAGCGTATGCTCGATGTCGAAGCCACGCTCGCGAAGGCCCTCGCAAACGTGGGCATGATCCCGAGCGCAGACGCAAGCAAAATTGCCCGAAGCGCATCGGTCAAGCGAGTGGAAATCGCGCGGATTCTAGAACTCGAGCGAGAGGTCCAACACGAGACGATGGCTCTAGTCCTTGCGTTGGCCAAGGTATCAGGCAAAGCTGGGCGATATGTGCACTTCGGCGCTACTAGCAATGACATTCTCGACACCGCCGCAGCTCTACAAATTCGTGATGGTTTGACAATAGTTGAACGTGACCTTAGGATACTGCTCAAGATAACCCTCAGGCAGGCTGCCAAGTACAAAAGAACAATCATGGTCGGACGGACCCACGGGCAGCACGCCGTGCCCACGACGCTTGGCCTGAAGTTCGCAATCTGGGCGTGCGAACTCGGGCGACACTTAGAACGACTCGAACAACTCAAACCCCGTGTGATCGCGGGGAAGATGAGCGGGGCAGTTGGGACTGGAGCCGCTTGGGGGAGCAAAGGACCAAAAGTTCAAGAGCTCGTGATGCAGGAACTCAAGATTCCAGCTGCCACGGCTTCAAACCAAATCCTTCAGCGCGATCGTTTCGCCGAACTGATTTCATTTTTTGGATTGTTCGGGAGCACTCTAGACAAAATTGCCCGTGAGATTCGAAACCTTCAGCGCACCGAGATCGGGGAACTGGCGGAACCATTTGCTGCGCGACAGATAGGGAGCAGCACGATGCCCCATAAACGCAACCCGATTAGGTGCGAAAAAATATGCGGGCTCGCTAGAATCCTGCGCGCGAACGTGCAGGCGGGGCTCGAGAACATCGTCATCGAACACGAGCGGGACTTAACGACCTCTTCGTGCGAACGGGTGCTTTTGCCAGAGTGCTTCCTGATCATCGATGAAATGCTCAAGACATCCCTCTACGTGCTCGACAACCTCCTTGTGTTCCAAAAACAAATGAAGCGTAACCTTGAACTGACCCGCGGGTTGAACATGGCCGAAGCGGTGATGATTGAACTTACCCAAAGAGGGATGAACCGCCAGGAAGCCCACGCCCTGCTGAGGAAGTGTAGTTCGACCTCGGTGCGCAACAACATCCCGATGGCCGCGGTGTTACGTCAAGAGCGCGGGGTGACGCGATACATCCCGGAGCGGGAAATCGAGAAGCTAATGGACCCGCGGGGATATCTCGGGAGCGCTGCCGCAACCGTCGAGCGCGTGGTTGAGGAACTTCGACCTCTTGTAAGGAAATAAGGCTCAACCAGCTCTTTTTATCGTTAACTTTCTAAGCGCGAACTTGATAAAATTGTTAATATCCTCGAGCAGGTCGGGAGGCAATGGTCCCTTCCCGATGCCATACTCATCTAAATATAAAACTCTCTTACCTTTCCTGCCGAAGTTTGATGGCTTTATATCAAGCACGTAACCTTTCTCACCTGCCTTTCCAATCAGGCTGAAAATCGCCCTCAGCGTCCCGATCGAATAGATAGGAAGGGGATTCACGTACTCGTGAAAAGTGATTATCATTGGAGAGGGGTCGCTGCCATCCCTGACCTCGGCTAAAACCGTCCCGTAATACGCCGGCAGAAAAGTCAACTCTCGCCTGATCTTCCGCTGGTGGGAATCTATTGCCACCGCCCTTCTCTGCAGCTCCTTAATCCCCTTGCCACGAGCTTTCTCAATTTTCAGCGCGAAATTTCTAACTTTGAAAACTTGCCTGTAAAGACCCTTCCCGATTAATTTTGGCCTGCCCCTAATGCAGCTTATGTGCATAGCAACTAGCTCGTTAGCCCCACAACAGTATAACTGCCTTTCTTTAGATCCGCCAGCTCAGCCGCTTTGCTCAGGGCTTCCTCGTAATCGCCGATCTCGTCCACGAGCCCGTACGGGATTGCTTCGTAGCCCCAAATGGTCGAGCCGTCCCTCAACTCATCAATATTCACAACTTGGGGGCGGTTAATCTTAATTCTCCTTATAACCTCGTTCATCAAATTATCGACCAAACTCTGCAGCCCAGCACTTTCCTCGGGGGTTGGGCTACGATACGGCGCCCAGAGGTCCTTCATTTCCCCACTGGTCCATCTGTAATATTCTATACCTTCCTCTCTCAATTTGTTCTCATAGCTGACCCATATCGCGATGACGCCAAGCCCCGCGGTTTCTGTGGCGCTGCGCGCGAAGATGTAATCAGACGCCGTAGAGACGAGATAAGCTCCTGATGCGGCGTATTCTCCCATTGTCACGACGACGGGCTTCGTCATGTTTAACTCCCTAAACGCGGCCTCTGTTTCAAATGACGCTTGTATCGTTCCACCTGGGCTATCTACCACTACGACAACTGCCTTAATGTCGGAATCCCTGAGCGCATCATATGCCTGATCTGCATACGTGAAGTTGTCGATGATCCCGCTCACGCGGATTACCCCGATGCGGGTTGTGTATTTTGAATACCAATCGCTTGCGTAGAATATGGCAGCTAAGACGATCAACGCTACTATTGCCCACTTCAGATAACGCTGGCCAGCCACGCGTTTTCTCTTTCTCGCCAAACTTCTCACAACTCCGTCGAACCTAACTCAACCAACAAACATTATTAACCCGGTGCTTTAAAATCGAATAGCATCGAGGGGGACCGAGGAGCTTGAGGAGCTTATCGAGAGACGAAGTTGGTGTCGAGCCAACCGTGATGAAAATAATGGCCGGCATAATCCTGCTCGCGGTTGGGCTTAGCATAGGGGTGGCAGTCTACCGGTGGGCCGGCAAGGGTATCGAGGAACAGTTGAGCTTCAGCGTGGATGTGGATGCAAGCGAAGTTGTTATTGGAAAGCCTGCCACGGGTGACAATTCAAAAACCGTTCAAGTAAGCGTCGAGAAAATATTGGGCGGTTACAACAAAACTGTAACACTGAGTTATAGTCCAACGCGTCCCGGTGTAACCATAACCTTCAACCCTTCTAGCGGCGCCCCGAATTTCGGCTCAACGATGACGATAACAGTCAATAGCACTGCAACCCTCGAGAATGTCACGATAACGGTCAAAGGAACCGGCGCAGATGATTTGGAGAAATCGGACACGTTAGTTCTGAGGATTCAATAGGTCGTGAGGATGCCGGCTCTCAGGACCCTCGCGCTCGTGATCCTCGCCGCCCTCGTTGTCTCAATATTTATTATGAGCTACCAATTCCTTCAAGCCCTCAACCGCGAGCGCAGGGCGAGGGACGCCGCGCTTGAGCTTAACAACGGTGTGCAAGCCGTGATTGCGTCGGGAAATCCAAAACCCGTCGAAATTACCGTACCCGCGGGATACAAACTCAAATTCGAGAATCATCGTGTATCAATAGATGGTTTCGTCGTCCCAGAAAATGGCTACCAGCTTCCGGTAACCGGTCCCGAACTCGACGAGGGCTTTCATCACTTGACCATAACGCTTGAAAATAACTCGGTTGTGGTGAGCGAGTGACGCTGACCCAAATCCTGAAGACGCTCGTCACATGCATCCTCGTGATCTCCTTCTTACTCGTGACCGTCTCCGCTTACCAGCAACATCGCAGAATCTCGGCGCTCGCGGAGCTAAGCGATGCCACTACGGCGATCGTCACCCGTCTATCCGTGGAGGAGCTAGTATACGTCGACAACGATGGAAACTTGCACATGTACACAATCGATCCCGCGAAACTTGAAGGTCTCTCAACCAGACGGGAGTTCGGCGGGGAAAACTTCGATTTTCAGGTGTCCGTGAAGTATGAAGCAGAGGGTGAGCACGTCCTCGGACCCTTCGGTTCAACCCCACCCGAGGATAGGGCAATAGGATCCTTGGCGGTATCCTGCGTCCTTTACGAAAACGCTCATTTCCTTTCAGCCAAGCTGAGCGTGATGGCATGGCGAGCCTGAATAATCGTGGCGTTGCCGATGTACTAGCAATGGCCTTCATGTTCGTGATACTCGTCCTCGCAGCCGTGTTCATGCACTCTTACTCCTTGAGGCCGCTCCGAGCGGCCACCGACCGCCAGCTCGAGCTCAAGAGCGAGCATTTGTACAAGACCTTGGAACTCGCTTGGGTTGAACCATACAGCGTGAGCTTTCTGCGCGGGGCAGCCGAGAATCTCCTGCTAGAACAACCAATCGTACCCGGACCCTACCTGCGCTCCGCCATGGAGAACGCCCTCGAATACCTTCACCCGCCCGAATACGCCGTTTCTGTCAGCTTGAGTTACGACAATGCCTCGTGGGAGCTTTCGTGGCCCCGGGGCGCTGGGCTCGGCTTGGACGCGGAAAAACAATTCGTCAGGCGGGGTGAGGTGCGTTTGACCATGGCAGGTGGGGAAAACATCGCTGTGCCCGTGACCGTGAGGATATTTGAGATTGCTGAAATCTGAATCAATCAAATCTTTCAGGTACGGTTACGCGCTCAGCTCTCGTCGGCTCGTCCGCATCCTTGTTCCGAGAAAAACGATAGAGGTAACCGCTCACCGCTTCCTCTAGCCGCTGCTCGTGAGTTATGATCAAAATCTGCTGCACGATCTCGGGCAAGCGCTCCCTCAGGACTCGAGCGAGCTCTTGGATGCCCTCCTCATCGAGGTTGTGGGTCGGCTCATCAAGCACGATCCAGCTGAGTGAGGGTGCAAGCACAATCGCGAACGCTATCCGCAATGCCAAGCAGGCATCGGTGCGCTCGCCCCCGCTCGCGATCCCCTCGACCGGGACCCAATTTCCCCCGCGATCCCTGAGCTGCAGCACGTAATCGCCTCCCCTTTCACCCCCCTCGACAGCCAGCTTGATGCCCGTGAAATCTCCATAGGGATAGACGCTCTCCCAGAGCTCACTCATCGCCTCGTTGACCCCATCGATGAACTCCCTGCGCATCGACGTCTGGGTTCGTGAGAGCGCGCTTTGTATCGTAGTCAGGGCCCTCACTGCATCCTCCAAGTGCTTTATCTCTGTCTCACATCGCGTTATCATCTCTTGCTTTTCCATGATGGTCTCGATGAGCTTTCGTTTCTCCGCGATAAGCTGCTCCTTCCCTAGGAGTTCTGTGCGCAAGTGCTCGTGAGTGCGGATCAACTCCTCGTGGCGCCTCTCGAGCTCCCTCGCGCGCGCCTCGTCGTAGGTGCGCTTCACCTGCCACAGCTCACGCTGCACTCGTAATCGTTCGGCGAGTTTCTGCTTTTGCTCAAGCTCGAGCTGGTCCAAGTCGAGCCGCAGTTGAAGCGACTGTTTGGCCGCAGTTAGTTGCTCGCGGAGCGCTTCCGCTTCCTCGCGTGCCCCCTCGACCTCGACCGTGAGCTTCTTAGTTGCTTCCTGTGCTCTCGGAAGTTCCAGTTCTAAATTCTGAATTTGTTGAAAGAGCTGAGAGCGCTCAGCCTCCCGCACAGGAAGCTCCTCGATCTCCTTCGCCAATAACTGCGTTCTCCTCTGTAGTTCGAGCTTCTCATTCAAATTTTTATTTAATTTCTTTACACGCGCATCGAGCTCGACCACGCGTTTGAGTTTCTCCTCGAGCTGATCTTTGCGCTCCTCCAACAATTGCTGTTTTTTACCATCCTCAAGGGGGGTTTCGCAGACCGGACACGTTGAGCCCGCGGCCGCAAGCTCATCCATTGCCTGCTGAAGATCCTGCGCGCGAGCATGAGAAGCTGCAAGTTCATCGCCGGCGCTCCTAGACTCAAGCTGCAGTCCCTCGATCAGCCTTGCCAATTCCTGTGGTCTAAGCTCTTCGAGCTCCTCGCTCAACTTGCTTTTCCGATCTATCTCGCTAACGAGCCTTTCCAAGCGCTCATGAATCATCCCTATCCTAGTTTCCAATTCCCGCACCTTCGAACTGTTAATAGTTAAATTGGAGTTGAGCTCGCTGGCTCGAGCATCGGCCTTGCGGCAGGCCAGCTCGAGGTTTGTCACACGTCTTTTGAACTCTTCAAGAGCAACCTCAACTGCAGCTCCGAGCCTCCCCTTGACCTGCTCGAGCTGACGATCCAATGCGTTCATCGTGCCCTCAAGTTCTCGGGATGAGCTTTCCAATCGCGCGAGTTCGTGCTCAGCTTTGCGCAACTGTTGAAGCTGGGAGGAGGCCGCCTCCAGTTCCGGCTGAATTTGTCGAAGCCTCGTCTGGGCCTCCTGCCTCGAGAGTTCCATACTCTTCATTTCCTGCTCATAAGTAGGCAGGAGGGCCAGCGAAACATCTTGGCCGAGCTGGCGAATGGTTCCCCTTCGTTCCTCCACACGGTCCTTGACACGGTTCGCAAGTGAGCCGATCTCCTTGCGCGCCAGCTCGAGCTTGTTTATGCCCAAGAGCTCATCGATGCTTTCCATCCGTTTGCCGCGCGGTAGGGTCAGAAAATAATCCAAACGATTTTGTTCCGAGTAGATCGCCCGCTCGAAGAGATCGTAATCAAGTTTGAGGATTGAGCCGATGACCTCGCTCACGCGCGTTGAGCTTGGACTCTCGACCAACTCACCGGTGACCCTTCTAAGCTCCGAAAGCGCCGTCCCCTTCCCCCGCTCGATAACGCGTTTAACCGAAAATTCGTCGCCATCTGGGGTGAGGAAACCGACCTCGACCTCCGCTCGGTTCATCGGGTCAGGTCTGTTCATGATGAGATCCTCGAGCTTAATGCGTCGGGTCTGTACCATCGGCAGGGTCCCGAAAAGTGCATAGGTTATCGCGTCCAGCACGGCACTCTTCCCAGCCCCCATTGTGCCCACTAAGACGTTCGTACCGTCGCCAAAACGCAGGTCGGTGTTGAGGTGTGATTTCCAATTTTTCAACTTAACTTGGGTTATCATCGGATTTCCTCCTCAGTTCAGTCCTTATTTGATCCTCCACCACCCCGAGCACCTTCTGAAACGCTTCCTCTTCCCTCTTCTCGACCAATAGACCGTATAATGGGCGAACGTCGAGCGGGTGGTTGTATTTCATATCGCGGAGATTTCCCTCGAGCATGCTCATCGCCATCTCATCTATGGGCAAGCGTCTCTCCCTAAGCTCGCGCAGGAGTTGCACCTTCTCCTCGAGCCCGGGGGAGGTGAGGTCACCCTTGCCTATAGCGACCAGAGCCCTATCGGCGAACTCTTGGACGATCGCCCGCTCGTCGAACTCGCTGCGCGATGCCTCCTTCGCGAGCGTTCCCGTGAGCCTCAGCCTGATCAGGGGAAGCTTTTCTAAATTGCGCCTGGGGCGTTCAAGCAGCTCGCGCGCCTTCGCCCTGACGACCTCGTTCAGTCGAGGAATTCCTATGCCGTTGAATTTCATCTCCTCGTAGTAAAAATCTCGTGTGCTCTTGAGCTCGATGAACTCGTAGCTGAGCACATCTCCGAGGTCAAGCATGTAGAACCCCTTGGGAACCTCGGCCTCAACCTGAAGCAGCTGGGTGCGCTCGGTGCTCCCTGGGAAAAGTAGGGGGCTGCCGTGTGCGACGGCCTCGGCGTGGTAGTGAATGTGCCCGCAGAGGTAGAGGTCAAATCCTGGCGGCAGGTCCGCGAGGTCTATCGTCGGGAACTCCTCGCTCGAGTACACGTATTGCCCCACGGATTGATGCAGCATCAGGATGTTGAATGCTCCCTCCACGGGCTTTGGGTTCCAAGTCGCGAGGACATTTTTCGCATGCCGCTCGGGCACGTTGCTCATCCCGTGAATCGCCAGCTTGCCCCCAAGGGTATCGAAAATCAGCACGTTGTGGTGTAGGTAGATGAGGAGACCGGCTGCTTCAAGTGCTTGTACGGGGTTGATGAATCCTCGGGTGCGCCGCTCGTGATTTCCGTGCAAGGCAATCACGGGCGCCCCCCGAAGCGCGACCGGGGAGAAATCTTCCTCGTCTTTGTCTATGGTGCGATCGAGTTTGATCTTGCTCCGCCCGCGGGCCAGCGGGATCGAGAGAATGCGCATGGTTTGGGCCCAGGCCTCTTGGCGGGGAGTTCGGGCGTCGAATATGTCGCCGAGCTCGAGGATGAGTCCCGCGCCGAGCTCGAGTGCTCGCACGATGGACTCCCTGGCCTGATCAAAAGAATCCTGTTCTCGTGCCGTTCCCCACTTCATCCCCAAATGATTATCGGATATGACGGCAATTTTCATCAAAACCTCCTCGGAAATCCACTCCACGCTCGATTTGAAAGGATAAACATAAAAAACTTTAGTAGAAACAGAGGTTAATTAAAGTTGGTTTTCGGGAAGAGAAACTGAAAGCATTTTGTGGGGTTTTCGCGCTCCAAATCGTTTTAATCAAACCCGAACAAATGGTGTCTGGTGTCTCCCATGTCCAAGTCTTGGGCCGATAAGTACCAACCCAGCGAACTCAAAGAAGTAGTTGGACAAGCCCAGGCCCTCCGGGCAATGCTAGATTGGGCTGAAGGCTGGGTGAAGGGCAAACCGAAGAGACCAGCTCTCCTGCTCTACGGGGCGGCTGGGACTGGGAAAACCATTGCCGCTAGTGCCTTGGCCCAAGAGTTCGGGTGGGACCTAATCGCGCTCAACGCAAGCGACAAACGCACCTTCCAGGTGATCCAACAGGTCGCCGGCACGGCCGCAACGACCGGGACTCTCTTCGCAGGGACCGGGGGCAGGCGGTTGATTGTGCTCGACGAAGCCGACAACGTCTACGGGGTCGCCGATCGAGGGGGGTACCGCGCGATCGAGGAGTTGCTCAATGAGACCCGAAACCCAATCGTGCTGATAGCAAACAACCAATACGCGATTCCATGGAAGATTAGAGGCGCCTGCTTGGCCATAAACTTCAGGCGCTTAACTCAAGACACAATCAGTGGTGTGCTAGAAAATATATGCCGCGCGGAGGGGATCAAGGCTGAGCCGCAAGCGTTGGAATCTATTGCTGAAGGTGCACGGGGTGATCTGCGCTCGGCGATCAATGACCTTCAAACCATGGCGATGGGCAGGAAGCACCTGACCGTCAAGGACGTCGTGCTATACCGGCGGGACCGGGAGGCAAGCATATTCGATGTGCTGAGGCAGCTAATGTATTCCAAGAAGGTCAATGAAGCCCGAGAGCTGCTCTGGGCACTCGACCAAGCGCCCGACGATGCCCTCGCGTGGATAGATGAGAATATCCCCCGGATGCTGACCGAACCAGCAGACTTGGCCCGGGCCTACGACGCCATCTCGCGGGCAGATACCTTCTTGGGCCGCGCCCGAAGGAGGCAAGCCTACGGGATGTGGAGGTACGCGAGTGACCTCATGAGCGCCGGGGTAGCACTCTCCCGGGAAGGCGCCCTAAAATTCGTGCGCTTCCAGCCGCCGAGCTCCGGGGTTTACTTCGGCAGGACGCGAGCGGCGCGGAGCCTGCGTGATGGTGTTGCGAAGAAAGTTGCCGCCCGCTGCCACACCTCCTCAAGGGTCGCGCGGAAACACTTCCTGCCTTACTTGGGCTTAATTTTCAAAAACGACAAGAATGCAGCTGCCCGGATAACAACCGAACTCGAACTGAGCGAAGAGGAAGAGAAATACCTGAAGTCGATTTGACGGGACCGAGAGGATCATGCGTGAAGATAGTTGAAAGGCTTCGGCTCGGCAGGCTCGCGACTTTTCTCCCGAACAAGAGGCTTCCAGTTTACAATTGGTTCCAGTTTAAAGAGGGATTTTCACGGGACCTAGTGTTCCTGCTTGCCGAAACTTGGGGACTTGGGGCGGGAGATCTTGTGCTTGACCCATTCGTCGGCTGCGGTACGACATCGCTCGCGTGCAAACAACTTGGGATAGACAGCATTGGTTACGACGTGCACCCAATCATGTTGTTCGCATCGCGCGTGAAACTCCGGGATTACAACGTTGAGGAACTGAGGGTAATGGTTAGGGGGCTGATGAAATCAAGTTTCGAAAGACCAGAAGTTGAGGTGCCGAGCTTCGTCGCAAGAGTTTTTCGGGAGCCCGTCCTCGAAGATATCGCCTTCTTCAAGCAGAAAATCTTGGAGGTTGAAGACGAAGCAACCCGCGAGTTTTTGTTGCTGGGATTGATGAACGCGGCGATGCGGTGCAGCTGGGCGCACAAGGATGGCGCAGCGATAAGGGTCGTCAAGAAGCCAGTGCCGCCCTTCCGAAAAGCGCTCAAGAGACAGCTCCTGAGGATGTGTAACGATGTAGAGCGATTCAAGGGGAAAAACTCCAAGGCGACGATCGATCATTGCGATGCGCGAAAACTCAAACTGGCCGAAGGGAATGTCGACGCCGTCATAACATCACCGCCCTACCTGAACAAGCAGGAGTACATCCATGTCTATCGCATCGAACAACAGTTGCTTGGCCTAGGTGCCCCATCTCCAGGGCAACTCATCGGGATGCGAGAGGAGGGGGCCGTGGAGGATTTTTCTGAGGTTGGGAAGTTCGTCGATGACAAACCACTCGAAGCGAAACTTTACTTCAAGGACATGCTAGCAGCGCTGAAGGAGCTTTACCGCGTTTGTAGGCTTGGGGCTAAGGTTGCTCTCGTCACGTCCGATGCCTGCACCCCTGAGGGTGTGATCGAGGTATGCATCCCGCTCAGCGAGCTGGCGGAACGGGTAGGTTTCAAGGCGAAGCGTATGCTGGTCGTGAACCGTCGTTTTTGCACGACACCGGCTAGGAAGAAGGTTGGAGTGACACGAGAGGGCCTACTCCTTTGGGAGAAGTAGGTGCATCATCGCCCTGCAGCTCGGTTGCTCATGACTTTTCAGGTGCTTGATAAATTTTGAGATAGCATGCGCATCAGGTCTGAGTAGGAGCGATGGGTATCGAACGTCCACCAAAACAAGGCCCTCCGCCGGCGCTGGTCGCATCGCTTGCCTTGCCTGTCCCTTTAGCATCTGTCTGAACTCGATCAGGCTGAGTTTGCCCGTTCCGACAGCTAGCAGCGCCCCAACCATCCGTCGGACCTGCTGCCAGAGGAAGGCACGGGCGATAAAATCGAACTCGAGGATTTTCTGCCCGCGAACGTTCGCCAGTTTGAGCTCTCCCATAGTCGGCCGGCCCCGCTCGTGCTTGCAGAAGAGCTTAAAATTGTGAGTACCCTCAAGCAATCGCGCGGCTCGGCGGGCGAGGGTCAGGTTGAAGCCCGGGGGCGCCTCGCAGACGTAGCGATAGTGTTTGCTTTGCGCCTGGGTGCGGGGGTTGAAATCAGGTTTAACCTTGGCTGCCGCAAGCACAGCAATGTCTTGAGGCAGGACGACATTCAGCTCTCGCACGTTCGGCTTCCTGCGAACATCCAAAGCCACCACCTGAACAATAGCGCTAACGCCTCGGTCGGTACGTGCAGCCACGCGATATCTGGCTTCCTTTAACTTGTCGTATAACCCGCGCCGCTCAAAAGCCCTCAACAATTCAGCCTCGACGGTGGGCTTGCCAGGTTGCCTGACAAAACCGAAGTAACGAGAGCCATCATACGCTACGAGGAACGCATACCTCACGAGCTGCACCCTTGAAAAATGGCTCCCGCCGCGCGATGGCTTCGGCGAACGCCTTACGGGCCCCATCAAGGTCACCCGAATTAATGTGGGGGAGCAGGTCAACGAGGTTGTCGTTGCGCATCAAGCATGGTTTGAGGTGACCATCGGGGGTCAGGCGTAGGCGGGTGCAGTGCATGCAGAACTCGGAGTTATGCATCGGCTTGACCACCTCGACCTCACCGCCCGGCAGGATGTATTTTCTCCGCGCCTGCATCGAGCGGCGGGTCCGAACCGATACCGCTCGTTCCCGAATGCTTTGCTCTATATCATCTAGGTTAAGGTGATAAGTGGTGAAATTTTTTCTACCCGCATCGAGCAATTCGATGAGTTGTAAGATGATGCCGCGCTCTGATGTATAGGCAATCATCCGTTCGACCTCGTGCTCGTTTATCCCGGCCAGCAGGACCATGTTAAGCTTCACTGGCGTTAAACCAGCGACGAGGGAAGCATCGATGCCTTCGGATACTTCGTGTAGCAGTTTCCTTCCCGTTATTCGTTTGTAAGTTCTCTCATCGAGCGTGTCCAAGCTGATGTTAACGCGGTTGAGCCCAGCATCAGCGAGTTCGGCGGCAATGTTTGCGAGCAAAGTGCCGTTTGTGGTCATCGAAACTTCCTTCATGCCAGCTGCTGACAAAGCTGTGATAATTTCTATGATGTCCTTGCGCAGAAGTGGCTCGCCGCCCGTTAGCTTGACTTTGCGCACCCCAAACTCTTTAGCCAGCTGAACGATTTTCCCTATCTCCCCAACACTCATTTCCCTTGAATTAGCGCCACAGCCCTCGCGGTGGCAGTAAAAGCAGTTCAAGTTACACTCCTCAGTAACCGAGATCCTTAAGCCTGTAACTGGCCTGCCAAACTTATCTCGCACGCTTCATCACCTTCAGCTCGATGCGCTCCCCCTTCGCACCCTTCAGCGAGGAGAGAATTCCGACAATTGTCCCGGCCATCATGTTCTGCATGAATGGATTCAGGAAGACCCGCCTCCCGTCGACCGTTAAAATAACTCGCTCCTGCAGGGTCGGACATCCATCCCAGCGCCTTTTGCCAGTGAGGACCGCGAGCGCGAACTCCCGGCAGCTCTTGTACCCACAGTGTTCACAATCGATCTCCGGCAGCACGGGCGGAACCCTTCGCTCAACCAAGTCGGCTAGCCTCCTCATCTGCTTGAGCTCGAATGCTGGCAGGCCGGCCTTTCTTGCCCCCACGGAAGCGATCGTGAATTCGTCCACCAGTTTACGCAAGTCTGTCCCACTCCTCGCGGCCACAATTTTCGCCAAGTCCTTCAACCCCTTGAACCCCTCGATGATTACAAAATCTGACTTCTCTAGTCCGCGGAGTACTTCCTCGAGCTTCGCTGCCCGCCGCTCGATTGTAGCCAGTTCCCGCGGCGCTAGCGACACAACGACCCTTGCACCGGCCCTCGCATGACGCCACGTATCCTTATTCGGACGATCGATGCTGAAATTTCGTTCAACCACATGCTTTACCGTCGCCACGCGGTGGCCGCGCTTTGAGAGTTCCCGCACTAGCCCTTCTACGATTTTTGTCTTCCCGGCTTCCCTATACCCAACAATTGCCACTGCCCTAACCAACCCTGCCACCTCCGAATAGGATGACTTCGACGGCCTCACCCTCCTCAACGATTTCCCGCTCAAGCGGCACGTCTATGTAACCATCCGCGAGCGAAAGCGAGGTTATCGCACCTGAGCCCTTCAGGAGGGGTTCGGCGTAAAATTTCTGCCGCTTTTGAACGAGCTTCACGGGCACGAGCTCTCGCCTCCCTCGCGCCGAAAGAATCTTTGATGCTAACTGTGCTCGAACCCTCGCTCGCTCCGCTTGAGGCAGGCCACCCAGACGCCGCAGGTAGGGCGCGACCAGCTGATAGAAGACCATTAGCGCGGAAACAGGGTACCCCGGGAGACCAAAGATTGGTTTGCCTTGTACGACAGCCACGAATGTTGGTTTGCCGGGCCTGAGCGCCAGTCCATGAACCAAAACTCCGGGGTTGCCGAGCCCATTGACGACGCTAGGCGCAATATCGCCAGCACCGGCAGAGGACCCACCCGAAAGCACGACCACATCGCAAGTAGTTAGCCCCCTTTTGAGGAGAGTCGCCAGGCTGCGGGGCTCATCCCGCGCGATGCCGAGGTAACTGGCCTCGCCTCCACAGAGCTCGACGGCTTGACAGATCGCTGGGCCGTTGACATCGTAGATCTTGCCTCGCTTGAGCTGGGAACCCGCGGCAACCAGCTCGACGCCGCTTGATACCACCGCGACTTTGGGTGGTGAGTATATTTTGAAGTATTTTCTTCCGATTGCCGCGATTGTACCAAGCGTTTGAGGGTTTATCATTTTCCCCGCTTTCAAAACCTTCGTTCCGCATTTGATCTCCGAGCCTCGTTTGGCGATGTTCTCCCCGGGGGCAACCGCACGGAAAACCCGAACGACCTTTGCCCTTGCCGTCGAGTGTTCGAGCATTACCACAGCGTTCGCACCTCTGGGCACGGGCGCACCGGTATCGATCTTGGCACACTGCCGTCTCCCTATCTTAATCTTCAGCCACTCCCCTGCACGTACGTTACCAACTTGGATGAGTTCGATTGGCGATTCCTCCCCTGCGCCAAATGTGTCTGCAGCTCGAACCGCGTAGCCATCGAATGCAGCGCGATCGAATGGCGGAACATCTATACTCGAAACGACATCCTCAGCCAGCACCCGCCCAGCGGCCTCGTCAAGCGGCACCTCAACTTCGCGCGGACGGGGCCTCCAGCGTTTTTCAAGCGCTGCACGGGCCTCCTCAATCGTAGCTACACGCAGAAAGCTCGACATTCAAATCCTGATAACCAATTAAGCGCTGGGCTTTAAGATTACTGTCAAATTAAACGTGAATATTTAACTCAAAGTTGGATACCGTTTGAATACTTTTGGTCCAAGGGTTCTGCTGCGTATTCGGGACTTTTAGCGGTTTTAGCCCTCGGTGGTGCATTTCGGGACTTTCGTGTTGCCTCTCCGAAAAATTTTCTGCCATGCCACGACAAGCGCTAGCAAGATCGCAAATAGCTGCTTTGTCTTCATTACCTTTCCCACCAGATTTAAGGAGGCGCATATGGCCAGAGCGACTTTATGTGGGAGATCTCCGTGATGAGAAGGCTTGTCACTGGCCACACTACGAAAGGCCAATATGCCCTTATGTCGCTTATCCTACTTATGAGGTCGCTCCTTCGGGTAGTCCAGCTCGCTATCGTCAAGATGACGTTCTCGGTGTTGTCGTAGGTCAGGTCGAGCCTAGCCCTCTTCACAGTTTTGTATACGCTCAGCGTCGGATATGGGTGCGAAACTTTTTCATTTTCCTCCACGTGCCAAGGCGGGGAGAAATTCTCGATGACGTTTTCGTTCTCGAACGTATCGCCATATGTGTAGAACTTCACTACGAGCTTCGAACCGGCGTAAAGGTCAAGGATCTTCTCTACATTTACCGTGTACAAATCTACCAAGCTGAAAACCGCCGTTCCCGTGTAACTGGTAACTTTGATGGTGATATACGGGTTTGGTGGGGTATATGAAACGGTGGTCGGTTCCGCGACATCTATACTGCCCCAGATGACGATAGGATGGTTGTTCGTTAAGACGTGCGGCACGCCCCCAGCGCCCGCAGCGCGCATCACCACGTCGACGTAAAAATTATCGTCCCCCCCATTGCCGACAGGGTTACTCACGACGATCGCGTGCCTCCACATAGCCGAGTTCTCGGGTGAGACACCTTCGGCGAAAGTCAAACCTATCGATATCGGGTCGAGGTTGTCCTCGAAGTAGGCAGAGGCACTCACGAACGTGAAGTTTTCGTTCTCCGTGCCCTGGTTCAGGTTGTCCTTTCTCGGGGATTCCCAATAGAACTCGAACCAGAAGTACCCTAGCCACTCAGGTTCGTCCCAGTACAACTTGAACCGGAGGGTGAACTCTTGGCTAGGCCCGACCTCGATTGTCGTGCCCCCCGGCGTGTAAATGACTCCTCCCCTAGCAAGGACCGGTGGAGCGGTGAAAGTCATCGAAAAAGTCATGAATAGCACTATCGCGAAAGCTAGCAAGATGGAGCCCAAGCCACGTCTAAAATGTTCGGTCCTCACTTATTGCCTCCGTAAAAAATTCGGCTTTCACATTTAAAGCGCTTGTGGCTCATTTGGCTTTACACATAAATTCCATTGTTTGTACTTCACGACGGCGCGAAGACCCATAGAGATCTTATATCGGAGATCTCCTTCCACAGTTTGCTCCTCTCGGCCGTATCCGCGAAGGGCCACCTGCCCCTGATCTGGCCTATCCTAGTAATAAGATGGCTCTTTCGAGTAGTCCAAGTGGCTATGGTCGAAATCACGTTCTCGGTGTTGTCGGTAGTCAGATCCAGCCTAGCCTTCTTCACCGCGGATTTGTAACACCAGGGCAATGTTGGATTCGGGACTTTCTCATTTTCTTCCACATGCCATGGCGGGACGAAGTTCTCGATGACGACCTCATTTTCATAAGTATTATCATAAAAGTAGAACTTCACGACGAGCTTCGAGCCCTGGTAGAGGTCAAGGTTCTTTTCTAAGCGTACCGCGTAAAGATTTTCCAGCCCCCTGAAAACTGCCGTCCCCGTCCAATAGGTCGCGCGCGCTATGCAGCTGTCGTTGTCGCTCACCGTGTTATCTGCCTGCGAGGTGGCGATAACAGTTATGTTGTCCTCGGGCACCGCGTTTTCGGGCACGGTGACGCTGAGGGTGGCGGTCCTGCTTTCGCCAGGCTGAACGTTTTCAAAGAGATAATTATTTAGAGTCGGACCCCAGCTCTCGTTATCGCTGATAGTCAGGGCATAGTTGTCATCGAGTGTGCCAGTGTTCGTGACCGTAACGCTGTAGTTGAGCGTCGCCCCGGGTGGACCACTGTTCTCGCTAGGCGAGATTGCCACGGCCACGCCCCGGAGCACCTCGATGGTGATGGTGATGTATGGGTTTGGTGGTTCATATGAATAGATGACCCCGTCCCAGATATCTATGGTGCCCGAGATGACGATCGGGTGGTTGTTCGTTGGGACGTGCGGCACGCCCCCATAGCCCGAGGCGCGCATCATTATGTCGACGTAGAAATTATCGTCCCACGGGTAGCCTTCAGTGTGATCCACGACGATGTGGTGCCTCCACTTATCGTAGTTTTCGGGTGAGAGACCTTCGGAGAAAATTAATCCCACTGGTATGTTGTCGTGGTTATCCTCCAGGTAGGCGGAGGCGCTCACGAATGTGAAGTTTTCGTTCTCCGTACCCCCGATAAGGTTGTCCTTTCTCGGAGAGTCCCAGTAGATGCCGAGCGAGAAGTACCCCAACCCAGGTTCATTCCACGCCAACTTGAACTGTATAGTGAACGTCGCACCCTGATAAACCGTGATTGTGTCGCCGCCCGGTTCATCAATGACGACTGGGAGTTTTGTAAGGACTGGGGTAGCGGTAAAAGTCATCAAAAGAGTCATAGAAAGCACTATGGCAGAAACTAGCAAGATGGAGCCCAACCCAAGACTAAAACCCTCGATCCTCACTTATTCCCCCCCCCTTTCGCCCCTGTAAAAAATTCGGCGGTTCACGTTTAAAGCAGTTGTGGCTCATCTTGCTTATTCGTATGACTATCGTTCTGCGCTCCGTCGCCCTCCGCATAGGGAGAGCCACCGGTTCTCATTAAGCCCAACGATCAATTCCTGTAACCTCTGCAGGAGTCTCATTTTTAATGCCCATGTGCGGTTTGAGAAAATTGTAGTAAATTCTAAACCTGTCCAAACCCTAAATGAAACAATAGGACGATCCCATGGTGGCCCTCAGAACCCTTGCAAGCGTGATTTTCGCCGCGATTTTCCTCTCGGTCTTCGCCTCCGTCTACCTACAATATCAAAGCGGAAGCGCTGAGGCCAACTTCAGGCGCCAGGCCGAGCAGCTTGCGCAGCAGGTGAGGCTCCTAGCAGACCAGGACGTTGGGGCTTCCTTCCCCTTCGACATCGTGGTGCCTTCGAACTGCGAACTTCGATTCGAGGAGAACTCGGTGGTAATCGTAATTGGAGAAGTACGGGAGAATTTTGACGTAGGCATCGCGATAAGCGGGCCGGCGCTCAGTGGACAACAAATAAGGCTTACGATCGAGTGCGTAGAAAATGGGGTGGCAGCAAGTGTCTGAAGCTCACGATTTGCCATTTTACCTGCTCTTCGGAACCCTCATGGCAATCCTGCTCGCGGCGGTCTTCTTCATGCAACTGACAAAACAGCGGGAGTATGAGGTAGGCGTCCAAGCCCAAGCGCTCGCGGACGACCTCGCCCGAACCTGTTCCTCAGTTCTACTAGGGCAGCAGCCTACGCTAGACCTGCCCTCGCGATTGGCCGGCTCGAGCTATGAAATTGAAATCGACGAGAACCGTTCAACCTTCATCGTTTGGATAACCGGTGGAACTGGGGAAGGTGAGAGCTACTGGACTGTCGCAAACGTCGTGCTGCGGGTGGAGAACAGAGGCTTCGCCCCGGGAGGAAAGGTCTTCTTTATGCGTTCGGGCGACGTGGTGGTGGTCAGCGCCTCCCCGATCGAAGCACCACCTGAAAACATTTTTCCAACACCTCTCGGCGAGCCACCGGAGTTCTACTACTTCGCGCGCGAGAACCAGCGCGAGGCGACGGCGATCATCGCTGCTTACTTCGACGCGTCCCATGACATCGACACATACGAGTGGGAAAGCCACAACTCGATACTCGTTCGTGCCGGTTCGATCCTGCTCCGCATTCAAGGATATGAAAATGAGGAAGACGTCGGGCTAGTCGATAGCGCTTGGATTATTTCGAACATCGAAAACTACGCTGGGGAACTCGCGGGTGTTGTCCACTGTTTCAGTCAAGAAAATGCCTACTCGAGCGGGTGGCTATACTCGCCCTCACAGGCGCTGAGGTATCTCCGTTCGCGAACTTGGCGACGCACGAGCGACAACTCCATCGTCGTAATCCCGAGCGATGCCTTGGTCCGAGCTGCCACCGTAACGACCAATGTCTCAAGCTACCCCACTTGGCGAGTCGAGTGGGAAAATTATGTCATTCACTACCAAACCGGACCTTGGTGGCACGCGGAAAATACCCCTGGCTTTGTCTTTCAATCGAAACCCGAGCTCGAAGCCCTGGTTTAGACGGGACTACTGAGGGACGAGCACTCCCCTAGCCCCGAAGGTGTCTTGCACCGTCACGGAGACCATATCGTCCTCATTCTCCAGCTCCACCGCAAGTCCCTCGCACTCGTAGTTCTCGTTGAGCGCTCGCTTCAGTTCCTCGAGGTTCGCCGCGCCCGCCGCCAGCTCCACGGAGATCTCGGCCACGTGCTTTATCCGTTCAAACCTCGGGCGGGATACCACTTGCAGACTCAACCCAAATGCCCTGGGGCCCATCACGTGCTCGAATCGAGCGTCGAGATAACCGCGCGCTCGAATACCCCCATCCGGCAACCAATCCAACGCGAGCGAGTCCTCGTCGCACTGCGGCACCGCAACCGTGAGATTTGGGCGAGGATAAGCGTTGATGTCGGAAATGTGCGTGTTCAGATATTCGCGAACGCACTGCTCCACTTGCTCGCGGGTGCCCCCTCTCAAGCCGACATCGTACATCGCGGCAGCTATCGAGCTCTCGAGCGCCGAGTTCAGCTCGCTCCCAACCTGCGATGCCGTGGCGCGAACCAAATCGGCCGCGCTCTCCAGGATGATTGCCGAAACGCTCCGCTCCTCCAGCGACTGAAAGGTAACTATCGCCACGCTCGCGCAGAGGATTACAAAAATGGTGAAGACCGCGAGCGTCGGGGCGGATGCGTGTTGATCAGCCCACAACCTCCTGACTTCAACTCCTCGGAAGGGAATCTTATCACCCAAGATGATTAGTATTCATATCTCCACTCGCTTTTCATCTCTTCGAGCTTTTCACATTTTCCGGTGTCCAAGAACTCGGCGATAGTTTTAGCCAAGCTCTCCCCAACACCGGTAATCTTTCCCAACTCATTTCTACGATGAACCTCCCGGATGCTCTCCTTTAACCCCTCGATGCTCTGAGCCGCCCTGTGATAGGCCCACGCGGCGTAAGGGTTTCCCGTTTTCCTCTCCTTGAAGTAAGCTATGAGCAAGAGCACGTTGGCAACCTCAAAATTCTCCTTGAGCGGCATGTCAAAGGTCGGAGGCGAGATGTAGGTGGGGATGCCAAATTTCTTGCAGAACTCGAAAGATTTTTTGATGATCTCGGATGTGTATTGCTGGTCCGGGCTTTCCGAGTTGCCGTAAAGTTCTTCGTATTTTTTGACGAGCTCGGGCCAGTTCTCCTCGAGCAGCTGGAGGAAGCGGATTTTTTGGTTGCTCCTCAGGCTCATGCTCCCCGGCAGGATGAATTTCGCACCGCTTTCGGCCGCCCGCCTTATCACTTCTCGGATGTTTTCGTCGTCGTCTAAAATGTAAGGAATGATGGGGGTGAAGTCGACGCCCGTGCATATACCAGCTCGCGCTAATTTCTCAACAGCTCCCAATCTTTTTTCAGGCGAGGGGGCGAAGGGCTCGAGCAGCGGGAGCAATTTTTTGTTGAAAGTTATGATGGTGATCGAAACCGCACACCAAGAATTCGAAGCGATTTCAGATAGCAATTCGATGTCCCTAAGCACGAGGTCCGATTTCGTCACGATGTGAACCGGGAAATTGTTGTCGTTCAAAATTTCAAGCACCTTTTTAGTGATCCCAAATTTTCGCTCCGCCGGCTGGTAGGCATCCGTGACGCCGCCGATTCCGATGACACCCCTTTTAACTCTCTTTATCTCCTTTTTGAGCAGCTCGGGCGCATCTGTCTTTGTGTAAATGATCCTAGAGAAATCCTCAAAATTTTCGTGGACGAGATATTTTTCAGTTATGGCATCGCAGTAGTTGCACGCGAATTGGCAGCCGCGGTAGGGATTCAGCGTGTACCTGCACCAGAACCAGTTGTCCCTATATTTGAGCCTGTTCAAAATTTTCCTAGATTTCAGCTCCTTGAATTCCACCATCACAAACCCTTTCCTGATTAGTTCAATCCACCCGGATCGTATTATCTTTTATTTCAGAAAAAGTGATAGATAGCGGCGGCTTATGGAAAAATAACGGCACGACTATAATAAAAAACTGAAAATTTAAACAAGGTGGGTAAATGAAAAGCAAAGAGATTGATCAATACATCGAGAAGTTTGATGGCGAAAAGAAAGCAATTCTCAAGCGCTTAAGAACTATTATTCTGAAGACATTTCCCAAGTTGAAAGAAGAGATGAAAATGGGCGTGCCTTGGTATGGCGGTTTCTTCTACTTGGTCGCGCTCAAAGATCATGTGAATATGGGGTTTTGCTTTGGCGGTTCATTGAAAAAGCACGAGAAGGAGTTGGAGGGAAGTGGAAAGTACATGCGGCATATCAAGATTCACTCATTGAAGGGAATTGACGAGAAGAAGATAGTCAGATTGATGAAAGCGACGGACAAGACCTACAAGGGATGTCACAAGAAGGAGACTAGCTAAGTACCTTCGAAACGAAAGGAAAACGTGGAGTCCCAGAATCGCCGTTTAACTCTTATATCAATGGATATCCATATTAGCTTTGATAAGATGAAACCTAAAGAGAAAGTTATTAAATATTTAAAATCCAACCGGGTTTATTTTCCGTTCTTTAGTTTTTTAATAATATTAGGGTTATTGCTTTTCTTTTATCCTAATTTTATTGTGCCGAAGCGTGTCGTTCAGAATTCTAATTTTTTCCTAATAAACAACAAATCGGTACTAGTTGTCTTTACGACCAGCTCGACGGGTGCATTTACGGCGGGTGACCCAATCAATGTGGGAGTCGAAATCGTGGGGACAGGTGTAAGTGAGGTTTTTCAAGATCCCTCAGACATATGGTTATCGATTCATTCATCCTACAAGTACCCCATCGAGAAAGTGGATTTGGTCAGTACTGGTGGGGGTTTTTTTCGGGAGGGGTATATTCCGATATCTGTGGAGGATGGAAAAGGAAAAGGAATGGGTGCAATCGTTTTCCCTTATCCAGGAACCTATTCAGATTATTCCGTTACACAACACAGAGTGCCTCTGATAGTAAATTCAAATGGCTCACCGATTTTTAAAATTGAAGATTATAGTGTGAGACTGCAGATTGAAAATGCCAACAGGAACTTGGGTATAGGGATTATGGCCTTGTCAGTTGCCATGATGGGCCTTATCTATTCTATAACTAAAAAGAAAATTTCCACCTGAAAATTAGCTTACAACTACTGTTATAAAATGGGTTTGGGTTTGGGGATTAAAATTTAACCTTAATGTACGCTACATTCAACTTAATGTATAACGGAAAACTCCTCGCAAACCATTATATTTCCAACAAAAGAATTTCTTAACATTATCAATAAGGAAATAAAATAGAAATTTACTTTAAATTTATATACAAAACCGAGTTTATGCGAAACCAACCGAATTTTTGTGCAAAAATCGAGTTTTAGTGCAAAAGCCCGTCGATTCGTAAATTCGCAAGGTTTAAATAGGGAAAATTTTAAAAAACGCAAAGTGCGGGGAAGAAGCCAGCAGAGAAAGCTGAACCTTCGCCCAAGGACGCGGGGGAACCGCGGAAAAACCTAGCGCAGCTAGGGAAGGCCACGGATAAGGTGCGCGGTGGTGCGCGCCGAAGCTGAGTTGCTGGAAAGAGATCTCGCGGCGAAAAGCGCGGGTAGGAACAACCGAACCGCCGCAGAGTAGGTGCGCGATCGAATCCCCGCACTAATCTACGGCAATTTTCTGAGTTTGGCCAGTTGCTTTGCGACATCTTCGAGGCCGAGCGCTCTGAGGCGAGAGCGCGGTATCCAGCCCGTCCTTCGATCCCAGCCCCGAAGTTTGTAGTACTGCCGAAGCATGTAGTCGAGTTCGACCACGTGCCCCTTGCAGGGACCCGCGGGGGCTGGATCCTTGATCAAGCGCTCGGGCAGGCGATCGTCCTTGGCGGTGACTCCCTCTCGAATGTCGAATGCCCGCTCGAGGGTGAAGATCCGCTCCCCGATCGTACGGAGGTTTCGTTCGGTGTAGCGGACACCTGTCGCTGCCGTCAAAGCCGCGGCGAAGTCGGCGAAGTAAAACGCTGGTGGCCAGATTGCACCGAACTTGCAGGCTACCAGAGAGTCGACCACCGCGCAAAAGTTCTCCCCATCTCGCACCATGAGCGCCTTGTACTTGGGATTTAGTCTATCCGCGGCCTCCGGCATCACCCGGCGACCAAACCGTTTCTCAATCTCCTCGACAAAACCTACCTCACTCAGCACCTCGAAGGAAGTCAGGTGATCCGCCCCGCGGTTCGCCGTGGCATGAGAGAGCCCCATTGATTTCTGCGCCCGCCCGTCCTGCGCCGGCTCATCCATCCCCTTCACGACCATCGTGAACCGCTCCGCCTCCTTGCCGAACCCCTTCGCGAATCTAACGGTCCCTTCCGCAAGCTTGGCGCCGAAGCCCTCGCGTCCGGCAATTTTCTTGATACATTCGATGATCGCGTCGGCATTTCCCCACCTCAGCTCGATGCCGTCGGTCTCGAGCTCTGTCAACAAGCCGCGCTCGTAGCACTCCATCGCGAATGCAATCACGCCGCCGCACGATATCGTGTCGATGCCGTAAAGGTTGCATAGCCTGTTCGCGTGAAGGAGCTTTGCGAGGTCGGAGTTCCCGCAGCGCCCGCCCAGGCTCGACAGCGTCTCGTACTCGATTTTACCATCGGAGGCAAGCCCGCCCGGCGTCCGCACGAAGTTCTCGCAGCGCAGCGGGCAGGAGAAACACGCGCGGTCCTTTACCTTGAACTCTCGAACTATTCGCTCGCCGCCTATCTGCGCCGCGCGCTCGAAGACCCCGCTCTGGAAGTTGCGAGTGGGGAAGCGCCCGATCTCGCTCATGAGCTCAACAAGGATTGTCGTGCCATACTTGGTTGTCGATGCCGAAAACTTGTGCTGGAGCAGCTTTTTGTAGGCTGCGCTCGCGAGGCGCTCCAGCTGCTTGAGATCAGCAACCTCCACATCTAGACTGCCTCGCGCGGCAACTGCCTTCAGCCGCTTCGAGCCCATCACTGCCCCTAACCCCGTGCGTGCAGCGGCGCGGTAGTTTGTCATGATGCATGCGAGACGGACGAGGTTCTCCCCGGCTCGGCCGATGGAGGCGACCTGAGCATCTTCCCCGTGCTTTTCCTTCAGCGCAGTTTCAGTTTCCCGAGTCGAGCGACCCCAGAGCTGCCCGGCATCCCTGAGCTCGGCCTTGCCATCCTCGACGAAAAGGTAAACAGGTTTGGGCGAACGTCCACGGACGATGATCGCGTCGAACCCAGAGTGCTTGAGCTCAGCCCCCCAGTGCCCGCCCGAGTTGGCCTCGCCGTAGAGTCCAGTCAGCGGGGACTTCGCGGCAACCTCGTATCGACCGGTTTGGGGCCAGATTGTGCCTGAAATGGGGCCCACCGCAAACACGAGCACGTTCGCCGGGCCTAGGGGATCCGTCTTGGGCTTGATAAGGTCGAATAACAGCTTGGCGCAAAAACCATTGCCCCCGATGTAACTTCTTGCGAGCTCCTCCGGCAGCTTCCGTGCAATCGCCTTCCCGCGGGTTAAATCAACTTGAAGCAAGCGCCCAGCGTAACCGCCCATGGGGAACTTCCCAGCCAAGATACCACCTCGAAAAATAGGTGTTGAGAAATTAAAAAGGTTCTGAACTGTTGGCTCTGTTGCAAACTCGTGCGGTCAGGGGTTTAAAATTCAAAAAATTCGCTAGATATCGCATTCGTGAGATTTTTACCATATGAGCATTGTAACGGGAATGCCCACGAAAAATCCGACAATTGCCATGGTGCCCCCTATAGAGATTCCCTGCCTCAACGTCGAAAGCCTACCCAAACGGAGCAAGAATGCCAAAGTGAAAATCTCCACTATGTAGACGAGAATATAAGCAGGAAGTAAATAATTTCTTTGTGTCGCTAAGTACCCCATCCATATAGCCATTCCAACCAGCGTCACTAACAGGACGATAATCGCGAGTTTTTTCATCGATGCTCTATTTACCGAACGCTTGATGAGCCAAAATGCGGCCACAACGATGCCGAGATTGACCAAGTAATTGAACGAAGTCGCAGCGGGCACAAATTGCCACTCCAAATCACGTCCAGGGAAGGGTATGTTTGCACTAGCAATGGGACTCAGTACAATAAACACGAAGACAGCCAAGATCAACGATGGGGCCAAGAAGCGCATCTTTATAACCCGTATGTTCAATTCAAGTATTTTTTGAAACTTGAAACTATTAAAATGAGGGTATTCTTAAAGGAAAATACTGGAAACTTCCTATAAGTTTCAAAGATTATAAACTCGAAGAACTTTCCATCCCCAAATTTACAACAGAACTGAACTGTCAAAGCGCCGGTAAAAGTGTCTTTATCTCCCAATCGCTGACTTGGGCCCTGTAGCTGTCCCACTCCTGCCCCTTGATGTAGAGGAAGTGGCTGAATAGGTGCTCCCCCAGCGCCTCCCGCAACAGGCTGCTCCGCCGCATGCAATCGAGCGCCTCCCCCAAATTCTCAGGGAGCGATCCTATGCCCAAGGCCTCACGCTCCTCGGAACTCATACGAAAGATATCTTTCTCGACGGGCTCGGGAGGGTCTATTTTGTCCTCGATGCCCTTGAACCCAGCCGCAAGCATGACCGCGAACTGAAGGTAGGGATTTCCAGCGGGATCGGGATTCCGGAGTTCGATTCGCGTACCAATGCCCCTCCCTGCCGGCACCCGGATGAAGGCGCTTCGGTTGCGGTTGGCCCACGAGATGTAAACGGGCGCCTCGTATCCCGGCACCAGGCGCTTGTAGGAGTTAACCGATGAAGCTAAGATAGCACACGTTTCGCGCGCGTATTTGATCAGCCCCCCCATGAAGTAGAGGGCGTTCTTGCTCAGCTTGTAAGAACCCTTCGGGTCGTAAAATAAACTTTTCCCCTGGGGGGTCATCAGCGACTGGTGGGTGTGCATCCCACTTCCGTTCATCCCGAAGATGGGCTTGGGCATGAAGGTCGCGTAAAGCCCATGCTTGTAGGCGATGGTTTTGGTGACGTACTTCATCATCGCAACGCGGTCGGCGGATTTGAGGGCATCGGCGTACCTCAAGTCTATCTCGTGCTGCCCGGGGGCCACCTCATGGTGCGATGCCTCAACATCGAACCCCATCGCGTTCAGGTAATTGACGATTTCCTTTCGAACGCTGTCCCCCCTATCGCGCATCAGATCGAAATACCCGCCGTAATCCGAAGGTTTGGTCGTGGGGTCGCCCTTTTCGTCCGGCATGAAGAAGAAGAACTCGTACTCGGGAGCAGTATTGAAGATCCAGCCCTTCTTCTGGGCGCGCTCCATCAAATGCTCGAGGGCCGCGCGCGGGTCGCCCTCGAACCGATTACCCTCATGATCGTAGACATCGCACACGATGCGGGCGGTTTTCATCTCGTCCTGAAGCCAGGGGATCACGACGAAAGTGTTCGGGTCGGGCCTGAGGCGCATGTCCGACTCCTCAATCGTGGCGTAGCCTAGGACCGAGGATCCATCGAAGAAAACGCCCTCCTCAAGCGCCTCCTCAAGCTTTGAGGCGGGGATGGTGACATTTTTGACCGTGCCGAGGATGTCCATGAACTGCATCTGGATAAATCTTATGTCCTCTTTCTTCACCGCCTGCATTATCTCTGGTTTTGACACCATCTCGCTCCCCACCCACCTCCTCATGCGTTACATTTAAACTTTGAGGGAATTATATGGTGCACCATACTTTTCCAAAACTCTCAGCCCACCCTGATGAGGCCAAATCCCAGATAGGCTGCGGTGAAAACGATTGCTGTGAACAGGACAGTTTTACCCATCGTCGTCCAAAGCTCTACTTTATCGTTGCCAGCACTTATCACCGAGATGTAGCGCGCCATCACCGCGGCTAGGGCTATCGCCGTCAGGCCCATCACGAGCTTCAGTAGAACGAGTTCGCTGGCCTCCATCGCGCCCAGCAGGAAGGGCAGGTTCGTCAATCCAGCGCCCGCAGCCTCTCTCGCCACGGTGAATGAGACGTCCGACATAAATTCCATTACCCAGACCGACATCGCGCAGACAATCGGGAGGAGCACCACGGTGACCAGCCATAGATTCCCCATCGCCTCCCCTATCTGCTCACGGAAGCGGCGCTCAACCCGGTGCAGCGTCGAGATGAAGTCCGCTGCCATCATGCACGCCCGTCCCGCCGCCGCTTCCGAGCTGCGCCGGATGCGTGTGATCACGTTCAAGAAGCTTCTGATGAGGGGATTGCGAGTATGTTTAGCTAGGCCTCGCCCGAAGAGCGCGCGACGTACATCTATCGCATATCTCTCGGTGCTCCCGACGATCGCTTGGAGCTGGTCCGCAACAGATGATCCAGGCATTAGCTCAGCTGTTTCAACCATCGCTTGAGTCATCGGCTTTCCATCGATCACGCGCGAGCCTATAGTATTGAAAGCTGCTCCCCAGTCGACCGCTTTCCTTCGCTCCTCCTCTCGAAGTCGCCTCCGTTTACTTGCGTAGAGGTGGGCGTGAACCGCTACCGCTGCAGCCGTGGCCCAAATGAACCAAAACGCGTTCGTCCCCTGAGCGAGGGATCCCAACAAGCCCGTCTCGACGCCCGCGAAGTAGAGGAAGCCAGGCCAAGCGAGAGCGAGGAAAATTAAGAGCGGCAGCAACCAGGATGGCACATCAAGCCAAGTCCTCTTGCCACGCAACAGTCGGGGATCATCTTCTGGAATCTCAGGAGGGGGCAGGGTCATGGGCCTGAGCCTGCCCATGTAGGTGGTGAAGGCGAAAAATCCAGCCACGAGCAAGAGGGCTGCGAGTACGAAAAAGTGCAACTGGACAAAATTTGCCCCTATTGCGCCGAAGAGCGGAGAAAGACCAATAACCCCGACGATCGCGAGCGAGCCGAACACCATGAAGGCCATGGTCGGCATCACCAGCGAGTTCAAGCGCTTGTTGAGCTGGGCTTCACTGCCCTCGAGCACGCGCTGCGGAGCCCGGCTAACGTCGGAGATACGGGAAGCCTCCTCTCGAGCACCTGTGGAGCGCAGGATATCAAAGAGTGCCTGCCTCGTGCCCTCGTCAATCTCGCCCCAGCGATGCGCTAACACCGTTAACATGTGTCGAACGCTTTCGTAGCGGCGGCGGGTGTCGAGCTCAAGTAGCCCACGCTGAAGATCCCCCGCGAGCTCCCCCCTGCTCTCGTTGGCCGCGAGTATCGCCGCCCCGCGCAGGTCCGGCTTGTGGTAGAGGGCGAAGCTGAGTAACATTATCGTATGGATTGCCTCCCCTTGAGCCTCGCTCCGCTTTATCCCGGCCAAGCTTGGGGGGTAAAAATAGAAAACCATCCCCAAGGCACATCCCAGCATCAAACCTATCACGGGAAGGTACCAAAGGGCGAGCAGGTCGGACCCAGTCAGCCTCATTACCAACCAAACGAGGACGCTCATGAGCACGGGGAGGCTGAGGGTGAGGAAAAAGCCGGCCCAATACTCGCTAGGCGATACTCGAATCTTCGCCTGCCCCAACTCACGCTTGGTGCTCTCGGTGACCTTCATCCGACGCGTGAGGCCGCCGAAGACTTTGTTGCCCAGCTTGCACAAGCGCTCGTATGGGGAGGGCGGGCGCTCCTCTGCCCGCTTGAGGCGCTCCAAGATATCCCGCACATCCTCGCTCACGTGCAGCCATTCCTCGACCTTCAGAGGGCTCTCAGCCAACTCCGCCACCCGTCCAGAACGCGCCCGTACTCTGGAGCGTTTTCCTTGACAAACGTGAAATAAACGTCATAGGCGCGGCTAACGAAGGGAAGCTCGAGATAACTCGCGTCGCCGGTTCGTCTGGCCAAACCAAGTAAGTCGGACTTCATCTTTGCCTCCGCGAGAATACCCTTGAGGAAATCTCGCTCATTTATTGCGAACCGCTTGCACATGGTGGGCACCAGCTGACTTCCGCCCCTTTCGGGTGGCAAGAAATCCAATCGCTTAGCAGCATCTAGGAGGTTGAGTTTCGAAAGATCGAAGGAGTTCAAGCGCTCGAGGAGGCGCCTGTCACCTCGAAGGAAACTTTTCGGCACAATCAAATCGCGCCTGCGGTCGTCGGTGAAAAGCTCAGCATACCTCGGCTTTTCCTCCCAATCCTTACGCACCTCGGAAACCTCTATCACCCGTCTGATGGTGCCGCTAGGTGTGGAAAAGCGTGCAGTGCTGACGACGAGATCAACGTATTTGTAGGCTGCCTCGTGCAACCCCATGATTCGGCAAACCAGATCGAACATCTCGCGCTTCGATCGAGCGTGAAAGCTGCTCACGATCGGCTGACTTCCCTGCCGCGCCGCCGCCGCCAATGCCGCCCGAACCGCTTCCATCACCCGCACCTCCGTGATGAGCCAGTATGCCGCGCCCCCTCGGAGGAAAGCATCGATCTGGCGCTGGAGCTGCTCGGCGTCGGCAATTCTCACGTTCTCAATTGAATAACCGTGTGCGACGAACTCCTCGAGGTGGAGCTCCTCCGTATCCTGAAACGCTATGATGCGCTGGTGGGGGCCTATCTCGGGCACGAGCGTCTCGACCTCGCTGGTCTTTGCGCTCCCCATCTCACCTATGATAAAAGCAGAAGCGCCTCGCCGGACGAGGTTGCTCACGAGGGAGCTAGCGAGGGGCGTGAGAGTGCCCCGCTCGAGGAAGAGTGGCTGAGTCCAAGCTCGGCGGCGGCGCTTCCTGACCGATACCGCAATGCTCCTCGACCATATCGCCGGGTACCGACTCAGAAACAATCGCATCCCAAGCTCGGGAATCTCGATGTCCAACTGCGGGCGAACTTCGTCGAACGATGTCGCGAGGCGGGAAGCGAGAGTTTCCCCAAATCCCAGCAGGGCCGGCGTCGTCCAATGGATACCGGTCTCGCACATGTCCCAACGTTCGTGGACAACCCGAATCGGCTGGAGCTCGGGCGGGGCGGGGATGTAAATGTCGGTGAGCTTGTCATCGTAACTGAGGGGCTCGAGCCATTGGTAGGTGAGCCAGCTCGACATTCGCTTGGCGAGCTCCCTAAGCTCACCCGATGGAATTTTGAAATACGGGCGCTCCCGGAGAACGTGCAGCAATACATTGTACCACTCGTCGACGAACCCGGAGATCCGCGTTGGAACGGCGAAACGAGCGTGCCCAGGCTCTACCGTCGTTTCAAATTTATAGGCCTCTTCCAGCAGCCGAAGGTGCTTCATTGGCATCTTGAGCTCGGGAAGGTCAAGCTCGTAAAACGGTAGCGGGCGTTCAAGTTGTTTATAAATCCGCACTACACCTCGCCGCTCGGGCAGCCCATATGTTTCTAACAGTTTCAATTTGTGCTTTGGCGGGTGACAAATTCCCTCAACGAAAAACGGTAGCACCCGGGCCTCAAAAACCTCATCATAATTTTTTCCGTTAGCTTTTCGGATGGCTGGAATGTTCGCCATCCCTGCTCTTGCACTCGCGAGGAGTTTTAGAAAATAGCGCTCGGTGCACTTCGCACATTCTCCTTTAAGCCCACGATATTTTTTCATCAGTTCCTGAATCAGTGAGAGATCGTGCGGTGCCTTCAACAGCCTTTTCCATCGCTCGATCAATTCTTCATGACGCTTATTCACACACCCTTTACACTTGCCCCTCTCGCTTGCCGCATAGGATGCGCGGTCAAAGATGAGTTGTTTGAGCATCGCCAAGGTCCGGGCAAGTTTCGATAGCTCGCTCGAACAATAAACGCGTTTGTAAGCACGACGGAGAGAAACTTGATCTACCTGGCTCACCGGGCCAAGCTGCTCGAGCACGCAAGCACGACAACGCTCTTCCGAGAGTGAACTGGGCCCCTCGCACCCGCGACACTCTATTTCTCCCACCTGAAGTGGGCCAGAAAGATAGGTTCGCAAATTCACCGCCTCCTCGGTCAGCAGTCCACCGTTGGTTCTGCAGTGATTTATGCGTTTTTATTCAAAAAAAGAGTGTCTAGTGAAGTTAGATTAAATGTCTCTCCTACCCCTTATATTTATAAAAAATCATGAAAGTATTATGACAAAAAGTCGATGATGATGTCATGACCCGAAAACGCAAGGTAAACCCTGAGATGATAAAAAAGATGAAGAGGCTCAGAAGAAATGACATGTCATACAATAAGATAGCACGTAAGCTTGGGCTAAGTGTAATGACCGTTTACAATTATCTGAATAAGAAGGAAAATATCGGATTTGTGGGTAAGTTGAAGCAGAAACTGGGTTTGGGATAAGCAACTTTCTTTATCGACAACTGAAATAAATCAAAGTGCTTTAAACTTCTTTTCGAATGAGATCATCGAATTGGGCTTGGATTCAAACTCCAAAATGTAATCATTTCAGCAGTTGCTGTTATGCCCTTCCATAAATTTCTGTCATTTTTTTCTTTTAAAGAAAAGCACACCGAGAGGCGGCAGAGTTAGTGAGAGAGATTGAAACCTGCCATGAAAAGGAACCGGCGTAGCTTCAACGTTGCCAAAATTTCCGTGCCCGCTCCCTCCGTATAATTTAGCATCGCTGTTCAATACTTCCTCCCAAAACCCACCCACTGGTACGCCTACTCTGTAGTTATATCGTGGAACAGGTGTAAAGTTACAAACGACGAGTATAATGTCCTTTGTAGATCTCCCCCTTCTGAGGAATGAGATAACGCTCTGTTCCCAGTCATTCAAGTCTATCCATTCAAACCCATTGGATTCAAAGTCCAGTTCATGCATGGCGGGCTCTCTTTTATAGAAATGATTCAAGTCTTGCACCCACTTTTGGACGCCTCGATGTGGTGGATATTGGAGAAGATGCCAGTCTAAACTCTCCTCATGGTTCCACTCTCTCCACTGCCCAAACTCCCCACCCATGAACAATAGCTTCTTGCCGGGATGGGCGAACATGTAACCCAAAAGCAGGCGGAGGTTCGCGAACTTCTGCCAGTCGTCGCCGGGCATTTTTCCGATGAGGGAGCCTTTCCCATAAACTACTTCGTCGTGAGAAAGTGAGAGTAAAAAGTTTTCAGTAAAAGCATACCACATGCTGAAGGTGAGCTGATTGTGGTGATACTTTCGATAAATTGGGTCTTTGCAGAAATACTCCAGCGTGTCGTGCATCCAGCCCATGTTCCACTTTAAGCCAAAACCCAGCCCCCCGACATAGGTAGGGCGAGATACCATCGGCCAAGCTGTAGATTCCTCGCCAATCGTCTGGACATCTGGAAAGTTTTTATAGACCTCCTCATTGAAACGACGCAAAAACATTATGCCCTCTATATTCTCATTTCCCCCGTGCTCGTTTGGGATCCATTCGCCTTCCCTTCGCGAGTAGTCCAAATAAAGCATGGAGGCAACGGCATCTAAGCGCAGACCATCCGCGTGATATTTATCCAGCCAGAAAAGAGCGCTGCTCATCAAAAAGTTCCGCACCTCATTCCGTCCGTAGTTGAAGATGTAGCTTTTCCAGTCGGGATGGAAACCTTTCCTAGGGTCGGCATGCTCGTAGAGGTGAGTACCGTCAAAATAAACTAATCCGTGCTCATCGGCTGGAAAGTGGGAGGGAACCCAGTCCAAAATCACGCCGATCTCATGCTGATGAAGATAATCAATTAGGTACATGAAGTCTTGGGGTGTGCCATAGCGGCTGCTTGGCGCGAAATATCCGGCCGTCTGATATCCCCATGAGCCGTAGAAGGGGTGTTCCATTACAGGCAGGAACTCTGCGTGGGTGAAACCCATTTGTTGTATGTATTCGGCCAGCTTTGGTGCTAGCTCTCGGTAGGTGAGGGGGCGGTTCCCTTCTTCTGGTACGCGCATCCAGGAACCCAAGTGCACCTCGTAAACCGAGATGGGAGAATCAAGGGAATTGCGGCTGTGTCGTTTCGATATCCATTCTCGATCCCCCCATGAATACTCAAGATCCCAAACGATCGAGGCCGTCTTGGGGGGCACCTCCTTATAAAATGCGAAAGGATCGGACTTGTCAACTTGATAACCTCTGCGATGGGAAATGATATGGTACTTGTAGAGAGCACCATTAATGACGTCAGGCATGAACCCCTCCCAAATTCCTGAACCGTCCTCCCTCGACTTTAAAGAATGGGATCCCGATTTCCATTCATTGAAGTTACCAATTACGGAAACCCTTGTCGCATTTGGGGCCCAGACTGCAAAATAAGTGCCCTTGATCCCATCTGTAGTCATTAGGTGAGAACCCAATTTTTCATAAAGTCGGAAGTGATTTCCCTCTTTTGTGAGGAAAATATCATAGTCGCCTAGGAGACTCACATCATGTATCACCGGACCTTTACCTATTTTCTTTTGCATCCAAATGCCTCCTCATGGAAGTCCTTCATTTCTAACCTGTACTCTTAAAAGTAACTTTTCCTTTATCTAAATCTTTTCTGGGAGAATGGGAAAGGGGGTGTGGGGAGTAGAAACCGCCGCCCGCGTAGACGGAGGTTGGACCAATTTCTTCAAAGAGATGTGAGGGTAAACACCCTAGCTAAGGGTAGGCGACTTCACCACCCTCCCCAAACAATTTGTCTATTTTCCTGATGATTGCTTCGAGAAGGTGCTCCTGTTCCCTGTGCGACTGGTTTCTCAGCCGCAGAATATCGGCCTTTATTTCCTCCAGCCGCTCGCGTCGGACATTTATCATTCTCCTCACCCCATAATCGCACTTTAGCTGCCGCGTCTACAGAACTTAATATTCCGGCATTTCCTCCTCTGGACCTGGTGTGGGTGGAGCTCCCATCCTTCCAGGCGCCTTTGCCGAGATAACGTCATCTATCCTTAGGATCATCTCAGCTGTTTCGGCAGCCGACTTGATTACCTGCTCCTTGACCCTTAACGGTTCTACCACCCCTGCCTTTACCATATCCTTGAACTCGCCAGATACCACATCTATCCCGATATAAGCTCCATCCTCTTCGTGCTTCGCCTTGAGATTGACGAGGATATCTATTTGATCGAGACCCGCATTCTCGGCAAGTGTCCTCGGTATTATCTCCAAAGCATCCGCAAAGGCGTTCACGGCCAGGGCTTCCCTCCCACCGATACTGCTTGAATAACTTCTGAGCTCTTTCGCGATCTCTATCTCCGAGCTTCCGCCACCGGCAACCGCCTTCCCATCTTCAACTACCGCTGAAACCACCGAGAGGGCATCGTGCACGGCCCTCTCCGCCTCATCTACAATGTGCTCGGTTCCACCCCTCAGGAGAATACCAACCGCTTTCGGATCTTTACACTCCCTGATGAACAGCATTTTTTCATCGGCGATTTTTCGCTCCTCGACCAAGCCAGCTTTGCCTAAATCGTCCGCTGAAAGATCCTCGATGTTTGTTATGACCTTTCCCCCAGTTGCCCTTGCCAGTTTTTCCATGTCTGATTCTGTAATCCTTTGGGCGGCCAAAATGCTCTCTTTTGCGAGATAATGTTGGACGAGATCATCCATCCCCTTTTGACAGAGCACGACGTTTGCGCCCGTTTCGGCTATCTTGTCGACCTTTTGTTTTAGCATCCTCTCTTCCTCATCGAGAAACGCCTTCATCTGCTCAGGACTTGTTATTCGGATTTGGGCATCGGTCTCCGTCTTCTTTGTTTCAAGCTCACATGTCAAGAGGGCGATTTTGGCACCTTTCACGCGCTTCGGCATGCCGGGATGAACAACCTCCTTATCGATTATCATGCCCTCCACGAGCTCGGAATCTCCCAATCCCTCTCCCTCTTGCTTTTGAACTGTTATGTAATCGATATCGGCCGTCATTTCTCCATCTGTCTCCTCCGCAATACGCTTGACTGCGTGCAATGCAATATCGGATAACTTCTCACTCTCGGCTTCGGCCGTCCTCCCGGCCATTGCCGTCATGGCCACATCTCGCAGAGTTTTTTCATCTCCAACTGCAACTGAGATTGAAATTTTTTCGAGAACCTCCATCGCCTTTTCCGTTGCCAATCTGAAGCCCGAAACAATTCCAGTGGCATGGATATCCTGATCGAGCAATTTTTCAGCTTGCTTCAGCAATTCCCCAGCAAACACAACGGAGCTAGTTGTGCCATCGCCCACTTCATTATCCACCGCCTTGGCGATCTCGACCATCATCTTTGCCGCTGGGTGTTCGACATCTATCCCATCCAAGATAGTTTTTCCATCGTTCGTAATTATCACATCGCCTAATGAATCGACCAACATTTTGTCCATACCTTTTGGACCTAAGGTAGATCGTACGGCGTCTGCGATCACCCGTGCTGCCATGATATTGTTTCGCCTCGCATCTCTACCGATAATGCGCTGAGCTCCCTCTTTGAGGATTAAAATGGGAATGCCCCCCACTTGGGCCGCCAATTTATCTACCCTATCTCAGGCTTCCGTCTAGCGGTCTTACTCTTCTCACATCTCTTCTTTCTTCTTCCCTTTCTTTTTCGCCAATTTAGTCACCTCCTTCTTACCACTCTTCAGGTTCTGCTTCTTCCGGCTCCTCTTCGGGTTCTTTCTTCTTCTTCTTTTTCTTGAACATTTCTCCACCTCCTTTGAGTTTTAAGTTATCCAGCTATGAGTGCCGTTAAATGCGTATAAGCCTTATGCTTCATTTTCGTTAGTTATAGCCCATAAAACTTATAAATCAGGAGTAATAGGTAATTTTGCTAAAAATTTGAAAAGTTCACTTCCAAAAAACGAGCCCGAAGGGTTTTAGATGGTGAAATGATGGCGGAATTGGCCATTGCTCCGTTCAAGAGAATGGTGAGGAAAATAGACCCAAAAATGAAGATATCAGACGACGCAAAAAGAGAGGTCAGAAATATGGCGGAAAGGTACGCCATGGAAGTTTTAAGAGGAGCGGTAGAAATAGCGGCAATCGCAAAGAGAAGAACTGTTTTAAGAGATGACCTGAGGGTCGCTAAGAAACAGTTGTTAAAGGTAATATAAGACAATTCATCAATCCTCCTACCATTCATTCTTGCTAGTTCCCAGCCCCAAAAATAGGCACGTCGAAAAGTGTCATAATCTACCAAGTTATGTTGAAAAATGTAGTAGGAATAGGGTCGAAATAATGAAAAAGCTTTTCGCAGTTGGCCCGGATTTCGTGCTCGATATATTGGTAACCTTCCCGGACCTCGCAAATTTCAAAAAATTCGCCATGGGGTATAGCGGGCCTTTTTCTAGGCACATCAGAATTGGCTGCAAAACGGTCTCGGCTGGGAGAGGGGATGAGTTGGCAATAGATGGGAAGGAAAGCGAGGCGAGGGAACTCGTCGAACAGGCCGCCGCCTTTGGTGCAGATGTGAGAATTAGATTGGGGGGGAACGGCGCACAGGAGGCGGCAACACTCGCTGCCCTAGGTTGCAAGGTCTTCTTCCTCGGGGGTTACTCGAACAAGCAACTTCTCGAGCTCCCTCCCAGGGACCTCAGGCTCTTCAAAAAAGTGGACCTCTCTTTTGCCAGCGTTTCAGAGATGCACAAGTCGCTCTCCGTGATCCTCCAGGCACCAGAAACAAATAGGTATATACTTAACGACGGGCGTGGGCGGAGGATCAGACGACTTGCCCCCTACCTGCAAAAATTGCCCGACGCCCTTCGAGAAATCGCCAAAAAGTACGGCGAGCTGGATGCTGTGGGCTTGGTCGGATTCCATGGGCTATTCGCGACCGGGATGCGCGACCAGGATTATAGGCTGATGAAGGCTGTGATTAACAAGGCCCGCGGCACAACTGGCGCCCTGCTCTTCACCGATGCTGGTAGCTTGGCAGCCTTCACCGCCGAACAAAGGCGACTTCTCTTCAAAATTTATTCCCTATTTGACATCCTATCTGTCAACGAGGATGAGTTAGCTCAGATATGTCGAGCAATCGGGGTTTCGGCGAAAGATAAGCTTCGCGAGATGTCTAAACTTCTAAAATCTTCCGAAAAATTATCCACGATTTGGCTTCACGCGCCTCATTACCAAGCTTCCGTGAGCACGGAGTACGGGGTTAAACTTCTTGAAAAAGCACAAACATTTGCGGCCGCGGCAGGGGTATGCAGGGTAGAAAAAGGTTCCTACCCGACCATCAAACAAATTAACTCGAGGGCCAAGTCGAGGGATTATCCAGAAACGGGGAAAAGATTTGTGAGCGATGTGGCACGCAAGTATGGTAACAAAATAGATGGCACTGGGCTCGCAGTTACCCCATGCTATCAAGCGAGGGGTTTCATATCATCCGTTGGAGCAGGGGATACCGCCACCGCTGCCTACGCCTTTAGTCTCGTGAGTTACGCCCAAAAATCTCAGAAATAGGGAGCGCGTTTTAAGGGGCATAGGCCCTTAATTCGTTAAATCTGGCGGTGATAATTTCTCTAAACCTAGTCGGTGCTTGGCTGATTTCTGTCGCTGTCTTTCTATCCCCGAGGTAATCTATCCATGATGCAACCCATTGAGCTTCCTTTTCGGAAAATTCACTCAAGCTCCTCACGAGTTCCATAAAATTCCTTATCGCTTTCTCCCCTCGAAAATATGGGTTCTTCCCTACTGGTGAGAAAAGCTTAGCCGCCATCCTAGCGAGTTCCGTTTTCGCCCATTCCTCTTTGTTCAGCTGCCTTTTCTCCATCACATTATCCACCTCCTTTGTAAAATCGTATTCAATTTAGGTCCAAATAAGTTTTTCGCTTATGTTAAGTAAAGTTTCTAAGTTAACATTCCCATTATTATGAGCCGGAACCATCCGGCGGGGGCTGCAAGACCGGAGGTAATTCAATCAGACTCAGGCCTGAGCAGCGTC